>Ga0209533_1003623_pt1 | contig 13639 bp, 11 predicted proteins | sample COG_04_FD_184748 | JGI IMG/M metagenome (GOLD analysis project Ga0209533, IMG submission 184748) | Pelagic Microbial community sample from North Sea - COGITO 998_met_04 (SPAdes) (version 2) | ecosystem: Environmental > Aquatic > Marine > Neritic zone/Coastal water | place: Helgoland, sampling... | reverse complement strand
ATCTATCCGAAGCGAATTTTAACAAGGCCGCCGACCGTCTCGACGAGGCCGGCATCGCGGTCATCGAATTCGGGTCCCTCATCGGCAGTTGGTCAAAACCCATCGAATCTGACTTCGCGATCACACTCAGCGAAATCGAACGCGCCATCCCCCGCATGCAGCGCCTCGGCACCAAGTTGATCCGCATCATGTCCTATGCCCAAAAGCCTTGGGGCGAAGATCAACACGAAGCCGAACGCTTTCGCCGCTTGCGTGAAATCGTCGCCCGCTTCGAGGACGCGGGCCTGCAAGCCGTTCACGAAAACTGCATGAACTGGGGCGGGTTCTCCGCCGCACATACACTGCGCCTCATTGAAGAAGTGCCCAGCTTGAAACTCGTGTTCGACACCGGCAACCCGGTATTCCAACGCGACCGCTCAAAATCTGCGCCCTACCCATGGCAAGACGCCCTCGAGTTCTACCAAACCGTCAAAGCACACGTGGTGCACGTGCATATTAAGGACTGCCTCAATCCAACCGAAGGCAGCGACGAGCCAGAGCGCTACACGCTGCCCGGCGAAGGACAATGTCGCCTGCCCGAAATCCTAGCAGCTCTCAAAGCCGACGGCTACGACGGCGCTCTCGCCATCGAACCACACGTCGCGACGGTCTTCCACGCGCAAGAAGGCGAAGCAGTTGACGCGCAACAGTGCTACAATAGTTATGTTGAGTATGGCCGAGCCTTTGAAAAGCAGCTTGTAAATTCCCGTAGCGTGCAGCTTTAGCAAACGTTCAGAACCTGAGCTGACTGAGTCGCAGCCAGCACGACGGACGTTTGCTAAAGCACCCAACGGGCATGATACCGCACGCCACAGGGAGAACTCCACAAACCACTTTAGATGTTTTCCACATTCCGAACCGTCGCACCGCGGACGCCGAAACCAAAAATCTTAAAGCCACTCAGCCCGAGATCGTCCACCAACTCAGCACACAACTCAAAACACGCTCAGAACAGCCCCAGAGGTGACGATATTTGTCAATTTTACTACAAATTAAAAACTCTACCATACTGCATTAGCTAAAAAAAACACACCCACAAACAATAGATATACAGCTATATAAGAACAACTTAAGGCAGCTTAAACAGTTTAAAAGTCAGGTAGAAAAGCACATCCCTAAATACACCACGCAAAAAAACTCATTGATTCGATTAAAGTTTTTTGTATAAACGAGAACAATTCACCAAGTTTGGTGTCAGTATCCCAACCAATTAAATAAAATTTATGGCCTCCAAAGATAAATGCTCCAACGATCTCGGGCTCACGCTCGGCATGCTCACCCTTCGTATCTGGCTCGGTTTCCGCGCCATCCAAACTGGCATTGAAAAGTTCGCCGGCTCGAAAGCCAATTCATCAGTCGTCGACATCGACGGTGTGCCCAACAGCTACGGACTGACCAAAGACGGCGCGGACAAGTTCTACTCGTTTTCTGAATACCACGGCGTGCCAGTCCCGCTCTACGACAAGTTCGCCAGCGAGCCACTCATCCCAACTTGGGGACTCAACCTTTACGACTGTATCCTCGGGCCAGCACTTATCATCCTCGGATTCACTGTCCTACTCGGCATTGCACAGCGTATCTCGCTATTCGCGATGGGCCTGCTCTACACCAGCCTCACTTTCGGCCTCATCCTCATCAAGCAAGACGCCGGCATCGCATGGCTCGGTGTGCATATCATCATGGTCGTCATGGCACTGGCACTGGCTAAGCACAATCGCTTCGCCGTCATGAAAAAGTGGTAACCCCAACCGAGACACAGCCATGAATTTAAAACTCCCAACTCTTTCCCGGCGTGACTTCCTCGCGAAGTCCACGCTCGGCGCAGGCCTCGTGCTAGGTGCGCCCTCCATTCTTCGCGCTAAGGAAGCCGGTGCTCCGGCCGACGAGATTCGCGTCGGCTTCATCGGTTGCGGCAAGCAACACGAAGTGCTGTTCAACGCGATGGTCAACATCCCCGGCATCAAGTATGTCGCGGCTGCCGACATCATGAAGGCCCGCGTGGGCCGCACCGCTTCTGCGATCAAATCACGCTTCGGCTACATGCCAACCCGCTATCTCAACGTTGAGGAAATGCTCGAAAAAGAAGAGCTCGATGCGGTCTTTGTCGCCACACCTGACTTCTGGCACGCACCACACACTATCATGGCACTCGAGGCCGGTTGCGATGTGTATTGCGAAAAGATGATGTCCAACACCATCGAAGGCGCCCGCAGCATGGTCGCCGCCATGGATCGCACAGGCAAACTTTGCCAAATCGGTCACCAGCGCCGCAGCAATCCACGCTATCGCTACACACTGGAGCAACTCATTCAAAAAGAGAATCTCTGTGGCCAAATCGTCAACATCAACGGCCAGTGGAACCGAGCGCTCAGCTCTTCTCAGGATATCGTATCCAAACCGTCAATCCTGCCAGACGCTGAAACACTCAGAAAAGCTGGATTTAATACAGGTGCCGATCACGAACTCTCACTCGAAGAGCTCCGCCACCGTTTCCTCAACTGGCGCTTCTACACCGACCTTTCCGGCGGCCCGATCTCCGACCTCGGTGCACACCAAATTGATATCTTCAATTGGTATCTCGGCGCGCAACCGAAATCACTCATGGCATCCGGTGGACGCAGCTTTTTCAAGGATCGCGAGCACTTCGACAACGTCATGTGCATCTTCGACTACGACACGCCACAAGGTAACGTGCGCGCTTTCTACCAAGTGCTGACCACCACCAGCTCTGGCGGCGGTTACTACGAGTCCTTCATGGGCACCGAAGGCACCATCGACATCTCCGAGCGCGAAGCCTACACCAAGATTTTCAAAGAATCCGGTGCCGACAATGCCAAGTGGGACAAGCTCACTCAACGTGGGCTCCTCAAAAAGCAAGCAGCAGGTAAAGCAGCAGGCGGCGCAGATGCCATCGCCTCTTACGAGTCCGCACCACCCGACGAATATGCACTGCCAGGCGGCCTCAGCAAAGCGCCGCACCAGCCGCATATTGAAAACTTCCTTGATACGATTCGCGGCAATGCCACGCTCACTTGCGATGCCCGCCACGCCCTCGAATCCGAAGCACCGATCTATTGGGTCAATCAAGCGGCAGAAAGTAAAGAAACCATTGTCTTCACCGAAGAACATCTGCATACGTAGAGACTTGAGGGCTGAGACCTGAGACTTGAGATTTCAGAGTATAGCACTTTCGACAAAAAACCTTCAACAAACAACAAACAACACTATCATGAAAAACCTCGCACTTATTACACTCGCCAGCAGCGCACTGATCTTCACGGCTTGCGGCGACAAATCAGCCAGCTCCGACGACGCAGCAGCAGCAAGCGATGCACCCGCAGCATCCGGTGGCAGCATCGCACTCACCACTGAGATCCCAGCAGAACTGATCGAAGGCACTCCGCAGCCGATCAAGGTTCCTAATCTGGTAAAAGCGCCGACCAGCGCACCGACGCTCATGGTTCCAGAAGGCACTGTGCTACTCTCTGCTGGCAAGACAGTCACAGGCAGTGACGACTTCCCAATCATCGGCGAACTCGAATACATCACCGACGGCGACAAAGAAGCCGGCGAAGGTTACTTCGTCGAGCTCATGGACGGCCCACAGTGGGTGCAAATCGACCTCGGAGCCGAAGCCGAACTCGCAGCGATTTGGATGTGGCACTACCACTCTCAAGCCCGCGCTTACCATGATGTCGTCGTGCAGGTATCCAACGACCCTGAATTCGCAACTGGAGTGACGGAACTCTTCAACAACGACTACGACAACTCTGCCGAGCAAGGCAAAGGCAGCGCCAAGCCATACGTCGAAACACGTTTCGGCAAGCTGATCGACGCCAAGAACACGAAGGCACAATACGTCCGCCTCTACAGCAACGGCAACACCGCCAACGATATGAACCACTACATCGAAGTGGAAGTTTACGGCAAGTAAGTCACGTATTCAGATTTTAACGACAAAGGCCCGCATCCAACGATGCGGGCCTTTTTTTGTGTTCGGTAGCGCGAAGCTTTAGCGAGTGTTCAGTGCCTCAGCACGAAAGCCAGCACGACGGACGCTCGCTATAGCTTCACGCTAGAGCTCCCTCGCTTCGTAAACCTGAACAATCGATTGGGAAGACTGGCTGTAAACATACTTCAGGTGCATGCGCTGCTTGGGTATTCCTACCGCTGTTGGACGAAATACCGCCACACAATAGCCAACTGCATGGCGCACACTTGAATACAATACTCCTTTAGCCCCGCCGTCCCGCATGACTCGAGCAAATGATTGCGAATCTATATAGTCTGAAGGGTTCAAAAGCTTAGCATATACAGATGGCCGAATATCCAACATCCGTCCTTTAATTTTCCCTGAGTAAACACGCATCGCAATCTCTTGATCCGGCTGATTCGTTTGCGACAAAAAGTATGCACGATGATACTTCGTTTCCGCAATTGCCGTCTCCAACGACTTCGCTGCGTAGTAAACCCCGAAGGTTCCGTCTGAAAAACGCGTCTGCGACGATAAATGCGTAAACGGTGCCATCACAATCAAAGCACCTGGCCCAGTCACTCGCTCAGAGGGAGCCACTAAGCTCAAATCGCCTAGCTCTTGCAGCACTCGCGGATTCGTCAGCGCTTCGATCGCATAGGCAATCTCCAACTCCTCCGGAGTATCGTAAATCGCCTCGTAGAGACTGATCGGCGGGAACCGGCTCGGTATAATCCGAAAAAACTCCGCCCGTTGATACGGAGCCAGATCGGGGTTGGGCAAGCGTTTCACAATGGCCTAGCCTCGCTGAGTGTCCAAATAGAGACGCACCTCGGCGAGTCGCGTTAAACTACCTTGCAACATGTATTCAAGCGCGCTGCTTGCGTTAAACGGATACGCCTCATTGGCTCGACGTATCCACCCATCGGCATGCGCCGGATCTTGAAAAAGAATATGTAGCGCCTTGTAGATCCCCAAGACGTAGGAAAGACGTTCCAATAAATCGCGACTCAACTGAACTTCAGGCAACTTTTGGTAGCGACAATAGGTCGTCTGCGGCAGATCTCCAAGTAGCACCCGCTGCTCCGCCGGCTTTAAGCCCCATTGCTTCGCAATACGAAAAAAACCCTTCAACGCCACCTGCCCTGCTTTAGCAGAGTTTACATTAATTGCGGGCGCTTGCTCTAAAACAGCTGTAGCCATACCTACATATGAAATGCCAAATGGTTTAAATGTCAAACTATTACCCATTTGGAATCAGACTTAAATTTTAGGCACAAAAAAATCGCGACCCATTTTCGGAACCGCGATTTGTTTTGAAATCTGAAGACTCGCCTCGCTCAGTAAGCGCGACCGTCTTTGTTTTCGAAGAAGTTGATGTAGGCCTTATTGAGCGCGGCGAAACCACCGGGGGTTGGATAATTCCCGGTAAAATACCAGTCGCCGTTGTTGTTCGGCAGCGCGGCGCGCATTTTGTCAACAGGTAGGAACACGATGTCCAAATCACCCTTCCACGGGATATCTTTCGGATAGACCAACTCACCGATTTTCGTGGAGATCTGCTCATCGGTGTAACGATCATAGAGACGGCGCACATGGTTCACCTGCTCAGCTGCTGGTTGATCCACTTGCTCCAAGCAGTCGCGATACACCTCTTTGAGAAGATCACTCTGACCATCGTCATTGATGAGTGCCACTGTCGCCTTGAACGCGATAAACTTGCCGAGCTCTGACATATCAATGCCATAGCAGTCGGGGTAGCGAATCTGTGGCGCAGTGGATGCCACCACGATCTTACGCGGATTTGTGCGACTGAGAATCTTCAGGATCGACTCTTTGAGCGTGGTGCCGCGAACGATGGAATCGTCAATACAGACGAGGCTGTCCTTGGGCTTCACGATGCCATAGGTAATATCGTAAACGTGTGAGACGAGCTTGGCGCGCCCCTTCTCTTGCGAAATGAACGTGCGCAATTTAATGTCTTTGTGTGTGATTTTTTCACCACGCGGCCAGTTGCCCATGATCAATTTATCGATCAGCTTTTCGTCGAGCGTGCCATTGGCATTCGCCTCTAGCAGTGCAGCCTTCACCTCCGTGCGCCGATGCAAGCGCAGTGCATCCAACAAACCATAGTAAGCCGTCTCTGCAGTATTCGGCACAAAGCTGAAGACACTGTTCTCGAAATCATTACCGATACACTCGACGACTTGCTCCAGCAGTGCGCCCCCCAGCTCTTTACGTTCCTGATAGATGTCGGCATCGTTGCCACGCGAGAAATAGATGCGCTCAAACGAACAAGGCGTGATCGGACGCTCGGGAGTGAATCGGTCGGAGTAGATCTTACCATCGGCCTTAATCACCATCGCGGTGCCGGGCTCCAGTTCGCAGACATTCTCGATTGGTTGATCAAAAATCGTCATCAACGCCACGCGCTCGGAGGCGTATGCGACCACTTCGTCGTTTTGGAAATAGAAGCACGGGCGGATGCCCTGCGGGTCACGCATTACGAACGAGTCACCGTTGCCGATCAAGCCGGCGATCGTATAGCCACCGTCCCAATTTGCCGCCGCCTTTTTCAGGATACGGATCGGGTCGAGGTCTTGGCTGATGATTTTCGGGATGCGGATGCCTTCGACATTTTGGTCGCGCATCCGGTGGTAAATCGCGTCGTGCGCTTCATCGAGATGAAAGCCGACCTCTTCGAGAACAGCCTGCGTGTCGGTGCCGAAGATCGGGTGCTGCCCGCGATTGATCAGGTCGTTGTTGATGTCCTTCTCATTGGTAATGGTGAAGTTACCAGCGAGCATCAGATTCTTGGTTGGCCAATTCGATTGGCGGACGAAAGGATGGCAATTATTCGACGAATAAACACCGGACGTGCCGTAGCGCAGATGCCCCATCAATACTTCACCACCATAACCGAAGTGCTTTTTCACCGTATCGGGAAATTCCGGATGAATCACGCCACGATCGATTTTCTTCTGATAGTCCTTGAGCTGCCCTTGGAAAATGCGCGACAGCGGATTGGTCTTAATGCTGCGATCACGCGCCATATAAGGCTGCCCCGGCTCGACATTCAGCTTCACACAGCCGATACCCGCGCCGTCTTGGCCGCGGTTATGCTGCTTCTCCATGAGGAGAAACAACTGGTTAAAACCATACAGTGGAGTGCCGTATTTTTCTTGGTAGTAAGCCAAGGGTTTCAAGAGGCGGATCATTGCGATGCCGCATTCGTGCTTAAGAAAGTCGCTCATATGTGGAAGAAGAGAAGCGAAGGGAAAAGGCTTTTTCAGGCCGTGGCGATGCTAAGTTGAAAATTTGTTTCAAACTGACCTAAGCAGCTCACCAGCAGCGACACTTTGCGCATCATGTCTCTCCTAGAGACTGCACCGTTCCGTCGTCCGAAATGCCGCGCTTGATGACATGCACCTCATTTGCAGGCTCAAGATGCACCAACACTTTTGAGACTTCAGGGTGTTGCTCCAGCAGGTGCACCTTCACTTCGCTCGCGATGTGATGCCCCATTTCGACCGTAATCTGCGGGTCCACCTGCAAGTGCAAGTCGATTTCATACACATCGCCGATGCGCCGCACCCGAAAATCATGATAGGCCAGCGCCCCGGGCGCCTGTAGCACATGCTCGCGCAAATCTTCGATCACCTCACGCTCTGGCGCAGCATCCAGCAGGTCTGAGCACGCCCGCAGAAAGATCTTCGCTGCCTCAAATACGAGGTAGCAACCGAGCACCAGCGTCACCGCACCATCTAAAAACGCCCAATCAGGCCCGCCGAGCCACACCCCGATCAACGCGACCGCCACACCCACCGACGAGATACTATCCATGCGGTGGTGCCAGGCATTCGCCATCAGCAAGTCCGAGCGCAAGCGCTTGGCGACGCCGCGCGTCCACCAAAACATCGCCTCCTTCACCGCAATGGAGAGCACCGCAAAACACGCCGCACTTCCGGCTACGGGCGCCACACTCCCGCCAGAGCGAAAATCCATCACAGACGACACCACCAACAAGAATGAAAACACCATCAAGACGCCACCAATGAAAAATTTCGCGAGGCTCACGAATTTGTGATGCCCATAGAGGTGATTCTCATCTTCAGGGCGGCGTGCCATCGCCAGTCCGAGGAGCACGGCAATATCACTCAACAAATCCAGCAGACTATGCATGCCGTCCGCAATCAAGGCCTTCGAGCCGAACAACCAGCCCGCCAGCGTCTTAACCACACCGAGCAGAAGATTCACCCACAGGCCGATCCATGTGATTCGTGTGCCATCTCCAGAACCCTGCATACCTGCTATCGTTAGCAAACCCGTCTCCGGATGTCGCGATTATTCCGACTCACACTCAATAAATATAGAAAAATGAGTTGAACCGTGAACAACCGTTAACGGCCAAAAAACGAACCTAAGCGGACTTCTGAATCTAGAATAAAACGTCACTATCTGTTTGCCAGTAATCCCGCGAAGCTCCAGAAACTAGGCTTTTTATTCGTGTCTACCCCAAGCAAAGAACTCTACGGCCTACGAGCCACCTTGGATCGCCTCGTCTATTTTCGCGACCCCGACGCACTCGAAACCGATGCGCCACATGCGTTCATCTACTTCATCACCATTGCCAATCTCTCGAACACCACGGTCACTTTGAATGGGCGGCGCTGGGTCATCAAAGGTAAAGATGGCCATCAAAACGTATTCGAGGGGCAAGGCATCGTCGGCAAAGAGCCCACCCTCGCCCCCGGCGAATCATTTTCCTACAACAGCCACCACGCGGCTCAGGGCAACTGCACCGCCGAAGGCTCCTTCCACGGCATTGACAGCTCCGGCGATCCCATCCATGTCCGTATCCCTTCTTTTGAAATGACGATCCCTCCTGAAGCCAACGACGGCCAGACTGAGCTCGACCTAAAATAGCAGACATGAAACTTATCGACCTGAATCGTCTCGGCGGCATCGGAGCCAACTCCACTTACGTTCAAATTGGCAGCTTCAACATCCTGATCGATGCGGGGCTCAACCCCAAAGAGCTCGGCTACGACGCGATGCCGGACTTTGCCCCAATCGAAGACGTGGAGATGGATCTCATCATCCTCACGCACTGCCACCTCGACCACCTCGGCTCACTACCGGTCGCATCCGCGCATAACCCGGATGCCCCCGTGATCACCTCCGTGCCCAATATCGAGCTCGCACCCCGCATGTTGCGCAACTCGATCAACGTCATGAAACGCCAACGCGAGGAGCACGGCATCAGTGACTACCCACTCTTCCTACACCGCGACGTCATAGCCCTCAGCAAGCGACTCGTCGCCCAGCGCTACGGGCGCGGCGAAATCTACACAAAGGGAGACGACAAGATCGAAGTCATTTTACACACATCCGGCCACGTCGCAGGTGCTGCTTGCATCGAGATCCTTCATCAAGGCCGCCGCATCGTCTTTTCGGGCGACGTGCTGTTCGACAATCAACGCACCCTCCCGGGCGCGAAACTGCCGGAAGGCGACATCGACACGTTGATCCTGGAGACCACCCGCGGCGCGAAAGCACGCGTCATCGGGCTGTCGCGCAAGAGCGAAGTCGACCGTCTACTTGAGCAGATCGACACCATTCTCCAACGCGGCGGCAGTTGCCTCATCCCCGTCTTCGCGCTCGGTCGCATGCAAGAGCTCTTCAAGATCATTTACGAAGCGCGCAACAATAACCGCATCCCGAAGACGCCGATCTACGCGGCCGGCCTGGGCATGGATATCTGTAACTATTTCCATAAAATCCACGAACGCACCAAGCTCATCGACTTCAGCTTTAAAATGATGGAGAAGCTCAACGTGCGCGCACTCGACCCGAATATGCGCCCCGGACGCGACCTGCCCCGCAAAGGGATCTACATCGTCAGCAGCGGCATGATGGTGCAGCACACTCCTTCCTATAAGGTCGCCGCCTCGCTGCTACCACATACTCAGAACGGCCTCTGCTTCGTCGGTTACTGCGATATCGACACGCCCGGCGGCAAACTCCTGGCCGAAAAGGACGAAGGCAGCTTCTTCTTTGAGACGATGGACTACCTGGCCCCGATTCGCGCCTCCATCGAGCAGTTCGACCTCAGCGGCCATGCCGATCGCGACGAACTCGCCGACTATGCCATCCACAGCAAGGCTCGCTCGATCGTGCTCACCCACGGCGACCCCGAAGCCCGCGCGTGGTTTGAAGCCACTCTAACCGAACGTATGCCTGACAGCACCGTGCTCGATCCAGAGCCACTCGTGCAATATACAGTGTAACAGATTAGACCTAGCGCGAATCATAACCTCGCGCGTCTTCCTCTCTACTCATTAACCAATGCACTATTCCTATCAAATTTCTGCGGATCAGCTGCTGATTATTGTGACCATCAGAGGCGAATTCACTGTAGAAGAGCTCATCTCCCATTCAAAGCGCATGCTTGCAGATCCGTCATTTGATACCAGATACGATGGTATCGTCGATATGCGCAAGGCCACTGCCAATATCTCAAAAGTGGAACTACTCGGCTTTGCAGATCTGTTGGAACAGACAGGCGCATTTGCCATAAAAACAAAATGGGCCTTCATCACCACGGATCCCATAGTGCTCACACTCACTGAAACCTATAAGAATCGACTGAACCAAGGCGAGTATGCGCAAGCATTCAGCACAGCCCAAGCGGCCGCAGACTTCCTGAACAACCCTGAGGTGCTGAACTACATAGGCTAATCACCTCATTTTCAGGGCAGAGCCTTTGTTGGGCTTGCGCACGCAGCCGATATAGATTCGATACAGGCGAAGTCTAACATGGAATACACCTATCAAATCATCCCGGAGCACGAACTCGTTGTTGAGAAAATCACAGGCGATGTGACCGTCCAAGAGCTCGCCTATAAAACACAGGCCGTCTTTTCCGACCCACTCTACAAGCCGACCTACAATGGCGTCATGGACCTGCGGCAGGCCGTATCGCGCATGTCGAAAGTCGAGCTCTATGGCTTTGCCAGCCTCATCAGTGAGACCGAAATGTTTGGACAATCCAAATGGGCAATCGTCGCAGACGATCCCATCGTCGTCGCCCTCAGCCAGATTTTTCAGCAGCGCATCCCCGATCAAACCACGCTTGGCATCTTCTGCACCATCCAAGCCGCATCCGAATTCATCGAGCGCCCCGAAGTGCTCAATTACTTCAAGGATGAATAGTGCGGTGGATTTCCATTGACTTCCCAGAATCGTCTGCGCGTTATCGCGCGCTGAAAACCACCCCGCCGCAACTAACCACGGCGGGGTTTTCATTTTTTTCTCATGAACGCTAAAAACATCCGCAATATCGCCATCATCGCTCACGTTGACCATGGCAAGACCACACTCGTTGACTGCCTGCTCGCTCAGAGCGGCACTTACCGTGAAAATGAACGCGTGCAAGAGCGTGCAATGGACTCGATGGATCTCGAACGCGAAAAAGGCATTACTATTAAGGCCAAGAATCTCGCGGTTAAGTGGATCAACCCGAAAGACGGTGAAGAATACACCATCAACATCGTTGATACTCCAGGTCACGCCGACTTCGGCGCCGAAGTGGAACGCGTGATGAAAATGGTGGACGGTGTGCTCCTCCTCACTGATGCAGTGGGCGGCCCACAAGCACAGACTCGCTGGGTGCTCCGCAAAGCACTCGACCAAGGTCTCTCTACAATTTGCGTAATCAACAAAGTTGACCGCGACACCTCTCGTCCAGAGTGGGTGCACGACAAAGTGCTCGAACTCTTCCTCGACCTCGAAGCCGACGAAGACCAGTTCAACGCGCCCTTCCTATATGCATCCGCCAAGATGGGCTTTGCCGACCGCGAAGTCGATGGCCCACGCGAAAACATGCTCGACCTGTTCGAGACCATCGTTGATCGCATCCCAGCTCCAGAGATCGAAGAAGGTGACTTCCGCATGCTCGCAAGTAACATCGACTGGGACGACTACGTCGGTCGCATGGCGATCGGCCGTGTGCTTTCGGGTGAAGTTAAAGTCGGACAAACCATTTTCGCCCTCCGCAAAGACGGCAGCAAAGACCGCGTCAAAGTCACCAAAATGAAGAGCTTCTCCGGCGCTGGTAATACAGACGACGTAACTGAAGCCGTTGCAGGTGACATCGTCGGCCTCGCAGGTTTCGACGACGTCGACATTGGCGACACACTTGCAGCCTCTAAGGAAGCAGAAGCACTGCCTTTCGTTGAGATTGATCCGGCAACCGTCCAGATGGAGTTCTCCGTCAACAGCGGTCCACTCGCAGGTAAAGATGGCAAGAAGGTCACTTCCCGCCAGATCCGTGAGCGCCTAATCCGCGAAACACAGTCCAACATTTCCATCAGCGTCGAAGACACTGACGATGGCACACGCTTCCTCGTCAATGCACGTGGCTCCATGCAGATCGCCGTTCTCGTCGAGACCATGCGCCGCGAAGGTTTCGAGCTTCTCGTTTCCCGCCCGACCGTTCTGTACAAGACAGTCGACGGCAAACAGCACGAGCCATTCGAGCAAGTTTGGGTTGAAGTTCCAGAAGAGCACCTAGGTGGCGTCATGGAAAACCTCAGCAAGCGTAAAGGCAAAGTCACCAACATGGAGCACCACAACTCCGGTGTCACAGTCGAAGCAGAATGCCCAACTCGTGGCCTAATCGGTTTTGAAAGTGATCTCGTCACCATGACTTCCGGTCACGGTGTGATGAGCCACTCCTTCCTCGATTATCGCCCACACTGCGGCGAGATCGTCACACGCCTCACCGGCACGCTCGTCAGCATGGAGCAAGGCAAGACAATGCCCTACTCGCTCGAATTGATTCAGAGCCGCGGCAAACTCTTCGTCGGCCCAGGCGAAGAAGTCTACGCAGGCATGGTCGTTGGCGAAAACCCTCGCACAGAAGACATGCCCGTCAACCCTGCCAAGGCCAAGCAACTCGACAACATGCGTTCCTCTGGCACGGATAAGAGCATCCAGCTCTCACCACCGATTAAGTTCTCTCTCGAGCGCGCAATCGAATACATCGCCCCCGACGAACTAGTCGAAGTCACACCGCAGTTCCTCCGTATGCGTAAGCGTATCCTCGACGAGAACGTGCGCCGCAAGATGTCACGCGCCGCGAAGAAATAAGCGCTGGTAACAACCCATTTCAAAGCCCTCGGAGACAAATCAGTCCCGAGGGCTTTTTTGTGCCTCTTCAATGATTCCTGTGGAAGAGACGGGGGCTCGGCGGCAGCTACAGCAGCCGATCCTTGGTGGGCACTGGGATCGACTGCTTTAGCTGCCGTTTTTTTTTTACTTTACCGCTGGAGTGACGAGAGCGACCAGTCATACGCTCCATACCCGTCAATCGACGATGAATCTTTTGTTGTGCCTTGATAAACAGAGCCATGTGGCGTCGTCGCTTGCGACGGCCGAACTGCAACGACTCAGGATTGACTCTAAAAAGGGTTGAGCAGGTAGCCGTAGGTGCGTCTCGCACCGCACCAGCATTCGCAAGCTCCTGCCTGCACCGCAATGGCGAGCGGGACGCACGCCACTCCCCTTAATTGCTCAAGCAAAACAAGGCATTCCCTTCACAATGCAAATCTTGATTAAAGAGAC
>Ga0209533_1003617_pt1 | contig 13652 bp, 15 predicted proteins | sample COG_04_FD_184748 | JGI IMG/M metagenome (GOLD analysis project Ga0209533, IMG submission 184748) | Pelagic Microbial community sample from North Sea - COGITO 998_met_04 (SPAdes) (version 2) | ecosystem: Environmental > Aquatic > Marine > Neritic zone/Coastal water | place: Helgoland, sampling... | reverse complement strand
AAATAAAAGATCTGTAAATAAACTACCAATCCATCTAAAAATATTGCCTGCTATCATAACTTAATTATCTTTACGTTGCAAAAATAACAAAAGAAACAATGCTAGCCAATTTTTTAGGTAAATCTAAACCAATCAATTTCATAATTCTTTTAAGTCTGTTTATTGGTATATTTATTAATACCTCTTTTTCTCTTTTTAGTACTGCAGATTTTGAACTCTCTTTACTACTGAAAAGCACCTGTTTCTTAGGTTTAAATTTCGTGATTTTCTTCTTTTATAACTTTGTAGTTACTAAGAACAATTTAACCTTAGATAATTTTTACGCATTCTTTACTTTTACTATTTTATTTTGCTATTTCACGGCAATTACATACAGTATTAAAACACTGATTACATTAATATTATACCTTTTATTTATAAGGAAAATATACAGCTTAAAATCTAAAAAGAACACTTTACAAAAACTCTTTGACAGCGGTTTTTGGTTAAGTATTCTTTTTATTATAGAGCCCTTTACTGCTATTTTTAGTATCTTAATCTTTTTTGGAATTTTCTTACATCAAAAATCAGTAAGTAATACTTTAATTGCTCCTGTAGTTGGGTTTTTAACACCACTAATTATTTATTTCACCTATTGCTTTTGGTTCGATAAATTATATGTTTTTATCAATCTTTTTTATTTTGACACCTTTTATAGTTTTATTTTTAGATCAGAAAATCCATATTATTGGATTATAGCATGTATTCTTACGCTTTCTGTAATCGCTATATTTTTAAAATCTCCAAAAGCATTTTCTGTAAATAATTCTTTTAAAAAAAGCTGGATTCTCTTGATAATAAACTTACTAGTTGCTTTAACTTTTGCCTTACTAGTTCCGAATAAAAACAATACAGAATTATTATTTTTATTGTTTCCGGCAGCAATTATTATTGCAAATGGCTTCGAAAGTGTGGGCAGCAACTTTATAAAAAACATACTATTTGTATTGCTTTTAGCAAGTGCCATTATTTTACCTTTTGTGCTATAGCTTCGTCCCGAAAGACAAATCTCCAGCGTCACCTAAGCCAGGAATAATATATCCTTTTTCGTTTAAATCGTTGTCTATTGCAGCAATCCATAAATGCGTGTTTTCTGGAAAATGTGCTTTAATAAAATCGATACCTTCTCTAGAAGCAATTACAGCAACAATATGCAGTTCTTTTGGCGCACCATTTTTTATTATTGCTTTATAGACGGCAACCAAACTTTGTCCGGTAGCGAGCATTGGGTCTGCCAATAATAATGTTTTATTCTTTATTTCGGGTGCTGCAAAATATTCTACAACAATTTCGAAAGTTGCATTGTTATTAGGGTGATGTCTGTACGCAGAAATAAAGGCATTTTCTGCAGCATCAAAATAATTTAATAAGCCTTGATGTAAAGGCAACCCAGCTCTTAAAACTGAACATAATACAATGTTATTAGTGGTTTTATTTATCTTTTTTATTCCTAAAGGTGTTACAACATCTTTAGAGGTATAGCTTAAACTTTTACTTAATTCATATCCTAAAACCTCACCAATCCTCTCAATGTTTCTTCTAAAACGTAAAGAATCTTTTTGAATGGTAACGTCTCTAATTTCCGCTATAAATTTATTTAAAATAGAATTATTTTCTGAAATGTGGTGTATTTCCATTTTGTGAAGATAAGTAAACAAATTTATTTAAAATATTTGAAATTTATCCTCAACTTTGTCCATTAATTCTAAGAGGTACCTTATCTAATGAATCAAAGAACATTTGCATTAATTGCAGTTTCAATAGCAACATTAATTTACGGCGTAACGTACACAATTGCTAAAGACGTAATGCCTAATTATATTAAGCCTTATGGTTTTATAGTACTGCGCGTTTCTGTTGCAACTTTAATTTTCTGGACTGCAGGATTGTTTATAAAGCAACAAAAAATAGAAAAATCTGATTACAAAAAAATCTTGATTGCTTCCTTTTTTGGAATTACAATAAACATGCTTGCATTTTTTAAAGGATTAAGTTTAACAAGCCCTATTAGTGCCTCTGTAATGATGGTAACTTCGCCAATAATGGTCTTAATTTTTTCTAGCATTTTAATTAGAAAACCAATTGGAAAACAACGCGTTTTAGGTGTATTTATTGGTTTAGTGGGTGCCCTTTTTTTAATTACATTGGGTAATTCTTCTACCGCGAATTCTACAAACAGTGCATTCGGAAATTTTTTAGTGTTTTTAAATGCGGCCTCTTATGGCTTGTATTTGGTATTGGCAAAAGATTTAGTTAAAAAATACAACCCCATTGTGTTTATAAAATGGTTGTATTTATTCGGTTTAATTTTTGTAATACCTTTTGGTTATAGTGAATTAACGGCTGTTGTTTGGGAAGAAATTCCTACAAAGATCTATTGGAATATTAGTTTTGTGTTGCTCTTTACTACCTGTATTACCTATCTTTTTAATTTATATGGTTTGTCAAAATTAAAACCAACTACGGTAAGCGTTTTTATTTATTTACAGCCTGTAATTGCTACCATTTATGCATTAATTGTGGGCAGCGATTCTTTAAATTTAATACAGCTTTGCGCTACCTTATTAATCTTTTTTGGTGTTTATTTAGTAACCAAACAAGTAGAAAAATCTACCAAATAAAACTATCTTTACAACTTATTTAAAATGACGATTTTATGATTCAATCTATGACGGGTTATGGAAAAGCAGTTTTACAATTGCCTACCAAAAAAGTAACTATAGAAATTAAATCTTTAAACAGTAAAAATTTAGATTTAAATGTTAGAATTCCCTCTTATTATAAAGAAAAGGAATTGGCTGTTCGTAAAAAATTAGCAAGCGCTTTAGTGCGTGGAAAAATAGATTTTTCTATTTACGTAGAAATGACTTCAGATGAAACTTCTACCAAAGTAAACAAAAGTGTTGTAAAACAATATGTAGCACAATTAAGAAATACCCTTAATATTGATTCTGCAGAAGATGTTGAGCTATTAAAAATGGCGATAAGAATGCCAGATGCCTTGGCTACAGAGCGAGAAGAATTAGATGAAAACGAGTGGACTCTTATCAATAAAAATATAGACATTGCAATTACAGAAATTGTACAATATAGAATTGATGAAGCTGCTTCTTTAGAAATAGATTTCAGAGAAAGAATCGCAAATATAAACACCTATCTAGATGAAGTAAAAGCGTTAGATAGTGACCGAGTAGAAAATGTAAAAACGCGTTTAAAAAAGGCTATTGACGATTTAAAAGTAGATACGGATGAAAACCGTTTTGAGCAAGAATTAATCTATTATCTAGAGAAATTAGATATTAATGAAGAAAAAGTTCGTTTGGCAAATCATTTAGATTATTTTTTACAAACATTAGGTTCAGAAGATTCTAATGGTAAAAAACTAGGGTTTATAGTTCAAGAAATGGGCCGTGAAATAAACACAACAGGATCTAAAGCAAATTATGCGCCAATGCAAAAAGCTGTTATTCAAATGAAAAACGAGCTGGAACAAATTAAAGAGCAAATTTTAAACGTACTTTAGTATAAATAAAGTAAACTGAATTTATTTCAGTTTTTAATTATAAGATGCTGAAACTAGTTCAGCATGACAAAAATAGATTGTATGTCAGACTTTAAAGGAAAATTATTTGTGTTTTCAGCACCCTCTGGTTCTGGTAAAACTACCATTGTTCGTCATTTATTAAAACAAGAAAAATTTAACTTAGAATTTTCTATTTCTGCAACTTCCAGAGATCCAAGAGGTTTTGAAAAAAACGGAGAAGATTATTATTTTATAGATCTTTCAGATTTTAAAAATAAAATTAAAAGTGATGCGTTTTTAGAATGGGAAGAAGTGTATAGAGATAATTTTTATGGCACTTTAAAAAGCGAAATAGCGCGTATTTGGGCATTAAAAAAACATGTTATTTTTGATATTGATGTGGTTGGAGGCTTGCGAATTAAGAAGAAATATCCCGAAGAAACACTCTCTGTATTCGTAAAACCACCAAGTGTAGACGAGTTAAAAATACGTCTAAAGAAGCGTAAAACAGAAAGTGAAGAAAAAATAAATATGCGCATTGCCAAAGCTTCTGTAGAACTGGCAACGGCACCTCAGTTTGATAAAATTATTAAAAATTATGATTTAGACGTTGCTTTAAAAGAAGCAGAAGATTTAATGAGTGCGTATTTAGGTTTAGATAAATAACTAAAAACATTCAAATGAAAATTGGTTTATATTTTGGCACTTTCAACCCTATTCATGTAGGCCATTTAATTATTGCCAATCACATGGTAGAAAACTCAGATTTAGATGAAATCTGGATGGTAGTGACACCTCACAACCCTTTCAAAAAGAAAAGTTCTCTACTCGATAACCATCATCGTTTAGAATTAGTGTATAAAGCAACCGAAGAATACACAAAGATAAAACCATCAAATATTGAATTTAAACTACCACAACCAAACTACACTGCGCATACATTAGCACACATTTCTGACCTTTATAAAGACAAAGATTTTTCTTTGATTATGGGTGAGGATAATCTAAAAAGTTTTCACAAATGGAAGAATTTTGAGACCATTTTAGAACATCATAAAATTTATGTGTATCCGAGAATTTCTGAAGGAAAAATAGCAACACAATTTGATGAGCACCCTAAGATACATAAAATAGCAGCACCTATTGTGCAAGTGTCGTCTACCATGATAAGAAACGGAATTAAAGAGGGCAAGAACATAAAACCTATGCTCACTAAAGAAGTCTGGAGTTATATAGACGAAATGAATTTTTATAGAAAATAGTTTCAGGAATTTTTCGTTGTATATTTGTAATCCACAAACAATTATTTTGGCTAAAAAGAATACAAAAAAAAGTAAATTCAAACAAAAACTAACTGATAAATACCGGTTAGTTGTTTTAAATGAAAATACGTTTGAAGAACGATTTTCATTAAAATTATCTCGTTTAAATGTATTTGTTTTAGGTGGATTTTTTTCGATCTTACTAGTAATTTTAACAATTATGTTTATAGCCTTTACACCAATCAAAGAATATATTCCTGGTTATGAATCCTCTCAATTAAAAGCAAATGCTGTGCAACTTACATTTGATGCAGAAGCTTTAAAACAAAAATTAACAATTCTAGAAAATTACACCATTGCACTCCTGCCTGTTTTGACGGGAAAAATATCTTCTGAAGAAATAGATTCTCTGCAAGTGGAGGCAAGGCAATCTGTAATAGACGAAAGTAAACTGAATGCAACAAAAGAAGACTCTTTATTTAGAGAAAAAGTAGATAGGGCAACTCGTCTTTCACTTTTAGACAATGCTAAAAGCAGTGTAAAAATTGTATTTTTTGCACCTTTAAAAGGGAATATATCACAAGAATTTGATGTAAATTCTAAACATTTTGCAATAGATATTGCTTCTAAAAAAGGCAACCCAATTAAAGCTACGGCAGATGGTACTGTAATTTTTTCTGATTGGAGCGCAGACACTGGTTATGTAATTATCTTAAAACATAATAAAGATTTTATTTCTGTCTACAAACACAATGGTAATTTACTAAAACAACAAGGAGATTTTGTGAAATCTGGTGAAGTAATTGCTAGTGTAGGCTCAACTGGAGAACTTACTACAGGACCCCATTTACATTTCGAACTATGGAAAGGTGGCTATGCCGTAAACCCAATAAATTTTATAGATTTTAAATAATGAGTATCAAATCTTTCTTTGCCATTCCGTTTGCTAAAATTGCGACTAAAAAAGTCTATAAATGGGCTAATAAACCGCATAAAACGCAAGAAAAAGTTTTTAAAAATTTAATCTCAAAAGGAAGTAAAACAGCTTTTGGTAAAGATCATAATTTCACAAATATTACTACCTATAAAGAGTTCAAAAAACAGGTTAAGGTAACCGATTACGAAGGTTTAAAAAAATATGTAAACAGAATAGTAGCAGGAGAATCTGATGTCCTATGGCCAGGTAAACCGCTGTACTTTGCAAAGACCTCTGGCACTACTTCTGGCGCAAAATACATACCAATTACCAAAGATTCTATGCCAACGCATATTACCGCAGCAAAAAATGCAATGTTATTCTATATTGTAGAAAAAAATGATGCAAGTTTTGTGAATGGAAAAATGATTTTCTTACAAGGTAGTCCGGTTTTAGAAGATACAAACGGAGTTAAACTGGGACGATTAAGCGGCATTGCAGCTCATTATGTTCCAAATTATTTACTCAAAAATCGTTTACCGTCTTGGGAAACAAATTGTATTGAAGATTGGGATACAAAGGTAAATGCAGTTGTAGCGGAAACTGTAAATGAAGACATGTCGGTAATTAGTGGTATTCCTTCTTGGGTGCAAATGTATTTTGAAAAACTAATTGAAAAAACAGGGAAATCAATTTCAGAAATCTTTCCAAATTTTAATTTCTTTATTTATGGTGGTGTAAATTTTGAACCTTATAAAAATAAATTCGAAAGCCTTATTGGTAAAAAAATAGATTATATAGAATTGTATCCTGCCTCCGAAGGCTTTATTGCATATCAAGATTCGCAAACTGAAAAAGGAATGCTCTTACAATTAGATTCTGGGATTTTTTATGAGTTTATTCCTGCAGCAGAGTTTTATAATGAAAACCCTACAAGAATTTCTCTTAAAGATGTAAAGATTGGCGTAAACTATGTTATTATTTTAAACACAACGGCAGGTCTTTGGGGATATAATATTGGCGATACTGTAGAGTTTACAAATACCAAACCGTACAGAATTAAAGTTACTGGTAGAATTAAACACTTTATTTCTGCATTTGGTGAACATGTTATTGGTAAAGAAGTAGAGAAAGCATTAAATGATGCTATGAAAGAAACTGCTATAAATGTTAGCGAGTTTACAGTTGCGCCCCAAGTAAACGCAACAAATGGTTTACCGTATCATGAATGGTTTATAGAATTTGAAAATGAACCTGAAAATTTAGAGGAATTTGCCAATAAAATAGACGCCTCTATGCAAGCACAAAATATTTATTACTTCGATTTAATTAAAGGAAAAATTCTACGTCCGTTAATTATTAGAAGCGTAAAAAAAGGCGGTTTTCATGCATATATGAAATCTATTGGTAAGTTTGGCGGGCAAAATAAAATACCACAATTATCTGATAATAGAAAAATTGCGGATGTTTTAGAAAAATTTTTAATTGAAAATTAATAAAATAAAAACAGCATGGGAGATTATTTATTTTTAGGACTAGCAATTATGCTAGTTGTTGTGTACTTTTACAATAAATACAGAAACAAAAGACGTTAAAATTTTTACCGAAAAACAACAAACGCTATTGCCCCAAATTTTAGCCAAAATATAGGCTTCACAGAGAAATACCAACGCAAAAGAAATGAGCACAATTAGAATTACAAAAAAATTCAATTTTGAAACAGGACACGCTTTATACGGTTATGATGGGAAATGTAAAAATGTTCACGGACATTCTTACAAACTTTCCGTTACGGTTTCTGGAAAACCAATTACAGACAACACAAACGTAAAGTTCGGAATGGTAATTGATTTTGGCGATCTAAAAAAGATTGTAAATGAAGAAATCGTAGATGTTTTTGATCATGCTACCGTTTTTAATAAAAATACGCCTCATGTAGAGTTAGCAAAAGAATTAATGGCAAGAGACCATCATGTTTTATTAGTAGATTATCAACCTACAAGTGAAATGATGGTGATAGATTTTGCACAAAAAATTAAAAGTAGATTGCCAAAAAATATTAAATTACATGCTGTAAAATTGCAAGAAACAGGTTCTAGCTTTGCAGAATGGTTTGCTAGTGAAAACTAGCCTTTTGCATGTATCTTAAAAAAAATTATATTTATCCAAAAAACATACTTATGAAATTTCTTAAATTTATCTTTTTTTTATGCGTTATAACATTAATTACAAGCTGTAGTGATGACGAAACCGCACCAAAATTCCCTTTATCTTCTGCGAATCTTGTAGGAAATTATGAGATGAACAACCTTGAAACTCAAGGATCAGAAGACGCTACATCCTCATCAGGAGACACTGTTAACCTTACAAAAACAAGTACTGTTGGAGACACTTTTCAATTAGATTTTGTTCTAAATGCCAATGGAACCTATACTGCTTCTGGGCAATACAGAACTGTTTCTAGAATTACACCAAACGGAGGAGCAACTTCAGAAGAAAGTGAAATTATTGTTATAAATGCCACAGGTTCTTATCAATTAAATAGTGATAATACAATTACTTTTAATCCTCAAACTGGTGATTTTTTTGAAGGCATCTTTACGATTAAAACATTCAACGAAACTTCTGTAATTCTAAGTCAAGATCAGGAAGAGGTTCAAGGGAATACTTCTTTTACCGCTCAAGTAACTGTAGGTTTTATAAGAGCTTAAAAAACTGAAAACACACTAAAAAGCTACCTATTTTCTATAGGTAGCTTTTTTATTTACAGAAACTTAAGATACAAAGCCTTTTACTTCCCATTAAATTCATTCATAGTATTTGACAAACCTGCAGTACCAAAAGACGTAATTATTTTAGCAGCTGTTGGCAAACGTTCTATTAATTGGCTAGTTTCTTCTTTACTCCATTGGCCTAGTACAAAATCTGCTTGCCTTCCTTTAGAGTAGTTTGCACCCACCCCAAATCTAAAACGAGGGTACTCTTGGGTATTTAGTTTCTCTTGAATATCTTTTAATCCGTTATGACCTCCTGCAGAACCTTTTGCTTTTATACGAATGGTACCAAAATCTATATGTACATCATCTGTAACTATTAAAATATTTTCTACGGATATATTTTCTTTATCCATCCAATATTTTACTGCTTTTCCACTTAAGTTCATATAGGTACTTGGTTTTAAAAGGATAAATGTTCTTCCTTTTAATCTAAAGGTAGCAACATCTCCTAATTTTTCTGTTTCAAAAGTTATTTTGTGCTCTTCAGCAACTTCATCAATAATTTTAAAACCAATATTATGACGCGTATTTGCGTACTCTGCGCCAATATTACCCAAACCTATAATTAAAAATTTCTTCATGCACTCTTCTTTCGTTTCTATATTAAGACTAAAAGTGTTTTTAAAAAAAGCCACTACATTCATTGTTCAAAAATACTAAGAAAAAAAATAGTAGAGTACTAAAAAAAATAGCGTAAAAAAAAGCGTTACAACCATTGTAACGCTTTCTTGTTTTCTCTAAAGTTGCTAAATTATTCTGCAGCAGCTTCTGTAGCTTCTGAAGCTTCTGTCGCTTCTACTTCTTCTTCTTCTTCCGCATCCGCAGTTGCGTTTCTAGAAGTTCTAACTTGCACAACAACAGTATTATCTGGGTGCATAAAAGTATAACCATCATTAGCTAATGAAGCTACTACTAATTTATTTCCAATTTTTAACCCTGAAATATCAGCAGTTACAAAATCTGGTAAGTTAGCAGGCAATGCTTTTACTCTTAATTTACGGTTTGTAAAACGCAGAGAACCACCATTTAATACTCCAGGAGAAGTACCCGATAATTGTACTGGTATTTTCATTGTAATTTCTTTATCATCAAATAACTGATAAAAATCTGCATGTATAATTTTATCAGATACCGGGTGAAACTGAATCTCTTTTAAAATAGCAGGTATTTTTTGTCCATCAACACTAATAATTGCAGTATAAACGTTTGGAGTGTATACCAACTTTTTAAATGCTAATTCTTCTGCTGAAAAATGCATAGCTTTATCTCCTCCGTATATAACGCAAGGAACCATACCAGCATTACGTAAGGCTTTAGTTGCTACTTTACCTACGCTTTCTCTTTTTGATCCTTTAATTGTAATTGATTTCATTACTTTTTTTATTAATTTATTTTACATTAAAAATTGTCCACTAATTGAAGTATTGTCCTGCACTTTATGCATAACATCAGCAAATAATGGCGCGCAAGATACTACTTTTATTTTAGAAGTCTCCTTCTTCAAAGGAATAGTATCTGAAACTATTAATTCTGTTAAACCAGATTCTTGTATTTTATTATATGCGTCTCCAGATAATATTGGGTGTGTACAAATTGCGCGAACACTTAAAGCGCCTCTTTCCATCATTAGATTTGCAGCATGTGCCAAAGTACCACCTGTATCTATCATATCATCTACTAAAATAACATTCTTCCCTTTTACGTCTCCAATAAGTTCCATATGAGAAATTACATTGGCCTTTTTGCGTTGCTTGTAACAAATTACTACATCACAAAGTAAATGCTTAGAATAGGCGTATGCTCTTTTAGAACCTCCCATATCTGGAGATGCTATTGTTAGGTTGTCTAAATTTAGACTCTTAACGTATGGCATAAAAATAGTAGATGCATATAAGTGATCTACTGGCTTTTCGAAAAAACCTTGAATTTGATCTGCATGTAAATCCATTGTTATAATTCTTGTTGCACCGGCAGACTGTAATAAATTGGCTACTAATTTTGCACCAATAGCAACTCTAGGCTGGTCTTTTCTATCTTGTCTTGCCCAACCAAAATAAGGCATTACTGCCGTAATATGTCTAGCAGAGGCTCTTTTTGCAGCATCTAACATTAAAAGCATTTCCATTAAATTATCTGCATTAGGAAATGTAGAACCTATAATAAAAACACGTTTACCTCTTACAGATTCTTGAAAAGCCGGCTGAAATTCGCCATCACTAAAGTAAGTAGTCTTTACTTTTCCTAAAGTAGTCTTGTATTCTTTTGCAATTTTCTCTGCCAAAATTAAGCTTTGCCTACAGGCAAAAATTTTGGGGGCTAGTTGATTTTTAGGCATTTAGTTCGTGTTTTTAATGAGTTGTTGTTAGAAAACAAAAGTAGAATTAATTTATTTAGTTTGGAATTAATTTAGTGACTTTAAAATAAAATAATTTAATACATTTGCACTGCTAATATAAATAGCTCAAGTGGCGGAATTGGTAGACGCGCTGGATTCAAAATCCAGTTTTTTCGGAAGTGCGGGTTCGATTCCCGCCTTGAGTACATCATGGGAGACATCTGAAAAGGTGTCTCCTTTTTTATTTTTATTTAACTCTAAACTACTGATTACCATGAAGATAAGATTAACACTTGGGTTTAATTTTGGAGTTCGATAATCTTCCTTCTCAAATTCAAGTTTATCATTGAAAATCGAACTCATGAATTTTCGCAGAGTAACCTCGTCACTAAATCCAATAATCTTGTTCATATTTGTCATCAATTCCACTGAAAATTCAATATAATCTCTAAGGTCATTTTCATAATCCTCTAGATTGGACAACTCAACATTTAATTCGTTAATTTTATTTACATACTCCGTATTTTTTTTGTCATAAATGATGTCATTTATAGTGCCACTGATTAATTTATCTAAAAGGATGTCTTGATTGGTTTTTATTTTTTGAATATCATTTTCAATCATCTTAATTTGATTAAATCTCTCTGTCTCGAATTCTGAAAATTGCTTTTTTAATATTTCAACAAATAATCTTTTAACCTCTGGCCTTATATCAAATTGTTTTAAATAATCTTCAAATTTACTATTTGCTAGTTCTGCCCTAAATCGCTCGTTACAACTTCTTTTACTACTACAATGGTAGTAATAATACTTTTTACCTGTTTTACTAGTTGAGGCACTTCCCGTCAGATTACCTCCACATTTAGAGCATCTTAAATGGCCCCTTAGAAGCAACTTTTTATTAAATGCTTTTGATTTTTGCTTTTGTGCTGATCTAACTTTGAATAACTCTTGGATCTTATTAAATGTAATTAAATCAATTATGGGTTCGTGCAATCCTTTTTTCGTCTGCTTAGGTTCCTCTTCAAAAGCAGGCACATCTAAAAAACCTGCGTAAACTATATTTTGTAGTATTCGGCTGAGGTTACTCTTAGAAAGTTTCAAAGGTTTAAACCTTGTCATTTTTAGAATTTCACTTTGGCTATAATTTCCAGAAGAATACAACTCAAATAAACTTTTTAACAACTGACCTTTATCAGGGTCTACTTTCATTAAAGCCTTACCGAAGTGATCCTTTCCAGGTAAATATCCGAAAGGTTGTTTAGAACACCACCTGCCTGATTTTCGGACTTCTCTCATTGCCTTTTTTATACGAAGTCCTTTCATCTTGTTGTCGACTTCAGGCATTCCTAAATACATTAATTGAATAAATTTTTGAGTAGGGTCTTGGTAATCTATCCAATTATTTATAGAATTTACTTCAATATTAATTTTTGAGAAAGTGTCTATGGTATTCAAAGCCTCAAGAGTATTTCTTGAAAATCGATCCCAGTTTACCACTAAAAGAAGATCTATATCTTTATAATTTGCTTTTGCATATTTATTGAGTTTACTCCATTCAGGTCTATTAAAATTTTTTGCAGAATAATCCTCTTCAAACTCTTTTAAATTGTGTATTTGGTTGTTTTGACAGAACTTTATTAATTGATTTTGCTGAGAATGTAAACTATTCCCTGATTTCTTTTGTTCTGTAGTACTAACCCTTCGGTATAGAATTGCTCTTTTCCCTTTTAGATTCTTCATTCCAATGTTTATATAATAGTTGACTAAATTTAGTAAGACTTTTTGAAATTTCTCTAGCCTGTTCAGCAGAATAAGTATTTTTCCCTGAGTTTAGAATCTCAAGTATTTTGGAATTACTTAATGTATGTGTTTTGATTTTCTGCATTGTAAACTATTGACCTGATTGCTCAGAAAATATTGTATAGTTTACATTATGGCAGTTTGTAAGATATTAAGTATTAAAATACTGCTTAGGCAAATGTATGGAGTTATTGGGTGATTTTAACCAAGTTTAAGGCAGAAGTTCTCCACATTATTGTGGATAAGTGCAAAAAAAAATAGATGTGGTTATTTGAATGGTGCTATTCCTTTCTGAACTATCATAGGAAACAAAAGAAACATAAAATCAATATACCTATCGCTTCTTCTCTGCTTTTTCGGTTAATATTTTATCAATGTATTTCTCTAATCCTTTTTCGTTTTGTAAACCTTCTTTGGATTGATACGCTTTTATTTTAAAAACTAATGTGGAGTCTAACTCAAATATAGATAAAATCATTGATAGTATATCGTTAGTCACTTGTTTACCATTGTATGGTTGTTTACTTATGACATCCGTATCGTATATCTTTTTAAGTGGTTCTTCTCTTACTCTAATTAATTTAAAACCTTCTTCAAAAAGCATTTCAGATTTAATCTTATCTATGTCTCGTTTGTCTTTATGCCAATAAGACCCGTCAAATTCAATACATAAATTAAGTTTTGGTATGAATATATCTATTGATCTTAATCGACCTTTTAACTTTGTTTTAAGTCCTTTTGGGTCAATGTTTTTAAACAGTTTCATCAACTCAAATGTAATGGTAAGTTCTTGTTTTGATTGAGGAGTGAGTGTACAATATGGACAGTTAGAATTTAGGCCACTTCTTGCATTTATTGAGACCTTCCACTCGTGATCATCCCCTTTTGAACATTTCCACCACACTTTTTTACCTGAATTTAAAGTTACATCTTCTGGAGATAAATTTCCATTCTTTGTTGGATGCCATTGTTTAGCAACTTCTGGATTTAGTGTAGC
>Ga0209533_1003613_pt1 | contig 13658 bp, 9 predicted proteins | sample COG_04_FD_184748 | JGI IMG/M metagenome (GOLD analysis project Ga0209533, IMG submission 184748) | Pelagic Microbial community sample from North Sea - COGITO 998_met_04 (SPAdes) (version 2) | ecosystem: Environmental > Aquatic > Marine > Neritic zone/Coastal water | place: Helgoland, sampling... | reverse complement strand
TATCAAAATCATTTGTCAAATCAAACATTTTTCTTTCTAGATTCTTTACTCCTTTCACAAAATCAAACGAATCATATTCCCTCAATTGATACAATAATCTCTCATTTTTTATATCACCCAATTCCCCCTTCAATGGAACAATTTTTCTTTCTGAATGAATAAAATTATCAAATATACTAGTCGGATCTATTCTACTTATTTCTTTTAATACTTTGTAATTTTCTGATAATGATTTTACAGATCCCTCTAGACAAGGCAATACTCCCTTCATCATTGATAAATAATCTATATCACCATAAAAGATTACATTACCCCTGTCATCCATACCTCTTCTTCCAGCTCTACCTGACATCTGTAAATAATCTGTGTTTGTAAATGTATCCTTTTCACCATAATTCATTAAACAACTTGTTCTAATAGGCAAATCAATACCCAAACAAAGTGTTCTATCTGAAATAATTACTCCAATATCTCTTTTACTCATCAACTTTTGTAAAATCCATTTATATTCATCTGGCATTGATTCAATATATAAACCTACTCCTCTCTTCAACATCTGAAAGATAGGATGTTCATATGGGATTTTAACACCAAGTGTTTTCATAATTTCTCTACGAATATCCCTAATTGTATCGCCTGACATAGGTTCTTTCATTGTGAAACAGAAATCTTCATGTTTCTGAAAGATGTCTATTTTATGAAAATCAGGATTTGTATTAAATTTAATCATTTCTTTTTCTAAATTCTTCAATTGTTGCTTTTTCATTTTATCTGATTTCTTTATCGTATTTTGACAATGATCAAAATATGTATTCATATCATTTACATATTTTTCTTCAGCTCTTTTATCATACTTTTCCATCTTTTCAGTTATTTCATTTCTAGCATCTGTTGAGCTCTTACTAATTTTAATTTTTGATTTAAATGTTTCTCTATCTTCCAAATGTTTATCAAATAATTCACCCTTCTTTTCTAGAATATCATAATGATGAGGATAATATTCTAATTCCGTAGAATGAAGATTTTCATAGATATCATAAAATATTTTTTTACATGTTTCTATACTTGTATTAAATACAATCATAGGCAACATATCTTTATCCTTACATTCCCTCAAAAACTCTACAACATTATTAGCTTTATCTGAAATAATATTTTCTCTAAAATGATTCAATAAATCTGTTTGTTCTTCTCTATCTTCTAAATTAACAATAAACTTTTTAAGCATTAGTTCATATTGTAAACAATCATCAAGGGTTAAAAGTTTATCTTCTGTAAAATATTCATCGGGTGATAATCCTTCTATCAAATCATCATCAATATTTTCTTCTATATATTCCCATAGTGTAGAACAATCATTTGGTGTGAATGATAATGAATTTTTGATAAAATTTTCATTAAGATCATCATATTGTGTTGAACAAATTGGATGAAGTTTCTTTAATGAATTATTTTGATAAATATATCTTTGATGATTAATAAATCTTTTATTGTATTCAATATAATTTATCTTTTTTGTAGGATTAATTTTATCAAAAATACCTTTTAAATACTCAATATTACCTATTGTAGCTGATAATGCCAAGAAATTACAATTTAATAGTTTAATAAGATTTTCATAAACATTACCATCATCTTCTTTATCAAGATTATGTATTTCATCAAATACAGCATAATCAAAATCATTTCCAATTTTATGTATATTATCTTCTATACATTTAGGTGTTCCTACAAAGATATTTGTTTTCGTATCAAAAGATTGGAAACACAAATCATCTAAAAGATAATGAACCTTATATCCCATCAAGATAAAATGACTACCGACTTGATAAGCTACTGGTTTCGCCGGACAAACATAAATAATCTTTTTATGAAGAATACCAGTGCTCATTGCTATAAAGGTTTTACCGGCACTAGTGGGTGCCTTGACCAAAACAGATTCTTTCGCATTTACAAAATTAATAACATCTTTTTGCCATGAATCAAGTCTTTTTTCAACCGAATCCCAAAAGTTGAGTGGTGGAAGAAGATAACCAAGTTCTTTCATCATGTAAAGTTTATATTCATAATTATCTAGTTTCGAACCAATTTTTCCAATTAATTCCTTATATTCTTTCTCGTAATTATCTTTCAGATTAAAATACAAAGTAATAATAAATTTCATGTATTTATTTTTTTCTTTTTGATCCCAATAATTATTCAACAAAATACATTTAAATTTACAAATACCTTCTTCTGTTTTTAGATTATTAAAATTTTTAAATGGATTATTTAAATCAATACTATTTTTCATAAATTCTATTTTTTTATAATCATCATCGATAAGTTTCTTTTTACGAATTATATCTTGTTGTTCTCTAATAATATCAGCCTTTTTCTTTACTGGATTTTTCTTTTTTTGTCCTTTATGACCTTTTTGAACATTATCTTTTGTATCATCTTTAATAGTATCTTCAATAATATGTTTAAGATTAGAATTAAGCGTGTGTGATAGATCTCTGATAAACAAAGAAAAGTTTTGCTTATCAAGATTATTTTTTGTAAGGAACTCCATTTTTATTTGATATCATATTAAATAATTATCAAATTTTTAAATAATAAAATATTAATTTCTATGATGTGTTAGATTATAAAATGATAATCTAACTAATAAATTATTTAATTCACTATTTGCTAAATTTATACATTTACCATTTACTTTTCTGTAACCTTCTGACGGACATTGACAATCTAATTGCATTGTTTCCATATTACAATTCTCAGCAGAATAATTTTCTAAATCGCATTGACATAAATTTTCTGATGCTCCACATCTTTCCATATTGTCTGAGCCATAACAATAACCATAATCTATATCTCCATCTTTAATTGTTTTTCCTTCATGTTTACAATTTCTTCCAGCTGATTTTCTTTCTTTTGTGACTTCATAGGTTCGGTATTTTATTTGACAACTATTTTTAGGATCAGTACAATTTGTTTCATCCCAATCACTAAATTTACCTTGACAATCATTTTCAGAAGATATTTCATCATCTACGCCATAAATATCATCAGTAGTATTTTCTGTTACATCGGCATTAATAAAATATCTTTTTCTTGATTCAGGATCTTCAATTTCCATATCTTTTTGATATTTAGGTGGTAATATAAGTTCATAGGGGGCATAATCTACAGGGACAAAATTTTTAAGTTTATATCTTAAATTTTCATCAAAAACCCTTGTTTCAATATCAAATAAATTTCTTTCATATTCACCGGGATCATAGATTTTATAATTATTATATATTTGTTTCTTTCTTTGGCAACTACCTTTTAAAAATTCAGGTGAATATGTTTCTCCAATTGAACCAGCTAAAGCGGGATTTGTTAAAACATCTTGGACTTTAATATTTAATAAATTTACTAATCCTTCAACATTATCTTCCTTATCCTCAACCATTTTACTTAAGAAAACAGATAATACAAATAATATTATTAAATATTTTAAACAATCTTTCATAATATATATAAAATATTTAAAAAAAATTAATTATGTTTAATTAGAATGTTTTTATTTAAACAAAAAGGTCATATACTCATCTCAAATGATAAAGATTTTTTAATAGATAAATTATTTTTAAAACTTTATGTTATCCATAAAGATACAAAAAGTATTGATGAAATAAAAAATATGGCTAAAAAAGAATATTATGAATTATTGGATTGTATATATTAAGTGGATATATTGACTTTAAATAAAGAAATTATTTTGCTTATCATAAATGTTAAAATAATTAATAATATTATTTTTGTATAAATATTACGATTAAAATCCTCAAAAAATTTAAATATACCCATATCTGGTAATTCAAATTTCATCACATTACTTTCTATAAATAAATCTTTATAAATTTCTTTGTATAATTGTGTTTTCTTTGATACATTATCACATCTTTCCATTTCTACTTTTTCAGCTATTTCAAGTATTTTTCTCATAATGCTTGGAATGTATTTTAATAATTTTCTTACGACAATTTTTTCTTCGTATAAACCTTCTTGTAGATTAGAAGCATCCGTTTGAATATTCATTAGATTTCCTAATATTTTCATTGGACGATCACTGAAACCAGTATTACAAATATCTTCATATGATATATTACTAATCATAAAACAATCAACTAAATCGTTTGTACTAACACCTAAGAATTTCTTAATCTTTTTTTCTATAAATTCTACATCTTTTGGATTTCTACCTAATTCTTCAATGCTTGTATAATTCCCTATTCTTTCAACAGTTAATTTTTCCTCATCGGGATCTTTACCAGTATCCATTAAATAATTTAATCGTGTTTCTAAATCAAAATTACTACTATCATCTTCAGTTATCATAAAAACATCTATTAATCTCATAGGTCTTTGTTCAATTTGCCCACCTGTAATAGCTAATTCTAACATTCTTTTATTAGCCCATTCAGTTATGATATTTTCTGATAATTTTCTTTTACCATCATTAAATAATTTTTCATAAATATCGATAACAGAACATGTATTATTATCATTATCACATTTACTTTTTTCTTCTTCTAACATACTTTTAAGTGTTCCAACAGTTTCATCATATATTTTAGTAATTTCACTATCTGTATTTGGTAATCCTAATCTTCGTAATAATATCCCCATGTATTCTTTAAATTCATTATCATCTATATCACTTAAACCATCACTACCTGTTGTTGATAAATTAGCAAACATTTGATTAATATCAACCCCATTGGGATCTATTATATTACTAAATTTAGCATTTAAATTATTGATTATATCTTGATTTAAGAGACTATTGTCAACACCAGTTGTGATTTTAATTTTAATTTTATCCCATTTTGTATCTCTTACGTCATTAGAATCATCAAGGAGATTTTGTAATTTATCTACACCAGGGGCACTAGGAAATGCTCTATCATCTAATAATGGTCCACATTTATATTGATCACTTAAATTTGTATGATCTTCATTATCATTATCATAATTTCCTCTCCACATTTCTTTAATATTTTCACTTTTTGAATATAGATCTTTAAATTTTTCTCTATCACTAATACTTTTATTGATAGTATCTAAATTAGAAAATGGTAATTGACCACCGGGCTCAGTGTAATAAAATACAGATGCTTCATCTTTGTAAAAATCTTTTGGATAAGGTAAATAACATTTTTCAGGACATGCGAGTGACATACAACTATCAGCTTCTGAATCACTACATAAAACACTTCTACCATTTACATTTTTTATTAATTTATTACAATTATCATTATTTTCACGATATTTACAACCTTCGCAATTTTCTGACAATGCCATATTATATTATTACATATTTTTTATTTTCTTTTTTAATGTATCTAAATACCTTGATTTATCAATTGTATTTAATAATCCTTTAAAATCTTTATCTTTCATCATGTAATGATTAAATATTAATAAAGCATCAAATTTTTCTTTACCTTTAATTCTAAAATCATTATTTTTTATTAAATTATCAACATCATTTTTAAAACGAAAACCTTTTATTGTTCCACAAGTTGTTTTAAATGTTGAATAATTTTTATTCCCTGTTTCTAAATATAAATTATAAGCTAAATTCTGTTTCCACGGTGCTATCTGATACCATATAGTTTTATCTTTACAACATGTTAAGGCATCTACCAAACTTTCATCACCTGTTAATAAAACATCGGGAATACTATCAACAATTAAATCTATAAATTTTTCTCTTGGTTGTGGTAATATATCTCCCCTTAAAATCAAATTATTTTTGTTTTTATCATCTGAATATAATAAAATATTTTCTCCTTCTTTTAGTTTTAAAGTACATAATGAAAAATAATCTGAAATAATATCTTTTGATTTTTTCTTAAAAGGATAATTATAAACAAGATCTTCTTCAATCCATGGTGGAATTATTATTTCAAAAACTTTATATTTTTTAGAATATTTTTTACATATCATTTCTAAATATGATAAAAAACAATATCTTGAATGAACCCCCCATTCTGGCGATGGTTGAATATAAACGAGTGCGTATGGATTTTTGATAAGTCTTTGTTTTTTAAATTTAAAATTATAATCAAAAAATAATCCTAAATTATTATTACCTATACCTATAGGTAAATCATAGGGTTCATTATCAATATCATTATATTCACTCATTACATATGTATTCCAATTATTTGCGTATGGTATTAATTTCTTAAAATTATTTAAATCAAAACTACGATTAATGATAGGTATAATGAGTAATATATCAAATTTCATATTATAATCTAATCTTAAATCAGAGAATTTTTTACATTCACCTTCTTTGCTTTTATGTTTTAATTCAATAATTTGATGTTTTGATCCTATATTTCTATATTTTTGTTTTGATGTTGAACATATTTTTGTATTTAATGTTGGATACCATTTTTTTAAATAATCACATACTTTAATACATTTTATTACATCACCATATCCACCACAAGGTATATTTATCAATCCTATTTTAATTTTATCATAATGTATTTTCTTTATTTTTTCATTTAAAAAAAGATTTAATCGTAAATCATAAAGGTTATCAAAACTATTTGTTTCTAATATTTTATTAATTAATTCTTCCATAATAATATATAATATATAATAAATGATATATGGTGGAAAATTATTAGCAACGGGGTCAAAAAGTTGTGTGATTCATCCCAATATTAGATGTAATAACAATAAATATAAAAAAAGAAATAAAAAAACTATTTCTAAAATTGTTTTTGGGGACACTTCCAAAGAATATAGTGTTAGAGAAAAAGATATTAATGATAAAATTAGAAGAATACCTAATTACAAAAAATGGGCTTTGATTTATGATGAATTATGTAAACCACCTTCTCTTGATGAAAGTATTAAAATTGATAAAGGTGTTGAAAATTGCTTAAAAGAAGAGACATATGAATTACATTCTGGAATAGATAAAAAAAAAGAAGAACTTTTTGATAAAAATAGTATTATGTTAATTGGTGATTATGGTGGAATAACTATAGGAGATTATTTTACAAAAGAATTTGATAATGTTGATAATTTAAAAACCCTCGAAGAAAAATTTCTTAAATTAGTCCAAAAAATGGAATATTTATTTGAAGGTCTTTATGAATTAAATAAATATGGTATATCACATTTAGATATAAAACAAAATAATATCGTAATTCAAAATGGTATTTTTAAATTTATTGATTTTGGATTATCAAATGAATTCAAAAATACAGAACATTTTTTAAAAAGAAGTCAAAACGAATTTAAAACACAAAGAGTTTATGTTTGGTATCCTATTGAATATATTTTCTTTAGTGCCGATAAAAAACAATTAGAATATGAAAAAGAAAAAATTAAAGTTTCTGGTATTAATGAATTTAGAAATCATATGACTATGTATGATGATATAAATATTTTTTTTGGAAGAAATACAACGAATGACATTATGTCTATTATTGATGGATACGCAAAATTAGATAAAAAAAAATTTTTAAATGATGAATATAAAGAATTAATTAAAGGTGTTGATACATACAGTTTTGGTATGCTTATACCATTTTTATTCTATAATCAAGGTTTAATAGATTATGTAGAAAATAGTAAAATTATAACAGATTTCTTTTATCTTTTTAGAGATATGTGCGAACCTTATTATAAAAATAGAATATCTTTATCAGATGCCTATAAAAGATTTAAATTATTATTATATAAATATTCTAAAAAAAAGAAAAGAACTAGAAAAAAGAAAAAAAAGAAATCTAAAAAGAAGTAATAATATTATTTAAGTTACAAAATAAGTCCCCCCAACTAATAATAATACCCCTAATATTTTTTTCTTATTAATTTCGGTTTTATAAAACACTAATGCTAATATTAGTAAAAATAATGTATTAAGATTTATCACCGATTTAGCATATCCGGGATTATCACAATATTTTAATGAATTAAATATACATGGCTCAACTATTAAATAAACTATTAATAATCTAATTAATATTACAATAAATTCTTTTACATTAGGTTTTTGTATTTTTGTAATATCTTTTTTAGTAACAACAATATATATAATTGTTCCTATAAAGATTATGAAATTTGCCAAAATAATGTAATCTTTATAATTATATTTATTTATAATATCTTTTGATATAAAATCTCTAACAGCTATAAATATAGCTGCTAAAACAGCATAAGGTATCCATTTCTCCATTATAATTTATAAAATATTTAAATATTATGTAAAAATTGTTAATTCAAAATCAGTAATTTGTGGATTAAATTGGCAGATACACTTTTGTAAATCATTAATATCCTGAAAAAATATATCTTTTATATTTAATTCTTCAATTAATTGATCTTTCTTTTTACCATTACATAATAATTCTTCTTTTGTTGGAATATCAATTCCATAAACATTTTCATTTACAATCTCAGGACAAGCTGATACTACATAAATATCTTTTGCTTTATATTTTTTTAATAAATTTATGATATGTTTTATTGTATTTCCTCTTACAATAGAATCATCAACAATTATAATATTTTTATCTTCTATATATTCTTTAACAATATTTAGTTTTCTTTTGATATTTGATTTTCTTTTTTCTTGTGTATTCATTATAAATGTTCTATTTACATAACGATTTTTTGTTATTGCTTCTCTATATCTAATATTTAATATATCAGAAATTGCTAATGCTACAGGCTTACTTGTATCTGGTACAGGTATAACATAATCTACATCTTTTATTTGTGCTTTAATTCTATCTGCTATCATTTCTCCCATTTTGTATCTAGACTTATAAACATTTACTCCATAAAGATAAGATTCTTCTCTTGCTAAATATACCCATTCAAAAATACAAGGTTTTATATGATAATTTGTTCCTAATGAAATTTTATGATAATCATCATTAAAAATATGAAGTTCATTATTATAAATATCATTTACTATTTCATAATCAATACTTGTAATTGAAACAGATTCAGATGATATTACATAATTATTATCTTTTTTACCTAATATCAATGGTCTTATACTAAATTGATCTTTAAAAGTTATTAATCCATAACCTTCAATCAAACAAATACAATTAAAAGAACCTTCTAAAATAGTATATAAGATTAATATAATTTCTTTTATGATTTTTTCTGTTAATATTTCATGTTTATTTAAATGATAAGATAATAAATATAAAAGAATTATACTATCTGATGTTATTTCTTCATCTAATTCAATATTATGCGTATCTAAATATTTTTTAAGCATATCTGTTTTCCATATTTGTCCATTATGAACAATTGATATATTGTGATATTCTCCATTTAGTTCTAATGGTTGAACTTCATTTATAGTATTTAAACCTTTTGTAGGATATCTTACATGACCAATACCTACATTTGTGATTATATTTTTATTTGTTGAATAATTTGATAATAATCCTTTTTCTTTGATATATTCAATTTTACTATCATTCATATATGAAAATCCAAAAGCATCTTGTCCTCTATGTTGAAGATGATATAAACTTTCATATAAATTATTTATTATATTTTTTTTATCCAACGATATTAAACCAGTAATACCACACATCAGATATATACGATAGATATTTTTATTTTAAGTATGTTTAAAAATGAATATTTTAATCCTTCTTATTTTATGAAGTTAAACAATATAGATTTTGATAAATTATCTGATGCTGAACTTAAAGGATTATGTTTAAAATATAAATTACTTGATCCTCAGAAAATTCACCTGTATCAAAGAAAACAATTACTTCAGGTTATTAAAAGATGGTTAGAAACAAAACTTAAAAATTATGGTCAAAGGAGAAATTCTATTAATGGTAATCTTCAGAAAAATGCTTTAAATTATAATAAAAATACTGGTCCTCCAAAACCCGAATATGATAATAGACAAAGAAGATTATCTCAGCCAATTACTACAAATGAAATTAAAAATGCGAATACCGTCCATGCTCAAAATCAAATAAGAAATAATGCTCAACAAGTTAATCAACAAAATATTCTTAATAAAAAATATGATATACTTGGTTTGTATCCGGCACAAAACCGAGTTGTAGCGATAGGTGATTTACATGGTGATTTAATAGCTACTCTTAAAGTATTAAAATTAGCAGAAGTTATACCGCAAAATTCACGTATGGATAATATTGATGGAATACATTGGTGTGGTGGTAGTTCATGGGTAATTCAGATGGGTGATCAAATTGATAGATGTCGTGCTGATTGGGGCGATAATAATTGTATTAAAAATTTTGATGATGTTTTTGAAGATGAAGGTAATAATCAGGCTATTTTTAATTTATTTTTACGTTTAGATGATGAAGCTAAGAAATATGGTGGTAGAGTTTTAGGATTATTAGGTAATCATGAACTTATGAATATTGATAAAGATTTTAGATATGTTTCAGCAAAAGAATTTTTAGAATTTGTCCCCCCTAATCAAAGAACTAGTAAATATACAAAAGATGGTTATCCTTTAGGTTATTGGCATAGAACAAAAGCATTTGAACGAGGTGGTAATATAGCAAAAATTTATTCAATTAAAAAGAAAAGTGTAATTACAATAGGATCATATGTTTTTGTACATGGTGGTATGAGTATTGATTTAGCTAAAAAATATACAATAGCAGAATTAAATCAAATTGTTTCAAAATGGTTATTGAAACAAGAAACTGAAGCAGAAGGTAAAGTTTTTGATGAAATATTTAGAGACGATGATGATATGAGTCCTTTTTGGTGTAGGGTATTTTCAGAAGAAGAAGGTGAAGATGAAAATACAGAAGAAAATTTTAATCGATTAATAAGTAATGTTAATCAGAAAAATAAATTATTACAACCCATAAAAGGTATGGTAGTCGCACATACGCCACAATTTATGGATAATAAATATTTAAATGGAATTTATAATAAAAGATTATGGAGAATTGATGTAGGAATGAGTAGAGCATTTGGAAAACAAGATGAATGCGGGGAAAATAAATATAGAATACCTCAAATTTTGATTATTCATAATGATTCAACATTTGAAGTAAGAAAATGTTCGTTTAATACTGATAGACCTCCTGCTCCTAATAATGGTGAAATTGTTGATATTCATAATACAGGTTTGCCTTTTTAAAAATATTATGATTCATGTAAAGGATATCTATTTATCCTTAACCAGCACATTCTCACTACATTTCTATCTGCTTGGTTTCTTCCGTCAAGGCGGTTCAACTTTATCATACTGATGTGTTTTTAAATTTACTTATACTGGTATGCTTTTTTTTGAATTTAGCTGAGGTTCATCTCCTTCGCGATCTCTCTAAACTGCGACCCCTGAGGGAATTCCTGCGTACCGCTGTTGTCTAGGCAAAATGTCATTATTTCACAGACTGCCGTCACCCGTCCGGGGGCCAGCAACCCTGGCACGCCATTTACTCCGTTCAATTGACCGATAAGCTTGGCCTCGTCAAAGGCACGCCGACCTGCTGCTGCTGCTGCTGCTGCCGCCCACTGAGACGCGAACATCTTTTGGTGCTCCAAGCTCGGTCGTGCCCACACTTCTCTTACATAGGTTGTCCATGCCTCCGAGAGGTTCCGCCCTGAGGCCAGGGACGGCGGAGCCGGGACAAGCTCTGGTACGTCTGACGTCCAAGGATCTATTTGAAACCCCACGTCAGGTACCAGGGGGCTACTAAATTTCAAAATGCCATAAGATTGACCAGCCGCGTAATTTGTTAATATCATCGTTATTTCTAGATACTTAAGTAATCCCGTTACAAGTGTAAGGGACGTAAGGGACGTAGCGCCGACGTCCTGCTGTACGGTTGGAGGTAGCCCCCACGTGCTGAGACCATTACCGAATAAATTCTGAAACAGTGACTGAACGTTACCGCGTTCGGAAATTGACATAGGATTATTTATAACAATATATGTTAATATTACCATCGCGTATACATAATATAAGTTCATTTCGAGTTGGGGACCATAATTGTCGGGTACTTCCGCCGCCCGCTGTTCCTCGGCCTCGACGACCGCTGCTTGGCCCTCCTCTTGGGTCCTCGGGGTCTCATCTCTTAACATCAGCCTCAGATGTATTTCTCCAAGTTTCATTATCGCGGCGTATCGGCCGACGACGACCGCCTGCTCGCCGCTGACCTCGGCGCTCCTTACAGTTCTCTCCACGTCCGACAGGACCTCGGCCAAAGCATCGCCAGCAACAACGTAGGCGCGCATCTGCGGTGTATCAGCCACCAAACCAGCAGCAGCAGCAGCAGCAGCAGCATCGTTAATGCTTTGAATCTTCGTCCCCAGATCGGCCGACAAAAATGCCAGCTGCCGCTGGACAACCTCCTGAAACATTTGGATCACCGCTTGCACCACCGGAGTAACGGGCTCGGTGTGGGTGCTGGCCGCGATCTGAACCCAGTTCCACGGAAAATTTCCAGCCGAGACCTCCCCAGTTCCAGCAGCGTAATAGCGGGGCAGCCAACCGCCAGGGTGCGCCATTAAGTACTGCTCCCACGCGTTCACTTCCTCGTCTCTCAGTTCCTGGTAGTTCAGGGTCCTAGTCCTGTTAGCATAATCTGCGGCTCGTTGATCGCGGGCTGATTGGGCTGATTGGGCGCCGCCTTTCTGATTAGAAATTCTTAATTTTTTATTTCTCTTTGATTGTTTCTTTAAAGTTCTTCTAGAATTTCTTTTTGATTTTTTCTTTAAATTTTTTCTAGAATTTCTTCTAGAATTTCTTCTAGAAGAAATTCTAGAATTCCTTTTAGAATTTCGCCTTGAAACTTTCCTGCGTGAAATCCTTGCCATTTATAATATAATATATAAAATAATTTAATTTAATTAATTATTTTTTACAACCACCTTTATTTAATAATTTATTCCTTTTTCGTATTAATGAATTTTGTTTTCTAGTTAATGTATTTTTCTTTTTTGTTAAATTATTTATTTTTTTTAATAATTTTTTAGATCTTCGTTTTTTCTTTAATGTTTTATTTAATCTTTTCATAGTTTTTCTTTTTTTCTTTATGGTTTTTCTTTTTTTCTTTATGGTTTTTCTTCTTTTCTTTATAGTTCTTCTTTTTGATCCTCTATTATCTTCAGGAAATATTCCAAATTCTGCTAATGTATCTAACATTTCTTCATCAAATCCTTCTGCTTCCCCACGCTGTAACATTTCATCTATAATAATTTGATCTAGTGGAGTAATTTGTCTAAAACCTGAATCATCAGAATCTGTCGCTGGTAATGATTCACCTTGTGAAAATTCAGATGCTGCTTGCGAACTACCCTGCGAAAATGTTCCAGGTAATGCTGGATGGTAATCGTCCATGGTAGCATTCATTCCCCACGCAATTTGCGCATCATCTGCGTTCTCGAGTAGTCCTTGTTCCTGTCCTTGTTCGGGTTCCGGTTCGTGCTGACCCTGTAATACATTTAATCTTTCTAATAAATCATCAACTTGTGGTGGTCCAACCTCGGGATATACATTACCCGGTGGTAGACCTTGTTGTAAATTGTTCATTCTTGCTAGCATCTCATCAACAGGGGCTTCTGCCAACTCTTGAAGCAACGAAGTAGGGAAATCTTGTTGTAATTGCCTTAACCTT
>Ga0209533_1003605_pt1 | contig 13675 bp, 9 predicted proteins | sample COG_04_FD_184748 | JGI IMG/M metagenome (GOLD analysis project Ga0209533, IMG submission 184748) | Pelagic Microbial community sample from North Sea - COGITO 998_met_04 (SPAdes) (version 2) | ecosystem: Environmental > Aquatic > Marine > Neritic zone/Coastal water | place: Helgoland, sampling... | reverse complement strand
AAGCGGACGATTTTTATTTTTTAAAAATGGCATTACACACAGCGCTTCCTGTATATAGGGATACATATAAATTGGTATTAGAAATTTTTGTAAGTACCAAAAATTTCCCTAAAGAATACAAGTATAGTTTGGGTAGAGATATGGAGCGTGATGTGCTGGTTTTAATGCGCTGTATATATCGTGCGCTGTTAAAACGTAACTTTAGTTTCCAGTAACCTAACTTTTAGAACACAATATAACCCATTTCCAGTTATCTTTTTATACCTCCCGAGCAACCTTTGGAGCAACTCTAAAAACCAAAAAACCCGTAAATCATTGTTTATAAATGAGTTACGGGATAATTTTGTGGTACCTCCAGGAATCGAACAGGAGTTTATTTATCAACATAATTCGTGCACTAATATTTTACAAACTTCTCTAACACCAATCAACTTAAATTAATCTAAATGCCGCATAAAAACTGGGCTTATTTTAAATTTGGGGATTGACTTTAAAAATAATTTTATCTATATTTTTAAAAAACCAAGGAATGAATAGACAATTAATGACAATTGGAGAAGCTGCTACTTACTTAGGTATTTCCGTTTCACATTTATATAAAATGTGTTCTATGAGGAGTATCGATTTTTATAAGATTGGGAGGTCTAATAAGTTTTTAATTGCAGATTTAAATGAATTTATATCAAAAAATAAAATCAGCAAAAAGAAAGAATCAATGGTTAAGTTAAAACTTTCAATAAAAATATGACAACAATAAAACAAGTATTTGATTATAGAACACCGAGAGCAAATGGAGAAATCCCTGTACGATTGCGGGTGACACACAACCGGAAAACAACTCATATTTCATTGAATACGTCTTTAACCGAAGTTCAAATAAAAAAGATAGAACAAGGTAAGGTCGATAAAGAATTATCTCATTTCATAAAGGAATTGAATAATCTTACTTATAACGCTCAAAAAGTAGCTGCAAAATTAGAACCATTTTCAATAAGTGAATTGAAACGTCAACTTTCAAATTCCAATACTTCAAAAAACAATAAAGATCATTTACTCGTAGATATCATTCAACTGAAAATAAAGAAACTTGAAGAAAATCAGCAATATAAATCTAAGGGTCATTATAAGACACTTTTAAACATGATTACAACCTTTGATTCATCTCTACTATTAAAGGATGTAGATCAAGATTTTTTACACGATTTTGAACAATTTTACATAGACGGAAGAATCGAAAAAGATGGAGAAAGTCGATTAGAAAATTACTATAATACCTTAAGTATTTATTTTAGAAACCTTAAAGCGGTTATAAATTTAGGTGTAGATCACAAAATGTTAGATCATACCTACGAGTTTCCTTTTGGGAAGAACAAATACATCATTAAAACATATAATACAGAAAAAGAAATCTTTTCTGTGGATCAGGTTAATAGTTTAATGACTTTTAACTCTTTTGATACAAAATACCAAGAGAACGCACATGACCATTGGAAAGTCTGTTTTTTGTGCAACGGCAGTAATATGTCAGATGTTTTACAATTCAAATGGACCGATATAGATGATGATATTATTTCATTTGTGAGACAGAAAACTGAGAATAGAACAAAGACCGTCAGGAAACTCTCTATCCCAATTATAAAACCTTTAAGAGAATTAATAGACAGAATAGGAAATAGAGAAAGTGAATACATCTTTGGAGGATTTAGAACCCCACCCAAGAAGACAACAATACAAAATAAGGTTTCTAAAATGTGTAAAGGATATAACAAACACCTAAAAGTGATAGGAGTTAAAATTGGATTACCCATTCCTTTGACCATATCCACCTCAAGACATAGTTACGGGAATTACCTTGCTAAAAATGGAGTTCCATTAGAAAGGATTGCAGAAATGATGGGTCACAAAGATAAACAGCGGTTTACAACATATCATTACATCGGTAGTTTGGATAAAAAGATATTATTCGAAACGAATGGTTGTTTAAAAGAGTTTTAATCTTGAAATGTTTGCAAGAATGTTTGCAAGAATTAATTTTTACAAGAATTTTATCTTTAAAAAGGTAGTGTTTATTGAGAATTTGAAAAAATATCCAGAACTCGTAGATAAAATAAAAAAGCAAACGAGCATCTGACTCCCCCGATAACTATCGGGGCAGAGGGTCCATGGTTCGAGCCCATGTGGGACCACCCTGAAAACCCTTCTTAATTGAGGGGTTTTTTTGTGTTTACTCAGGAGCCTTGGTTTTGTTAAAATAGTGTCAATGGGGTGTTTAGTTTCTGGTTGGGAGAATATTCTTAAGGTTACCAGTGTTCGCAGCAAATGCTTATTCCGATTCTCCGTTTATCGTTTCCATTATTTCTCTAAAACTATTCAGTCCAGATTCTATGTTTTCAATAATTTCATTCGCTAAAATGTCTGGGTCTGGTAGATTGTCTAAATCAGTTAGGCTTTTGTCTTTTAACCAAAAAATATCTAAGCTCGTTTTGTCTCTCGCAATGATTTCATCATAAGTATATTTTCTCCATCTTCCTTCTTCATATTCTTCACTCCAAGTTTCTTCTCGTTTGTTGATGTTTTTACCATTGTACAAGTCTATAAACTCATTCAGGTGTTCTTGACGCATTGGACTTTTCTTTGGTGTATGATGTACGTTTGTTCGATAATCATAAAACCAAATGTCTTTTGTCCAAGGGGCTTTACTTGCAGGCTTATTATTAAAAAAAAGCACATTTGCTTTAACTCCTTGTGCATAAAATATACCTGTTGGTAATCTTAATATTGTATGCAATTCTGTAGTTTTTAATAATTGTTTTCTAACTTCTTCACCAGCTCCACCCTCAAATAAGACATTATCAGGAAGCACAACTGCTGCTTCTCCAGTTATTTTTAATTGTGTTTTTATATGCTGTAAAAAGTTCAATTGCTTATTGGAAGTCGTTTCCCAAAAATCTTGACGGTTATAGCTTAAATCTTCTTTTATAATCTCACCTTGTTCGTTGGTAAAAGTCATACTGCTTTTTTTGCCAAAAGGTGGATTTGCTAGTACATAATCATAGCGTTCTCCATCATCAGAAATTAACGCATCATTAGGATTTATAAATGATTCGCCATCTATTTCGCCAATGTTGTGCAAATACATATTCATTAGGCACATTCTACGAGTATTGGCTACTATTTCATTTCCATAGAACGTTTGATTCTTTAAAAATTCCTTTTCCTCTCTGTCTAATTTGTTGTTCTCTACAATCCAATCGTAAGCAGCTAAAAAGAAGCCACCAGTTCCACAGGCTGGGTCAATAATAGTTTTCAATGGTTTAGGTTGTACACAAGCCACCATGGTTTTAATCAATGCTCTTGGTGTAAAATACTGACCTGCACCACTTTTGGTATCTTCTGCATTTTTTTCTAACAGCCCTTCGTAGATTTTACCTTTTATATCAGCTCCCATCATTGACCAATCTTCTTTGTCAATTAGATTAATGACTTTTAATAATTTGGCTGGATCTTGAATTTTATTCTGGCTCTTGGTAAATATCTGCCCCAATGTTCCTTTTTCTGTGGAAAGCGTTCTCAATAATTGACTGTAAAACGATTCTAATTCTGCACCTCTTTTACCTGATAGTGTTTCCCAATTACAGGTTTCGCTATCTGGAATTTCGTTGCCTTCTACATCTTTTAATTTAGGGAAAATCAATCCTTTATTGTAAGGCGGTTTATTGAGTTCATCTGCCATTTTTAAAAATAGCAAATAGGTGATTTGTTCTAAATAATCTCCGTACCCAACTCCATCATCGCGAAGTACGTTGGCAAGATTCCATATTTTCGATATTATTGTTGAGTCTGTCATTTTTTTAATTTTTTGATAGCCTTATGAGTTAATAAGGAATTCATTTGAGTGATTGCAATTTTGTTTAATTGCAACAGTCTTTCAGCGTGTTCCAATCCTTGATGGATTAATACTGAATTGATGCTTTCTAAATTTGAAAGTACTACCAGTTGTTCAAGACTTGCCATATCTCTAATATTGCCTTTTTCGTTTGGATTTTCTGACCGCCATTGCACAGCTGTAATCCCAAATAACGCAATATTAAGAATATCCGCTTCTGATGCATAAATAATGGCAGTTTGCTTTCCTGTAACTACTTTTGGAATTAGTTGCTCCTTTATAGCATCTGTATGAATAATATAGTTAACCTTTGATAAGGTTCTTTGTAAGTTCCAATCTAAATTAAGCCTATCGCTTTCATCATTCTTTAATCGTTGGAATTCTTTTATCAAAAAAAGCTTAAATTCTGCACTTATGACTGAACCAAACTCAAATGCAATATCTTTATGAGCAAAAGTGCCCCCATACCTTCCCGATTTTGAAAAGATTCCAATAGCTCCCGTTTTTTCAACCCAAAGTGACGGACTTAGTACAAATGAAGGCAGTCCGGCTTGAGTTTTAAAGTGGTCAAATTCGACCACTTTAAAATTTGGATTGTAGATGCGTTCCCAAGCTCCTAAAAACTCAAGTGTAGTTCGTGTTCTTATCCAATTTTTAATTACATCCGCAGCTCTGCTGGTATCAGTTTTGGCTTTGGCCATATCTGTAATACAAATATAATCTTCACCATTGTTGTTATAAATTGTAACTACTACTTCTTGCACGTTTATTTTTTTATTTTTTGCCATTTATTCTCCCTTTTTTAAAACCTGCACTCCAAATCCAGTTGGTATTAAACTAACTTCTTCTTTACGCATCCATTGTAAAGCTTTGAAAAAGCGTTCTCTTTGTATTGTTAATTTTCTTTTTGACCAGTTTTCTCTTGATTCAACTACAATTTCTTCATCTGATGGTGTTTTCCCATCTATTAGTAAATTGTTCCACCCTGCGTATAAAGTGGCAATGATTTCAGCACTTTCTAAATCAAAATTTAAAAACAACTTGATTAGATTGTCCACTTGTTCTTTTTGCTCTGTACTTATTTTCTTTTCAAAATTGTCAATTGCTTTGGCAATATTTCTACCTGCTATATAACTATATCCAATTTCTTTTTTAATTATGGTAAAATAACCCGTCATTCTTGCACGTTTTTCCACCTTTTTCAGGTGTGGAAAATCATCTGGTCCTGCTGCATCTTTTACAGGAACACGTCCTAAAGGAATTTGCAAATGACACTCCACCAAATGTGAGATTTTTTCACATTTTACGTGAGATAGATTATGCAAATATTCAGGATTATCTTCGTGAAGTTTGATGACTTTGGCAATTACACCTGCTTGAACATCTGTTGATACTTTTTGTGGTGCTGATGGTTTCTTTTTAGGCTTTTTCGTTTTTAACGGTTTGCCTGATTTCTCTGCTTTTATTTTTTCTAATAAAACCGAAGCAGGCTCATAATCCTTATCTGCTTTACATTTAGCAATGTCGCCTTCATTTAACAGTTTGCCCTCAAAGGCTTTTTTGAGAATACTTTGGCGTAGGGCTTGGGCTTTTTGTAAACTTTCTGCAATGTCTTTTTCTACTTTATCACAAACCGATAAGCGACTTTCTATTTCTTGAATGATTTGGTTTTGTTTTTCAAGTGATGGTAGATTTATCACATAGGATTTAACAGTTGGAATTGTTAATTGAGGAATCGCACTTCCAGTTCCTTTTATGTTTAGGTTTTTTAAAAAATACATCAAGTATTTTGGAACTACTTTTTCCAAATTTGGAATTAGTGTTATCAATCTTACAATAGGCACAAAAGGTTCATCTCTAAGTTCTACGTGACCTGTTCCACTTCCTCTTCCTGCAATCGTAATAGCTAGCTCATTCACTCTAGCCGTTTTGGTATATCCGTAAAGTCCATTATTAGCTACAGCATTTGCTAGTATTGGAATAGATAATTCTTTTGTTTTTGTTTTTGAAAAAAAATCTTTCGGTTTATCTCCACCAGCAAAAATTTCTTTGCAGATTTCTTGAATCCTATGACCTTTTAAATTTAAATCAAACGCTTTTTTTAAAACCGCTTGTCTATAAATAACCAGTTGGTCTTGTGCTTTTTTAAGGTCTGCAATACCACTATCCAAACTGCTAAACAATTCTTCTATTTTTTTGACAATGGCTTTTTGTTCAACTAATGGTGGTAAAAGAAACTTCTTTTTGGAAAAAACTGAAATCCAATATCGTTTATGTGTATCATTTCTAACTTGGTTTACTTGCATTGCATAATACACAAGAGGCATATTAACCAATTTACTTGTTGGCACAAGTATTTTCATTGCAGATGATTTTACTTTAAATTTAAAATTCACATATTGTGTAGCAGTTGTAAAATCATCAAAAATTATGGTGGGTAAATTTTCAAAAATACCGTCAGTCTCGTTGGTATAACCTTTTATGAAAGTTTTACCAGCAGTTAGAACTGGCATTTTGTAACTGTCGTTGTATTTGGTGCTTTTTACTATGTATTTTGTAGGTTGTTCGTAATCTAATAAATCTTCGAAGCAACACTCAATCCAATCTTGTTTCATAATGCTGCTCATTTGTCTGAATTAGGATTTTTAGGGTTAAAGGTATCTGCTTCCCATTTTTTCGGATTATTAATAATGTAATTTTTTATATTTTGATAAGATGTATTATTACGTATAATATGGTCGTGATAATTAGGTTGAAAAAAATGATTTTTACGGTTGTATTTGGGGATTTTTAAATGATGTGCATCGATATAATCATCAATTTTGGAATTTACGGCCGATTTGAAACCCGAAATAAACGATGATATGGATTTTGGTTGGCATTCCGGCATTTGTGGTAGAGACGAACGGCCGTTCGTCTCTACCATCGCCCCGTCAACCATCGTCCTGCCAACGGTCTTCTCGCCATCAATATCCACGTCATTATTTGCCAATTCCACAATGGCGTGCAAATGATTGGGCATCAATATATATTCATCTAAAAATAATTCATCACGTATATCAAATGATTTATACCATTCCTTGTTTACAATCTTGCCAAAATCTGATAATAGGATTTCATTATTTTCAATAAAACCTAAATTACATTCCCTGTTTTGAGTGCAAATGGTAATAAAATACAATCCATTATTTGCATAACTCCATCCCTTCAATCTATTGGATTTTATCCGATATTTATTTTTATATTTTTCCATTACGCTGCCAATACTTCATTCAATTCATCAATAATTTCATTCATCTGCTTACCAAATAATTGGTGCATTTTTCCTTTTCCGCCTTTGGCATCAAAAGGGGTGTAATCCAAATCGTCTATTTCTATATGGTAACTGCTAACCACGTGGTCTTTTACCATACGCAACCAGTCTAATTGTTCTGTTGTAAAGCGGTTGTGTTGTCCTGTATACTGTTTAAAAATCCATTTATTGAAGTTGGCTTCAATGGTACTGTCGTAGGCTTTTAATTCGCGGTCTATTCTACAAGCTCTTCTAATTAAAGACACCAAAGCGGTTAGCTCGTCTTTGGGTTTTTGACCTTCGACTGCGCTCAGGGTGACATAGGCATCCCAAACGTAATGGGGTGCTAAAATTGGTTTTTCTAATTGTAGTTTTTCCATCACTTCTTTTATCATTTTAAAGGTGATGTCTCTGCGATTGTATGGTTGATTATAAAAAATACTCAATGCTTTAATTTCGTCTTTGTTGGCTTCTAAATATTCCGTAAAATTCTTAACAATTTCTGTAGCTTTGTCTACAGAAATCGTATCCCATTCGCTTGTAGTAATAGTGTCTATGTTATGACTATCAATAATTTGTTCGTGTTGTTTACGAACATTGTCTAAATAGCCATTTAACTCTCCGTTAAATGTTTTACTAGCTTCTAAAACCAATTGTTCTTGAGCTTTCTTTTTAGCATCTTGAATCAGAGCAGGTGTTTGGTCCTGTACAGGGATTTTGTCAATCTCAATTTGTGCTTTGGTTTCAATTTCTTCTTGGTCGAAAGCTGTAATTAATTCTTTGGTAATTTGTTTTAAGTTTTTACCACCAGAAAATTCCAACAATCTATCTTTTTCCTTTTCTGTAATTTGTTTTTCTAAATGAATTAAACGGTTTGCTAAAGACAAAAACAAATCTTCGTCGGCAACGCCCATTGTTACTGCTCCCAATAAATCTTTCATTGGAACAGTTGGTTTGCGTTCTAAAGGTCTGCTGTCTGTTTTTTTAGATTTGGTTGCACCAACAGCATCTACAATCACAAAATGTGTTTTGCTTTTGGCTGTTTTTGTTACTAATTGTAAGGTGTCTTTATTAATTGTTCGTGTTCCACGACCTTTCATTTGCTCAAAATAGTTGACGCTTCTTACATCTCGCATAAACAACAAAACTTCCAAAGGTTTTACATCTGTTCCAGTCGCAATCATATCTACGGTAACTGCAATTCGTGGATAATAAGAATTTCTAAAACGGTTCAATACCGATTTTGGGTCTTCCTCAATTTTGTAAGTTACTTTTTTACAAAAGTCATTGCCTTCGTCAAATTCTTCTCGAATGATTTTTATAATATCATCTGCGTGACTATCAGTTTTTGCAAACACTAATGTTTTTGGCACTTCATATTCTCCATTTTCGTCAATACGTTTTGGGAAAATAGTTGTTTTTAAAGCCCTTTTGTATTCTCGAATTATTTTTCTAATTTGACTTGGATTGACTACTTTTTTATCTAAATCGTTGCGTTTATAGTCGGTATCTTCATCTTCTTGTTGCCAACGTTTTTTGCGTGTAAGTTTATTTCGTCTATCTACAAACCAACCAGATTCTATCATTGCACCATTTTGAGAAATGTCGGTTTCAATGTTGTAAACATCATAAGGAACATTTACACCATCTGTTACTGATTCTTCATAAGTATATTGGCTTACTACATTTTCATTGAAAAAACCAAAAGTTCTTTTGTCTGGTGTTGCAGTTAGACCAATAAGGAAAGCATCAAAATAATCTAAAACTTGTTTCCATAAATTGTAAATAGAACGGTGAGCTTCATCAATTACTATAAAATCAAATTGTTCAATTGGTACTTTTGGGGTGTACTCAACTGGAACAGCTTTGTTTTTTGACATTTTGTTTTGAAGCCATCCCGATAGATATCGGGATTCGTTTGGATTATCGAGTTCTGCACTTTCGTCTAATTCTTCTCCTTTTAAAATAGAATAGAGGCGTTGTATGGTTGAAATACAAACTTGACTATCAGAAGCAATATAGCTAGAGGATAAACGCTGTACATTGTACAGTTCTGTAAATTTTCGGTTATCGTCATTTGGCTGAAAGGTCATAAATTCCTGTTCAGCTTGTTCGCCAAGGTTTTTGGTGTCAACCAAAAACAAAACACGTTTTGCATCTGCGTGTTTTAGCAAACGATACACAAATGTTGCTGCTGTAAATGTTTTTCCAGCACCCGTTGCCATTTGAATTAAGGCTTTTGGCCTGTTCTTTTTGAAAGAATGTTCCAGATTATTAACTGCTACAATTTGAGCAGGACGAAGTCCTGTTTCATCTAAAGCAGGAATTGACAACAATCTTTCTCGAAGACTTTTTCCTTTTTTTAACCATTCTGCAATTGTTTCTGGTTTATGGAAACTAAAAACATTTCTACCTCTCGGTTTTGGGTCTCGATAATCAGTAAATCTTGTTATGGTTCCTGTGCTTTCATAAACGAAAGGCAACGGGTCGTTGTTTAAGTATTTTAATTTTGCGTTGGCATAGTTTGAAGATTGTTCCTCAACAATTGTAAGTCTGTGTCCTTCGTCCTCACGTTTTGCTTCTATAATTCCGACAGGTTTTCGGTTTACAAACAGTACATAATCGGCAGGTCCAACATCGGTTTGGTATTCACGTACTGCGATTCCTCTCTTCGCAGATAAATCAATTTTCTTTTTTGACTGAACTAACCATCCAGCTTCTCGTAGCATTTCGTCTATTTTATCACGAGCTATTTGTTCAGGATTTTGGTTAATATTTATAGTCATTGACTTGCTTAATATTTTATTGCTTTATCAGTTCGCTAAGGCCTAATTTTCGACGCACGAATATTGAGCATGTTGCACAACAATACATCCTAAATTAGGCTGTACCGCTCTCGTCTTTCTACAACAAAACCATCATCCCTAACGGTTTTCGAAAATGACGGATCTCCCCGCTCACCTCCGTGTTATTTACAGTAAAATAATATCTTAAGCCTGGTTAAATTGCTTATGAAGAATTCGACTTGGAGCCAAAATTCAGCATTAAAAGTATATAAAAAATAATGGTTGAGCAAATAAATTTTTACAATTCTACTTCTTATAGGAGTGATTTTTAGTCTTGTTTTAGAGTTTTATTTGAAGTTTAAACAAAAATATAAAATTGAATTATTTTTAAAAAAATTGAGATTTAAAACAATTCACGAAAACTTACTTTCAGCCCTTTTCTCAACACGCTTTTTACCAACACCACTGTACTTTTCCGAAATAATTGGTTTTGAAAATATTTGGTGAAAGCTTGTGAAAGTTATTATATTTGCATTATAAACCAATTTAATTATAGCCAACCTGCATAAATACAAACACTTTGTTATGAATATTGAATTACATAGTGTTGTATTAAATCGCCTAATTTAGGGGCAAAGAGTCGTTTCAATTGGGGTGACATGTATTGCAAAGACGTAATGATTAGGAATAAAAATTAACATAAATACCTTATGGAAAGTAAAAAGATAAAACAGTTAGTGAAGGGGTTGAATGAGAAGTTAGAAAGCTGGAATTGGGAAAAAGCACTTGACAGTAGTCAAAATGAAACAACGACAAGGGATTTTTTAATACACCCATTTCTTGACTTACTTAATTATGATAGAATAGACGACTATACGCACGAAGTTACGGCCGATCTAGGAAAAAAGAAAGGTAAAAAAGTAGATGTTGCTATTACATTAGGGGGTAAAAACCCCGTAATTTTAATTGAATGTAAAAAATCTACTGTCAAATTAAATGACAATCATTACAGACAACTTAGAGAATATTGTACTGACACAAATACTGCAAAAATTGGAGTTCTCACCAATGGGGTAATTTACAAGTTTTACTCTCGAGATACTGCTAATTCGCTTCAAACATCTCCTTTTTTCGAATTTGATTTAAGCGATTATGACAATCAAGATTTAGAATTACTTGCACTTTTTATGCGCAATGTAATTGATATCAATTCTATTTTAGAAGTTGCAGAAGAAATTTACTTTTTAGATAAATTTGATGAAGCACTTTATGAAACATTGGTCAACCCAACAGACGAACTCATTAAAAGTGTATACAATAATATGGGGGGAAAGAGAAAAACAGACAAAGTTTCCGCTAAAATAAAAGAGTTGATAAATGGAACCTCTTTAAACAGTACTGCAAATAGAATAATAAAGTATGAAGCTTCAATTTCTAATTCTGGTGTAATTACTACCCAGGAGGAAATTAAGGCTTACAATGTCATAAAAACCATTATGGCAATGTCAAGTAAATTTAAAAATAGTGATTTAGAAAGAATAAGCTACAGAGATTTAAAAGGTTCTTTTTTAGTATTGTTTGATGACAATCAAAAAAAGAGAATATGTGCACTCATACTTAAAGATAATTCTAAGGTAATTGAGATCGATGGAGAAAAACACTCACTTGAAGATACAAACATAGCTTCAATTATAAAACTTAAAAAAGAACTTCTAATCTCCGCTCTTAAACACGTTTAAACCTGTTCACCATAACAATGAAAAAAATTGAAACGTTATTTGATAGGTTCATCTATCTATTGATCATATTGAACCTCATCTCAATGGTTGTAGAGTCTGAGCCAGACCTACCAACTGAGATTAGAAATTATCTTATAAATTTTGAGATATTCTCCATAGCAATTTTTAGTGTAGAGTATCTTATCAGAAGTATAGTTGCTTTTAAGAATAAAAAAAGTTATAACCTCTCATTTTTTGGAATCATTGACCTTCTATCTATACTACCTTTTTTCTTTAGTGCAGCCATAGGATTTGACGGAAGATTTGTAAGGGTTTTCAGACTATTTAGAGTGTCAAGAATTTTAAAGCTCGGTAAGTTTAGTAAATCTTTTGAACTCCTGGGAAAAGGGGTTTATAACGTAAAGAAGGAATTATATATCACTTTTTTTATCGCCTTTATTATGCTTTTCTTTTCTGCTTCTGGCATATATTATTTAGAAAACCCTGAACAACCTCAAGCCTTTTCGAGTATTACAGAATCATTTTGGTGGGCAGTATCTTCTTTAACTGGAGTGGGATTTGAAGAAATATTTCCAAAAACTTTAGGAGGTAAGCTATTTGGAACATTTATATCCTTAATTGGAATAGGAGTCGTAGCTGTGCCAACTGGCATCGTAAGCGCTTCGTTTGTGGAAATATTAGAGGAAGGAAAAACAGCAAACCCTAAACCATAGACATATCTTCCTCTTTTCAATTCAGGGAGTTTTATACCTCTTAAAGTAGACGGTTTTTCTAACTAAAAATACATTATCAAGTTTTATATCAAAACTTGATAATGCGTTTTACAGTCGTTGTGTTCTCAGCACTCACTCTTATCAAGTAAACGCCTTCATGAAACAAGCTCACGTCAATTTCATTCACATTGGAAGCAGTCATCACACGCTGACCGAGCAATGAATACACTTCAATGTCATATCTTTCTGAATTCCCTGTAATGTAAAGCGTGTTGTTAACAGGATTCGGATAGACTGTTATCAAATTAGGATCGAGATTTTCACTAGAAAGCCCACCACTATTGACGGCATTTGGACTTCCATTTACGTTGATACAACTCCAGTTTTCTGGCAATTCGTTGTCCAAATCTGGGGTGATCAATTCCAATGTATTCCCGGTTTCATCTGCACACGTTGACCAAGAGGCCTCGGGATCGTAAGACACTTCGTCCAAGAGCTTGCTGTCTGAATTGTACAATCGAACGGCATCAGCCCCTCCAAATCCAAAGCCCAATTCACCGATGTAAGGGATCTCTGGGAAGACACTGCTAAAATCCGATGCATCTTTGACGATTACCAAAAATCCGTTTCCTGCAATTTCAGTCCCCTCCGGAATTACAAAAACATGGGTGTCATTATCATCTTTAATGAGCCAATTTGAAATATCGATAGACGTTGCTTTTGGATTGTACAATTCAACCCAGTCGTCAGCGTTAAACGCGTCACTAGACTTGTAATTAATTTCATTGATAATCAGCCCTTCAACTTTAATAGGAACTCCCTGCTCATATAAACATATCTCCGCTCCATCTTTTACAATGACATTATAGTCGCCTATAGCTAAGTTGGAAAACACATTCGTTGGAACAAAGCTTTGTCCACCATCAATGCTGTATAGATAAGGTCCAACCCCCGAAGTAGGAGTAATGACAATAGAACCATTTGTTGAAATAACAGAAGGAACTGTGGTCGCTGTAATATCGACCGTCGTAAACGTACAGGCTTCAATTGAAACGGTCTCTTGATATGTGCAAAGCCCCGAAGCCCCTCGAACAAATACATCGTAACTTCCTGGAGTTAGATTGTCAAAGGTATTAGAATCCATAAATGTCTGTCCACCATCCATACTGTATTGAAAAGGACTCAACCCAGAACTTGTGTTGATTGTAATAGCTCCATCATTAGCAGATGCAGAAGTTGCATGCGATACGTTTATCTCA
>Ga0209533_1003594_pt1 | contig 13690 bp, 11 predicted proteins | sample COG_04_FD_184748 | JGI IMG/M metagenome (GOLD analysis project Ga0209533, IMG submission 184748) | Pelagic Microbial community sample from North Sea - COGITO 998_met_04 (SPAdes) (version 2) | ecosystem: Environmental > Aquatic > Marine > Neritic zone/Coastal water | place: Helgoland, sampling... | reverse complement strand
ACCACTTGCACTAATACATTGTGGGCTCGGACAATCACTTCTAAGGACAAGTGTCAAAGTCAACTTGATAATGTCAACAATAATAATGGTTTTACGGGGGATTTTGTTGGAGAAAATACTTATGCGCATGGATGCTTCGTCCTAGCACGAACAAACCCCACTCAAATGCATTTGGGGTTTAATTCTAACGTCAACAACGAAGAAGAATGTAACCCAGGATCAGACATGGGGGTGTGGCAAATGCAATATTGCATCTGTGAGCAATTTACGTACTGTGCACATAGTGACGATTCCACCGTCAACACAAACAAGTGTATTTGTCCAAAAATAGTTGACGGTGTGAGTACGGACCTTAAGGAGAACCCTTGTGTTGATGGTTCATATTGTAACGGTGTCAACGGCGCCTGCCGCATTTCAGAATGCACGTCAAACTTCACCACGATGAACTCGATTCCTGGCGGCGCTAATACCATTTCTGGGAATACTATTTCGTTTGAATGTCAGCCTGATTACACACCCTCCGGCCCGGCTACTTGCCAGTACGGCTCATGGGATTCCCCAACATGTGACCCCAACCCGTGCACAACAAACTTCACCACAACAAAATCGATTCCTGGCGGCGCTAATACCATTTCTGGGAATAATTTTTCGTTTGAATGTCAGCCTGGATATGAACCTACTGGTATTGCTTTGTGTACCGCTGGTTCTTGGTCCGGGGCGGGGAGACGAAGAATGATGGATGGGCCCCCTGCGACGTCCGGGCCCACTTGTTCTCCATGTGGTGATAATCAAATTAGTGACGGAACTACATGCGAGACATGTGCGTCAACTCCGAACAAATTTGAACCAAACGCTGCCAAAAACGACTGTGTCGGGGCAAAATGCGGCATTTTTCACGGTATGGCTGAAGACGCCTTAACAGTTGCCAATTCTAACCCAACCTTTGCGGAACAATTCGACGACGACACAGGTAATCATTATGCCAATCACGGTTACAGCTTAAATTTCAATTGTGCCACTGGTTACACACCCTCCGGCCCGGCTACTTGCCAGTACGGCCAATGGAATTCCCCAAGATGTGACCCCAACCCGTGCACAACAAACTTCACCACAACAAACTCGATTCCTGGCGGCGCTAATACCATTTCTGGGAATAATTTTTCGTTTGAATGTCAGCCTGGATATGAACCTACTGGTAATGCTTTGTGTACCGCTGGTTCTTGGTCCGGGGCGGGGAGTTGCGAAAGATGTGGTTATGGCAAGTATAGTAGTGGAACAGGAGCGTGCAAATCGTGTCCGTCGGGCACGCTTAGTAAACTGGGTCAGTCGTCCTGTGACTACTTAAAGTTGAATGATTTAAACAAAACTCAACTTAGAGACGTTTACAATATTAAATTCCCATGTTAAATTATTGATGGAGCTTGTACAAGATGGTGGAGACGAACCATGGTCTCTGTGTAGAAGAGCGGCAGATTACGGGTTAACTATGGACATGACAATTGCTACTATCTTCACACAGTTGATTCAAAACATCCATGCCAGCTTTAATTTCGGGCACCAATTGACCCAACTCAAACAACGAACGACGCATTTCCGGCATGAGAGTCTGCACGTCAGACAGGGTCGTTTTTATTTCCGGGGCAATTGAGGCGATGGAAGTTACTAATATTACCATAAGTATCAAGTGTGTTACAAGTAGACATCCTAAACATATGTAGATGATTGGATTTGTACGTAGTTGGTCTCGCAGGGGTAGAAAATCTGTGTGCATTTGTTGAGTTTCCGGGCGGTTATATACTGTTGTGGAAAAAATGTATAAAAAGCATTTTTCTTTAGAAACAAAATGGGATTATGCTGTGCCATATTCGAAACGGCTTCCTGTGCTTGCACTATGGGCAAATGTATTGTGAAAGACGGTCAACTTTCTGTGAAAGCAGCCAATGCCGTATACTTGTTGATTTTAATTGTCATGACTGTTGTCGCATTTGTGCTTCAAGAATGGGGTGCTCCCTCGTTTAATTTCTATTTGTTTAACGTAGGGTGTGAAGATGTCATCGATGCCGCGGCGTGCAAAGGAGAAAACGCCGTGTATCGCATTTCAATTGGGCTTGCTCTGTGGTTTCTGTTGGTCGCCTTGGGCAATGCGTGTTCTTCAAGCATCCACACGGGCATGTGGGGCATTAAAGTGGTATCCTTAATTGCCATCGTGTCTGGGTTTTTTTTTATTCCCATTGTGGGCCAAGACAGCTACGTTCAAATTGCCCGTGTTATTTCGGCTCTGTTTTTAGTGTCGCAAATCGTGTCGTTTATTGACGCGGCGTACCATTGGAATCGCCTTTTCATTGGCGAATCCACGACCAAACTCAAATTACTCTTGGCAATATGTGGGTTGTTTGTGGTCGCCATCGTGATCAGTTTGGCCTTGTTGTATATCAATTACCATCACTGCACTCGACAGGAGGTATTTACGACAATCACAGCCGTATTGGTGATTTCGTCCACCATGTTGCAATTAAATACGGAAACGGAAAGTTCATTGCTTACGTCGTGTATTGTATCTGCCTACGCCGTCTATCTGTGCTGGTCTGCCGTTTCGTCGGACGAATGCAATCCTGGTGAGCAAACGAAAGCCCAATTGACCCTTGCTTGTGTCGTGACGTCCATTTCGCTGGCTTGGACCTGTTACTCGGCGGGCACCAAAGACTGGTCAGGAGAGGAACAGCTCGTTGTAGAAGAACAGCTCATTGAAGACGGACAGCTCATTGAAGACGAACAAGAACCCAAGCAATCCATGGTTGGGTTCCACATGATTATGGCGACGGGTTCTGTCTACATGTCAATGTTGTTGACAAATTGGGGCACGGTATCTGGCCATAAGAGTGATGCTCAAATGTGGGTTAGTATTGTTTCCCAATGGATTTCGATCATTGTATATGTGTGGACAATAGTAGCCCCTAGAATCTGTACAAGTAGAGAATTTTAAAGAAGAATGAGTCCATTTATATGTTTAAACTCGGTGGTACAAGGGCCACAATACAACGACAATACGTTTCTCTTTAACGGCTCGAGATAGATGCAGTACAATTTTTGTCGCGTGCATTTGGTATTTGAACATGTCCCCGGTTTCATTGAGGGTGGAACAAACCGCTCGACGCACCATTTCATTCTTACACGACGTAACATTTTTACATCGCGCAAATCGCGCCACGCCAACGATGTCCGTAAATATTCTGTTAACGTCAGGAAAGAGGAGATGTGAAAAATGACATCTTGATTCAACATATGGTACACAATAGTGTGTATTTATATTTTTACCCTATAAACAAGGATGAATCCAATTTAAATGTTTGTCACCCAGGTGAGTAAAAACTGTGGAGAGACCCAAGAGACTCCCAGAAAAAAACAGAGGACATTGCCTAAACCGCGGATATCCGTGTCCACGGACGTTTGTCAATTGTGTAAAGGGGAAGACGTCGTTCCCGCGTTTTTAAAGACGGAAACTCATGTGGCCATGTTGGTGGGGGATGGGCATGGTGGCAAGGAGGCGGCCCAAACATTGAACCAATATTCCGATAAAATATTGAAGACGGTACTTGAATCGGGGGTGGAAGACGGCATGCGCATGTGTGTCGAACTCTGTCAGTTCACCGAGGCCGGTGCCATGGTGGTTATTTCATTGTACTCGATAGCGGGCCGCACTCTCGAAGTCGTATCCATGGGCGATGCTTCGTGTACGGTGTACCAAGGAGGTAACCTGATTCACGAACAACCGCATCATTCCCGACAATACGTCGACGCCGGTGGTGGCACCTGCAAGTCGGCCTCGGGCCAAGAAATATCTTGGAAAGAAAAGGCCGCAGAACTTGGCATACAAATGCGGTTGCGTGAGTATCCCTGCATGGCCCCCCAACCCGACGGCCGCACAATGTTGGTAGATGTTCGTCCAGAATATTTTAACTGGACCGTGAATCAAATCGCCGGGTGTTCCTTTGTCGGACACTCGACCATTGCGAGACTTCCCGCGTGTAAAAAAATTCTGGAAATCCCACCTGGGCCATTCCATCTTGTCATGGCATCGGACGGTGTTTCGGATGTGATGCATCCCGAAGACGCTGTTTTAAAAACCCACGCCGTGAAAGCCGATAACATTGTGGCCGCGGTCAAACAACGCTGGACGACACCATTTTTTAACCCCAGTGAACAAGAAGCATACGAGGGCAACAACGAGATTGACCCTGAAACTGGAAAAAAGTATTTTGACGTCAACCCAAGGCCGACCATGAAAAATACACGCGCCCGGTGGAAAACGGGTGCGGCGTTTTATTCGTGCAGCAGTTACGAGCAAAACGACGACGGTACCTATGATGTAGTGTTTAACGATGGGGACACGCGTGCCTCTGTACCAACCGACGAAATAAAAATAGTCGAGTATAATTCGGGCGCCGATGACATATCAGTTCTCGTAATGACCGTCGAGTAAATGTCGAAATCGTAAACGACATTGTTGGTCTTGGTGGTAAGGTATGGTGTCGAGCATTGCTTTGGAAATACCCATTCGTTTTGCGCGCGACGTGGTCACCATGTAACTGTATTTCAAGCGAGGATTGCGTTGGCAACGTCGGCAAATGCAAACGCCAAATACGTTGGCGCGAGATTTGCAACCACACCCTTGGCAACAGTTGTTCATAAATTTGGACACGGCCGCGCGCCAAGTCAGTCTAAAATGTGCATTGCGGGATTGGCGTTTTATTCCGAGTGTCCTGGCCAGATTGGACCAAGAACGGTTGGAGAAATGTTGTCCAAACATTATCATGTACGAGTACATTTTTGTTTTGGACGACCATCTATGGAGTTTGATTCGTCGTCGGAGTGCTTCTCGAAGCCATTGTCGGGTGACCATTCTACACCGACTTGACCATGGCAAAAAGGAACGGATTATACGGATCACATCAAAAGGGATATTCATTTTTTATTAAAATATCGAATTTAGCTACAAAAATAGAATAAGTGCTACTTTTTTGCGGTTTGTGGCAGCGCTTTCCCGTATCCCGAATAATACGTTTGTTCTTTTATTTTCCTTGGTTTTGCCCATTCTACTTTCAGAATTAAATATCCATACCCATAGCCATTTAAATTGTCCAGCGCCACGGCCGCGTCTTCCCGACTACAAAAAGATACAAATGCAAAGCCACGACTTTCGCCAGTAGTATGGTCTTTCACAATAAAAACACGCGTTATTCTACCGTAATGGCCAAACAATTCGCGCAAATCCAGTTCGACGGCGTTTTTTGACAAGTTAGAAACGCGCAATTGTGTAGTCGGTACCGTTGACATTGTACCTACAGGAGGCTTGTATCTTGTAGTAGGAATTTTCTCCAACCGTCTGATTTTGATTCTGGACATAGTCGTTTTTAATATGGCCACCGTGTCGTCTTTTTGTTCTACTTTGGGGTCGGTGATGTAAACATCGTCAGCGCTTAAAGTACACCCATCGTTGTTTTTTGACGACCCAAAAGGTTTTAAAAGTCGATGTTTTCGACGGAGTTTGAATAAAAAAGCTTCAGTATCTGGATTGGATTTGCTCGGTCGGTACTTGCGTGTCACCCTTTCTCTCCTTCCGTCTTTGTCGGTCCGACTAAAGATTTCATAAATATGCCCGTCGTCATCTGGTCCAGTAACTGTTGCCAACATTTTTTGTTGAATTATAAAAAAACTAATTAATAGTTCACATTCGAGGAACATTTATGACATTTTTAGGGCAATTTTTAAGGGGTGACACTCGGTATTAAACACGTATTCATCCAGTGACACAACGCTGTCCGGTTGAAAAATCAACCACAAATACTTTAACGTTTCCGCCAGAAACCAGGACTCTTGCTTGTCCATCTTAGTTGGTGATTCCCTCGTTACGTACTTTACGTCTGTAAACCCACCCGACGCCACCTCGCAATGTTTGTGAAGGGACGTCCATATTTTTCGGGCATAATCGCGCCATTTCTGGTCGTGGGTGTGGCGCCAAGCATAAAAGATGGATTCTACGACTTCTGGGCGTAATAGATAGATGTCGTTTTCACACTTTATATCACCATTCGGCTCTATCGTAACACTGTCACAGGCTAACCCGGAAGCAGTCGTCGTGTACATTTCCGCACATGTTTCTGTGAACGCCAGTCCCTCTTTCAAGTAACGTTTGCCCAAGATAAGCATACCGCCGCCAAAACATCCCAAATGTTCCAACCTGTTTGAACCTGACGCCTTGGCAAATGTTCGAGTGCCGTGCGTCACCACCATATTTTCGACAATCTCCTTTTCAAATGCGTCGTACAACTCGGCGGCCAAAGGATTACCATTCATTATTTTCAATTTGATTAAATATTCGTACGTTGAGTCAATGCCGCCGCCAATGGTTCGAGGACCCGACATTTGTTCTGTTTTAGGATCAATGTACATTTGCAACAATCCATTGTGGTGTTCCCGCCAATATTCGTTAATCCCTTTAATCTTGTCCGACCAACGCGAATCACCAGTCAAACGGGACAACGTCTCGAATTCTAGGGACAGCGTACCAACCTCGGCATTGACAGAACGACCACCCGCCCAACTTTGTGAACCACAGTAGCCATTTGTATCAATAATGCCGCACGGGATACGATTACGAAACGCGCCCAATAAAACTTCACCCACCACTTTGGCCTTTTCGAGAAATACTCGCTCGTTCGTAAGTGTAAACGCCGACAACAGACCACCGAGAACGCGGATGTTGTTTTCAAAGACGTTAATATGACCATCGAATTTGAATTCATGCTCCACAAATTCCTTGGCCCGGTTATATTCGTCTTTTAACCCCATGAGCCAGAGTGTATCCAATGAATCAATAATGGTCAATCCTTTTCCACCGAATGTGTTTACGCCGCGTTTGGATACCGGTTTGTATTCGTCGGATTTCCATGCGTCGCGCATGTATGCCTTAAACGCATGTTGCATTCCGACGCGAATTTCAGCCGCGGTCGAATCTTGGTGGTGTTCTTGCTGTTTCAACGTGACAATTTCTTCGTGGTGTTCGGTCAAGACTTTGTTTTGCTGTTTCAACGTGGCAATTTCTTCGTGGTGTTCGGTCTGTTCGACCTGGTGGTGTTCGGTCAAGACTTTGTTTTGATGTTTCAACGTGGCAATTTCTTCGTGGTGTTCGGTCTGTTCGACTTCGTGGTGTTCGGTCAAGACTTTGTTTTGCTGTTTCAACGTGGCAATTTCTTCGTGGTGTTCGGTCTGTGCGACTTGGTGGTGTTCGCGGAGCTCATTTCGATAACGTCGCAAATGTTCTCTAACCACTTTGAGTTCGTCGCGAACATCGTCCTTTTTAAACACATACAGCAGCAACAAAAATGTCGCAAGAGTGAACCAAACGTATTTAGTTCGGTTTTTGGCGGGATGTCCTTTCATTTTTAGGCAGTGAATAGTCAAATTAATAGGGAAATTATCATTTTTTGTTATAGGATTTTTTGTTATAAAGAAATCACTTGGTACAAAATATCATTGCATAAATGAAGTTTACGAACATCATTTATTGTTTCATCTTCCATTATTTTTTGGATGCGACCAAGGTATGACGGTTTGTTCGAAGAAACCTTTTTCACCGACGGTTTGTTCGTGAACACCGACGGTTTGTTCGCGAAAAACGTGCGCATTGCATTTTGGATGTTCGATGTCCCACCGCAGGCTTCGGTAAAGCGACTCTGAAACGAAGGGGCCCATGTCTCAATATAAAATTGATGGGGGAAGCCAAATCCTTCGATGACGCGACGAGCGTGCACGTATTCTTTGTGTCCCGGGGTCGCAAACGTTTGAACGAGTTCATTTTTCACCGCCCATCCACAATTAAGCTGAATGAAGGTGATGAACGTGATCAGTGCGCGGTAACAATCTTTGCAGGAACCGTAGCCTATGTAAGACTGTAATTCTTTGGGGATTCTAATTTGTACCTTTTTTTGATAGCCAGTTCGCACTAGTTTGCTACTGGGTTCGATGATCCGTGGGTGTTTTGAGTCACGCAAGTATTTTTGCTCGCAGATATCATTCGCACAGTAGCAAATTTGACTCCCTTCCAAAGAAATTTCTTCGGAAACAGACTCCGAAAAATTAGAATTACCAAGAGGTTGGTCAAGCTCCATGTAGCTATCCTGTTTCAAAGCAAACTCGTCAATTGTCATCGAATTGTCACGAGAGTACGCAGGAGCTGTGTTTGGAGGCCATTGTTGGTCCAACGAAAAAGTATTCGAAGAAATAAAATTGTCCGCAAACATGTCCAAAGAATTTCTTCTGGAAAGTGGATTGGGGCTGTTCGGGCTTTTGTAATCTCCGTCGACACTGTTTTCGTACTCTATGGGTTGATACGACATCATTTTACGTGTTTTTATTTAACGTGTTGCTTTTGTTGGTTGTGTTGGTCAGGTGGGACGCTGAGTTGTGTTGGTCAGTGGAATTGTAAAATGTTGGTCACAAGTGGAATCTGGTATAAAAGATTTGAAACAAATATAAATGCTGACTTTCCAACACATTGGCACAGCGCGCCACCGAGGTGAAAATAATGCCATCGATGTCTTGCTGTATGGACGCCAAGCTGACGGGACGTCCATCGCCATTCGTGTTCTCAACATCCACGCCTATGGTTTCACCACCAACACTGTCAATCAACAAACTGTCCGCGAATGGGTGCAGTGGGTGACTGCGATGCAAAGGACGGAGGGTGCATGCAAACGCCACAAAAATGAGCACGGCGAAGAAAAACCCAACCGCGAAGTCTTAAGTTATTGGAAATGGTGTTGGGACACTGCGCAAATTAACACGCGTGATATCCGTTGGACACGCTGCAGTGGCTACAACATTCGCCACGTGGAGGACCAAGCACCTCCCGTCGTGTGGAAATTCACCGTACAACGCTACGACGTGTGGCGTGCTTTGTTGTCAATCTTCAAAGATGACTCGGCCATGCATGAAAGAATACGGAAATTTCGCACCAAAATGGTGGCACGCGTTCCGTCCAACCAAGAGACACCAGTTCCCAGCATGCCCTGTCGCTTAAGTCTGGGCACGGTCGAGTTGTACGAAACGATGTTTCAGCCCGAAATTGTCTGGATGGTCGACCACCAATTGCCCGCATGTTCGTGGATGAATGTGGCCAATAATTGGCTGCCGACAAAGTCCAAGACTGGAAAACTCGCTCGTATACGGGCCACGTCCTGTGATGCCGAGTACTTGTGTTCTCCAAACGACGTAACGCCGTGCGCGTCGCCACCCATTCCCATGGCACCGTTTCGCGTCAGTTCCTACGATATCGAAGCCATGCCGTACGTCAATCCTGAAACGGCCGAATGTGAGTTTCCCGACCCTGGGCGCGATTGCATTACCACCATTGGTGTAACCTCATTTAACATGGTTGATATGAAAATGGTTCAAACCGTGTTTATGTTAGAACTGACAGGCCAGGAGCAGTGCTCTAAATTACCCATGTTATCGGCTGACATGCAGACAGATGCGTACGACCCTGTCACGACGGACGTGCGGTCTTATTTGGACGAATTCAAGATGTTGTGTGGCTTTGCCGAGTTTGTCCGCGAGTACGACCCCGACATAATTACAGGCTACAATGTGCTCAATTTTGACAATGTCTATTTGATTCAACGCATTGAAGCGCTGTGTCCCAATCACGACGGACCATACTGTTCCCGCTGCTCTAAAGCTCGCACCTTTTCCAGGATTGACCGCCCCACCACATTGAAAAAACGCTACACCCATACCAAGCAGCGTGGTGGTCAGGAATCGTGGGAAGCGTGGATTGAAGGCCGTGATTGGATGGACGTGTACCGTGTGGTGATGACGGACCACAAATTACGGTCCTACAAATTGGACAATGTTTGTTCCGAACTCTTGGGCACTAAAAAGATTCACATCGACTACGAAGACATCCCCAAGCATCAAAAAACACCGGCGGGGCGCGTTTTCTTGGCACAATACTGTGTGAAAGACGCGTGGTTGCCGTGCCAAATCATTATTAAACGATGTAAGTTGGTTAACGCCATTCAGATGTCCCAAGTAACAGGGGTCCCCTTGACAACAATTTTACACCGTGGTCAGCAGATCCGCACGTTAATGCTCATGTTGCGACAAGTCAAAAGACGTTGTCGATTAGATCCTTCCCATCATCGTTGGTTTTTGCCCGACGAGTTTAAAAAAAACCCGGTCGAGGGTGGCTTCGAAGGTGCCGTGGTCATTACGCCGAAACCCGGGTTTTACGAAACGCCAGTGGTAACATTGGATTTTGCTTCGCTGTACCCTTCCATCATGCGGGCCTACAATATGTGCTTTTCAACACTGATTCCACGGTTTGCGGACACGTTTGGAAAATACGAATGGACTCCCGAGACACACATGATTAAAGACCCAAAAGAGGATAATTATCCCGAGGTACGACCAGTGCGCTCTTTCGACTACCCCGAGGGAGGCAAATTCGAATATCAATGGAAGAAAACGGACGTTTGCTTTGTGACGACGAAGAAACGGGTGGGAATTTTGCCCGAGATTTTGGAACAGTTGTTGAATGAACGCAAACGCGTGAAAAAACTGCGCAAGAAATACGGCGAAAAATCCATGGACTACGCTGTTCTGGATGGTCGCCAATTGGCGCTGAAAGTCTGCGCCAATTCTGTCTACGGCTTCACGGGAGCATCCATGGGATACTTGGCCGAAAAGCGAATTGCCTCGTCGGTCACTCGTGTGGGACGTGGCATGGCCAACCATACCAAATGGATGTGCGAGGACAGGTACAAAGACCACGGGCTGGAAATCGTATACGGAGACACGGATTCAGTCTTCGCGAACATTCCCAAGTCGATGTGTGACACAAATTGTTCTCAAGAAGAGCTCATTGCCAAAGTGGACAAAATCGGCACGGAAATGGGCGAGTTTTGCACGCAAGCTTTTTTACCACCCAACGACTTGGAGTACGAAAAGTTTTATTATCCCATTTTACTCAAGGGTAAGAAACGATACGCGGGACACAAGTTCGAGCCAGGTCTGGCGCCTAAACTGGACGTCAAGGGATTCGAATGTATTCGGCGTGATTTCGCACCTATAGTTAGCAAGACGCAAAAGATGGTCCTCGTCAAATTGTGCAAAGAAAATGATGTACGGGGTGCGATTGACTATGCGCGCGAAATGGTCGTCAAATTGTTGGAAAACAAAGTGTCCATCAAGGATTTGACCATGTCCAAACAATTGTCGCGGAAACCGGAAGATTACAAAAACCCCATGCCACACACCATTCTCGCCAAGAGATTGCAGGCGACACAACCCGCACACATTGCACCCAAAACCGGCGACCGCATTCCTTTTATCATCCGACCTGGGTACAAGGGCGAAAAAACCTGCATGCGCGCCGTCACACCCGAGGATGTGGAAAACGGCCATGCTTCCGCGGATACGCGGTGGTATTTGAGCAATCAGTTGGAACAACCACTGCGGCGTATTTTCGAAATGGTGATGGACAACGCGAGCAGCATCTTTGAAGTGACCACGGTTCAACAAACGGCGACCATTTCCAACACGATGATGCGGTCATTTGTGCAAAAGTCGGGACCCCGGGTGCATGAAAAAAGACAGAGAGAGAACATCGAATACAAGAGGAAAAAAAAACCAAAAAAAGAGAGAGACATTGCGTCTTTTTTTACTTAAAATAATAACTTGTATATCTTCGTCTACGTTCTTCTGTAGCCTGTAGGCGTTGTTCTTCCATCGCTCTCGTGTTGTACTCGGGCCGAGGCCATACTTCTGTGGACGACGTCGAATAGTATTGGCCATTTTTACAAACGTTTTCCCAAGTCCAGTCCGATTCGGAATCGTTCCAATGCGTTGGCATATCAATGACACTTTTGCCTTGCGGACCGTTGTGAAAACACGTTTGGCGAATTTCGACGACTTTGTGGCCGTAAAAGGGTGCATTGACTATAATGGAACTTTCGTAGCGCATGGAATGTCTGGACGCGAGAATTTCCAGGCACTGAATTTTTAAGTTTAAATACTGGTTCATTTCTGGCGAAACGTCTTGCCATGGTTCAGTCCATATTAGCGATTCGCCATATCTGTCCGCCAAGTGTTCGGCGCGATGCCAAGCATTGTCAAAGGCGGCGTCAATGGCAGTGCGAACGGAAACGGCACCGTACCACCGGTTCAAATAACACGGGTTGACGGGAATATCTAATTTTTGGATGGTGCGTTGGCGACTCATTTTTTTAAAAGAGGACGAGATTTAAATAGATTCTATTCTAAAAAATATCAATTTTTTCCACAAACTTTACACATATTTCATTTTTTATTACAGTATCTATAATACTTCATCTTTCCAAAATGTCCGCAAACGGGATGTTGAATAACTGTGATATCAATGTTTAACAAATAAAAACGGAAGAAGACGCCGTACGAGCGACCGAGTCCTGTTTCGGCAGTGGTTCCTTTAACGGTGCAAAAATGATTGACTGTTCCGCCATTGATGCTAGATTTCACAAATATGTCGTGATGGTCTCTAATGAAAACTGGGCGCAAGAGGCTGCTGTGGTGCACACGTGGAATGATTTTCAGACGAACCACATCTTTCAAAAAGTATTGACGAAGTTGTTGCAATATTCATCCGAAGAACTTGACAAAGAAGAAAAGGCTAATTCTGACAAATACAAAGAATGGTGTGGTTTCGTCAGTATGTGGGCGTGTATAGGCGACGTTATACTTACAAGAGAAGAAACCCAATAAAATTATTTTTTTTTAAAGGACGAGATTTAAATAGATTCTATTCTAAATCTTAACACAAATTTGAATTCCGTCTATGTAAGACTGTAACACAAATTTGAATTCCGTCTCTCTTTATTAATTTCAACTTCTCTCTCTCTCTCTCTGCCACACACACGCACACACCTAATTACTGATACGACCACTACCACCGCGGCAAGGTTGGAACATTGGTTTGAGTATCATTGGTGGATCAGCTGCCAGCGGGGCTCAAAATCCAGAACTTTTGCAAACCTATGGAATAAAAAACATTCCAAAACCAAGACCTGTTGCCAGTGGAACGGGCTCGAGTTCCCAAAGTTCCCAAAGTGAAAGTGACGATGAAGACGAAGAAGATGCCGAATGTCGGCAATGTCACCAGAGTTTTTTCACACAAGAGTTGTCAGAGGGGATTTGTGATGATTGTTTTCTTGATAACCCAAATGGTGGAAGCAGCAGTGGAAAAAGCAGTGGTAAAAGTAGTGGTAAAAGTAGTCATCGTCCACATGGTAAAAGCAGTAGTAAAAGTAAAAGAGGTGGTAAAAGTTCCAGGCGCCGTCGCCGTCGCAGTCGCAGTCATAGTACGAGTAGTGCCGGTAGTACTGGTGGAAGTGCATCCTACCTTGATTATGATGATCCAATTGGAAAACAGGGGGCAAGTCACCGAAAAAGTGCTCAAAGATTGTCGATGGTACGAAGAAAAAGAAGAAACTCACAAGCTGGCACATTTCCGGCCGCCCGTAAAAGATTGCCACCGAGTGGCAACGGGGGAAAATCAAATGCAATTGAGAGTGACGATGTTGTGAGTGATATTCAATTGTTGGCAGCAATAAACAATATGGGTTCAAGCAGCAGCAGTGAGAAAAAAAAAAAAAAG
>Ga0209533_1003592_pt1 | contig 13692 bp, 12 predicted proteins | sample COG_04_FD_184748 | JGI IMG/M metagenome (GOLD analysis project Ga0209533, IMG submission 184748) | Pelagic Microbial community sample from North Sea - COGITO 998_met_04 (SPAdes) (version 2) | ecosystem: Environmental > Aquatic > Marine > Neritic zone/Coastal water | place: Helgoland, sampling... | reverse complement strand
GGACAACTTAATAAAAATATTAAGTTGTCCTATAAGGCTCCCCCTCTTGGGCTCGAACCAAGGACCCTCTGATTAACAGTCAGGCGATTTTAAATTTTAACAATACCTATTTAGCGCTACAACACTTACTGCAACTACATTTGTTATTTTTAAAAATAACACTGACTCCCATTAGAAACCATTATTTGCACGATTGACCGTGCAAATTCCGTGCAAATTTTCGTAGATTTGAAATGAACACAAAGCAGGTATAAATGGCAATAGTAAAATTATATTTTGATAAGAGAAGAGTAAAGAAAGACGGAACCTTTCCATTGAAGCTAAAACTGTTTCATTTAGAACATGCAGTATACATTTCACTTGGACGTTCTTTTAAGGCTAATCAATGGAATGAGAAGGACAATAAAGTTAGAGCTTCATTTCCAAATTCGGGAATGGTAAATGCATCAATTAGAAAAGCGCTTTCTAATGCAACTACCTTGATAGCAGAAAACGAAAATGAGATCCTGGACTTAAACATCACTGAATTAAAAGAGCTTATTTCTAAAAAGCTATTTGGAGAAAATCCTAAGTCGATGACAGGAAGCACCTTTTTCTTTAAATACACTGAAGAACAAATAGACCGACTTCGAATAGCTAATAGAATAGGTACAGCAGACTCCTATAAACAAACACTCACCTCCTTTCAGAAATTTTTAAAGTATAAGGATATACCACTAAGCAAAATCAATCTAAAATTCATTTTAGATTACGAAGCGGAATGTAAAGGGAATGGAATGAAGATAAATTCTATTGGTGTGTATCTTAGAACACTAAGAGCTATTATTAATAGAGCAATAAACGATGGGATTTTAAATAGGGATAAATACCCATTTAACAGCTACTCCATAAAATCTGAAAAGACTGCAAAAAGAGCCATTAGCAAAGAGGATATACAGAAGATCATAAACTTAGAAGTAGAATCTGGGACAAGGCTTTGGAATAGCTTGAATTACTTCATATTTATGTTTCATCTACGTGGAATGAACTTTATAGACTTAGCCTACCTAAAGTTTGAAAACCTTAAAGAAGGGCGTGTTGAATACAGAAGAATAAAAACTGGAAAGCTCTACAGCATCAAATTAACGGAGAAGGCTCAATTAATTATTGATCACTACATCAAGGGCAGAGACTATTTAGAAAGCGACTACATCTTCCCTATTCTACCAACCGACTTAAAGGATGATGTAGAAAAAGAGCGTACAAAATTCAAGGACAAGAGAAAGTACTTCAATAAGGATTTAAAGAAGATTGCGAAGCTATGCGAAATTGATGTAAATCTTACCACATACGTAACAAGACACACTTGGGCATCCTTAGCAAAATTTGCAGGGATTGCACCTGCAATTATAGGTGAGTCTTTAGGTCACTCCGACCTAAAGACTACCCAAACCTATCTTGCCAACTTCGAAAACAAAGAACTTGACGATGCCAACGATTTGATTGTCGGTTAGTCGTTACAGTTCTCATACTGCTTTGGCAAATAATAATGTGTATAATAAACATATCCTACGACACCAACAACTGCTGCAATCACAACCAGTTTACCCCAATCAATCTCTCCAACATCAGAAATAGGCTCAGCTGTTTTTGCAATTTGAGGTCGAGACATCTTTACGGGAACAGTCCCTCTTTCAATTGACACAGGAATGGGTTTAAACTTCGGGACTATTAGTTCAAGATTTTTCATACAAGTAAATTTTATAAAACTCATCACTAACTGCCTCAATAACATAATCAAACAACCTGTATGCTACCTGCATTGTTTCTTTATTCCTGTAACAGCAGGTACACACACCAAATTGAAAACGTTTTTCAGCTAAAACAGATTTTGGAACTTTATTATTCGACACAGCGTCATCTATAAAAAGCTGATGAAGCACATTTCTACAATACTCCAAAACAGGTAGGTCTAACTTTAAATACGCTCTGCTTTTTGCTTTACTACGATTGTAGGCCGTTGACTGACATTGCCTCCCACAAAACTTTGCATCTATTCGGTTTGGGGTAAATTCTTTCTCACAGAACTCACATTCTTTCATTGGATTCTTCATAAAACTAATGTTTAGAATTACGTTCTAAGAACTCCAAAATACTCTCTCTTGAATATCGTATGATTCTTCCGTGTTTACTGAATTTGAACTCTTGGGAGTCCCTTAAATTTTGAAGCGTTGTTTTACTTTTGACTCCAAGTAAAACCATTGCTTCTTTCTCACCTATCCAATCAGATCTTGGGTGGGCTACTTCTTTAACAGTATCTTTTACTGTTTTCGTTATCTCGGAAAGCAACATTTTGTAGGCTTCCGAATCTATGACAATTACATCCATTTTATCTATACTTTAATGTCTATAGAACAAATAAATGAATTGTGAATACGAGTTTAAAAATAAAATCTCAAATCTAAACTCGCACTTTACCTTTGCTTCTTCTCTGCTGAGTCTATATAATGTCTAATCTTACCAATTACAGACTTTCTTATTTCCACATCACTTTCATCAAACTCATCCATCATTCCCACACATGAAAGAAACTGAGCAATGAGCGTATTACGAGAATTTTTACTTTTTGGATCACAATACCTACTTACAAATTGCTTCAAAGAACAAATATGATCAATAATCGTATCAACTTTTGGATACTTAGAATTCTTTGAAACATTGAACACTGCAGACTTCAAATTTTCTCGCATTTGTTCAAGCTCTTCAATCCTCTCGGGCAAACCTCTAAAGAGAACTGAAATAACCTGACTCCCGTTAATATATATATTATCCGGAATTAAATCTCTTGAATCCAACAACTCCTGTGCAATGATAGAATTAGGTACTTCATTAAAATCAACCGCATTATCCGCTCTATTTTGCTTAACTCTAATTTGTTCAATATTAACAGGGTTCTTCTGAAAATTCTTTGCAACCCGAATTGCCCCTTCTACGCCTCCATACATCTCCACCTTAGTTATGTATGCAGACAAGCCCATTTGCCTTTGAGAATATTTAAAATGGATTTCATTAAGAATAATGGAAAGTGCTACACAGTGAAGCTCATCCTGAAATTCGAAATACTCAGTAATTTTAGTTTGAATGGACTCTAAAACTGCTTTATAGTAAAGTGAATCATATAATTGTACAAATACATCATCATTGATATGCTCTAATTCTATTAATCCATCTAAAATGGCATACAACTCTTTATTCAAAAGTTTCTTTATGTTATTCATAATCTCTTTTTAAATAGATCGTGACATTTGAGAAAATTATCAGCTATGAATTTAACAATAATTTATCAAGCAATTTTCAGATGAGATCAGTAATAAAAAGCATAAAGACCAAATAACAACCCAAACAAAAAAAGCCCTGTAACAGAGCTAAGAAAATGTTAGAACAAGGACTGCTTATTTTATACGATTTGCATTTTCCGTTAGCCTCATATCTATGTACTTATTCAATCCTTTCTCATTTTGCAATTTATCTTTAGCGATATAATTCTCTATTTGACGAACTTTTCTTCCATCCGGCTTATACATATTCATTATTTGCTTTAGAATATCATTAACAACCTGCTTGCCATTATAAGGTAAATGAGAAATTACATCGTTTTCAGATAACTTTTTCAAAGGTTCTTCCCGAACTCTAATTACACTAAAGCCTTCTTTTTTAATTTGGTCTGTTTTCAATTTATCTAAAGCAAGTTTGTCCTTATGCCAATGGCTGCCGTCAAACTCAATTCCCAAATGAAGTTGAGGAATATAGATATCAATAGTCCATAACTTTCCTTTCACTCTTGTTTTAAAACCTCTTGGGTTAATGTCTTTAAATATTGTTTTTAACTCAAAAGTTATGGTAAGCTCCTGTTTAGACTGTGGCGTTAAGGTGCAAAATGGACATGCTGTTCCATATATTCTATTTACTATACTCGCTTCCCATTCATGGTCTACCCCCTTCTCACATTTCCACCATACTTTCTTTCTAGTCCCAACAGTAAAATCATAAGGAGTTAAAGTTCCGTTTTTGGTGGGATGCCACTGCTTTGCTAATTTAGGATTCAAAGTCGCTAAGCAATTAGATACAACCACTTTCAATCCTCGACAAATGGAACAACCTTTTCCGTTTGTTCTATGCGCTATACTTGTTTTCCATTCATGATCAGGTCCTTTGTTACATTTCCACCATACTTTCTTGTTTGAACTTACCGTAACATCATAAGGACTTAAAGCTCCATTCCTGGTGGGATGCCATTCTTTTGCCAATTCAGGATCCAGGGTTGCCAGACAATTGGATACAACTACTTTTAATCCTCTACAAATTGAACACCCATTTCCTTTTGTTCTATTATCAATACTCGCTTCCCATTCATGGTCATCACCCTTCTCACATTTCCACCACACCTTTTTATCTGAACCTATCGTAACATCATAAGGGCTTAGAGTTTCATTCTTAGATGGATGCCATTGCTTTGCCAATTCAGGATTTAAGGTCGCCAGACAATTGGATAGAACTACTTTCAATCCTGCACAAATAGAACAACCTTTTCCTTTTGTTCTATTATTAATCATCGCTTCCCATTCGTGATCAGATCCTTTCTCACATTTCCACCAGACTTTCTTATTTGAACATATCGTAACATCATAAGGAGTCAACGTTCCGTTCTTGGTGGGATGCCACTGCTTTTCCAATTCAGGATTTAAGGTCGCCAGGCAATTAGATGCAACTACTTTCTTTCCTCCACAAATGGAACATCCATTTCCTTGTGCTCTACTATTAATAATCGCTTCCCATTCATGATCTGAACCTTTATCACATTTCCACCATACTTTCTTATTTGAATTTATTGTAACTTCATTAGGTGTTAAATTTCCATTTTTAGTGGTGTGCCATTGCCTTGCCAATTCAGGATTTAAAGTTGCCAGGCAATTGGATGGAACTGCTTTCTTTCCTGCACAAATTGAACAACCGCCTCCCTTCGTCCTTTCTGCTATGCGCGCTTCCCATTCATGATCGGATCCTCTATCACATTTCCACCAAACTTTCCTTCTAATTCCTATGGTAACATCATAAGGACTTAAGGTTCCATTTTTAGTGGGATGCCATTGCTTTGCTAATTCAGGATTTAATTCTGCCAGAGATTTTCCTTTTGGTGGGTTTCTTAACATTTGTGATTGTATTATTTAATCCTGTATATTAATAGATATAAATCTATAAAAAAAGGGGTCTCCAAGAAAGAAAGTTTAAGTGTGAAAGACATAACATCCACAAAAAAACAAAACACTGCAAACAGGGACTTAATACACAGAATGACTCAAACATCGAACTTTTTAATGAACGGTTTTAACTTAAGCGTTCAACATTCTAAATTTATCGGAATGGTAATTTAAACTCTCAAATAATTTTTAAATCATTAATAGATTTTGGGACAATGTCAAAAGAAAAAGTATTACCGTTTGTGTATTCCTGACAAATGGAAAGAATATAATCCTGAGTAATTGGAAGTGATTGAATAGCGTATTCTTTTCTGCTATCATCCAATACTATTTTCGGTAAACAATTTTCATGATTTAAACCATTTACAATTCCTTCTCCTTTTAGTTTAAGATATGCTTCTTTTCTAGTCCACACGTGATAAAAAGCCTCTGTTTTGTCAGTCGAAAGCTCCACATATTTTTTTTCATCTTCGTGTAAATAATCGATTAATCCAGAAATGTCAACTGATTTTATGTGTTCAACATCTACACCAATTTCTTTTTGGGAAAACCCTACAACGACAAGTGTGCCAGAATGACTAATATTGAAATGAATGCCTTCAACAAAAGGTTTGCCCGTTGAAGAATTCTTCCATAAACTCCAATTGAATGGAATATTATTCAGCATACAATATCGTTGAACTAAAATGCGACCATATAATTTGAGTTTTTGATCCTTTACAAACTTATATCGTAAGATATCCGTTTTGAATTCAAATGGCATACTGTCAAGAAGGTAATCAAATTCCTTCTTTTGAACTGACTCTACATCAAAGTACCAAAGCTGTGTCACAATACCGTTCAATTCTTTTGACAATGCTTTGAGCATGATGATGGATAAAGAAATGATCACCTTTCATATGTTCACATTTTACACTTCCGCTTGTATGCTTGTTCCATTCTTCTATATCCTGGGTATATTTTTCTTCGCTTCCCATAATGGCATGAATCCCTGTTTTTATTTTAATATCTGGTAAGGGAGATCGTTCTAATACTTCAAGATCAGCACGAATAATAGGACTAAAAAAACCGAATATTTCCTCATTTTCAATTACTTCATCCGAAATACCACCTAATTTTCGGAGTTCATTTTTAAATTCACCTCCGGGCAAATTGTAGCGTTTTTTTGTAAAACCAATTTTCGGCCCGGCATTGCCCGATACTATTAGCTTTAACGGAGGATCATCAATAGTTTCTAATTTTTGAGTTACAAAAAGTCCCATTAAAGCTCCCATACTGTGACCATAAATGATGTAAGGAGCGGTTGAACGCTTTTCTTGCACTTGTTGATAATAATCCTCAACTGCCAGAGGCAAATCAGTCAGACAGTTTTCGTACATTCGTTTTCCTCTGCCCGGAAGTTCCAGTGAAAATATTTCTAAATCTTTGGGCAAATATTTCTCCAAAAAGTGAAAAGAATATTTATTTCCTCCGGCAAAGGGCAGAAAAAATATCTGTGTTTTATTCATATAGGCTCATTTTGTGCTTCAATAAAGGTTCTACCCCCTCTTCTTTCAACTGGCCATATTCCATCTTAAACAGTCTATCAGCAATATGATAATATTTATCATCATGAGTAATAGCCAAAACGGTTATTCCTTCTTTCTTAATTTGAGGAATAATTTCCTGATAAAATTTTTTCCTAAAATACGGATCCTGATCAGCTGCCCATTCATCCAACACCAAAATCGGTTTCTCTTCGAGCAGTGCCGCAATAAGTGTTAATCGCTTCCGCTGACCTGTTGAGAGATCTATGGTTGAGAATCCGGTATCGGTAATGCTTACCTTTTCTTCTATTTCAAATAACTTAAGATAGCGTTTCGCTCGTTCACGATCAAAATCTGTGTTTCCATAAAACTGATCAAATAAATGATAGTCTCCAAAAACTACTGCAAAAAGTGATTTAAACAACTGAATTTCTCCATTTTTCACTTCTTTTCCATTTACTTGAACCTTTCCTTCCGTAGGAACATAAATTGAAAGCAGAGTGTTCATGAATGTTGTTTTACCACTGCCGTTTCCACCATAGATAAAGTTTATCTCACCCTTTTTCAAGGTAAAGTCAATCGGTCCGATTCCAAATTTGTTTTCTCCATACGAGAATGAACAACTACTGTACTCCAGTTTTTCAAATTCAATTGTTCGTTTTAATTCGGTATGACTTTTTTCGTCAGCAATACTTATCATTTTCTCCTTCAATTCTCGCATTCTCTTCATCGATATCATAGCCCGACTCGCAAATGGTATAATAGACATTACATTTCCAATTGGCCCCAAAATATAAAGTAGAACGAAAGTAAAGTTAATAGTTACCAGAACTGAGACATTTAACGTACTCCCTCCATACAACAGAATAAAGGTGATTAAGATATAAAACAGTATTTGTCCTACAAGTTGGCTGTTTAAAAAACCGACGTAAGCCTTTTGGTTGTTTCGAAGTGCTTCGTTCGCAACACTCGCAGTCTTTTTATCGTAAATACCATATCCTTTGCTACGATCCATGTTAATTTCCTTCGCCCCATTCATAATAGCATTAAATGACGATATAAAGCCTTCTTCAAGGTCTCGTGCCTTGTTGAACTGTTCTGTGCTTTGGCGTGACAACAATTCGTACACTACAACACCAAGGGCAATCACTCCGATACTCACCCAAAAAAGAGGAAGAGAAAGATAAGCCATATACCCAAGGCTCGTAACAATTAAAACTATAGATGTTGCAAATTCAATAATTAGGAGTGACGCTTGTGTGATGTTACCAACATCGTGAGTAAGCGTAGAATATATTTCATTTCGTTGCTCTTTCAAACGTTGATACGGTGCTCGAATAATGAATTTTACAACGTCAAGCCGCGTATTCCAATAAATGGCCTGGGACATTTTAATGATTCCTCCTGACAGCAACCTACGCGAAATAAAAAACATCCCAACTAAGGTCGAAAATAACCAAAAGTAGTGCGTTTTATCAAGCGTTTCAGGCGCAGTAATCAGCACTGATATCACCTCATTAACCAACGTGATAAATGCAAATCCTGTAAGACCTGCGACGATAGAAAGAAGAGTAAGAAGAACTGTAGTTCCTGTTTGTGTCTTTCGATTTTTTAACATGCTTATTGTTTTATGTGTTCTATTATTTGTTTTTTTTGCTGCCATTCCATTCAAGTTTATGAAAATTATCTATTAATTTTTAGCTTTGTATTTTAAATCGATAATTATATGATAATTAAGGGACTTTTTGAAACACATTTGTATGTTCGGGATTTAGAGCGATCCATAGAATTTTATTCGACAAAAATGGGCTTGAAGCAATGTTATTATGAAGAAGAAAGGCGTACTGCCTTTTTCTGGATTGGGGCTCCGCGACAATCCATGCTGGGTCTGTGGGAAATGCCGGAAGAAGAGGTTCAACGTCGTCATTTTGCATTTGAATGCGATCCAATGTGGATATTAAATGAGTCGACACAACACTTATTAGACCTCGGACTAACGCCGAGAAACTTTCTGAGCGACGAAACCACAAGACCCATGGTGTTTGCATGGATGCCTGCGATTTCAATTTATTTCGATGATCCTGATGAGCATTCATTGGAATATATTGGATTGTTGGATGGAATCTCAAGGCCGGAACACGGAGTTATCAGTTACGAAGAATGGCTTCAACTCGAAAGTAAGGCATAATATCATTTTTGTCAGATAGGTCTTGTTCTGTATGATATTGGTTTCATTAATTCAATACAGTACTAGCAGACACATCTACTTTGATCACGCAATCAGGTCCAATCTTACATCCGTCTCCTATGCGGATATTTCCCAATATTCGCACACCACTGGAAATTTAAATTCTATTTTCAATGGATGGCTGCGTTTTTCTGCTGGATTATTTGTTATTCTTCTACTTCCAAACAGAACATTGTTCAGTATAGTGCAATCATTACTATTTAGGTTTTCAATACCGTATTTTCCTTTTATTTCGATACTGACCTTGCTTTCAACTATCGGTTAAGTAAATCCAATAATTCCTGGACAACTTACCTTGTATCATTTTTTCTTCTTCTAAAATTCCATTTTGCTTTTCGATAACCGAAATTGATGGCTTATTCATCAAATCGACACTTAGCATTACTTTACTCAACCCCATTTCAAGCGCGACACCTAAGCCCTGACGAAGTATTTCATGAGATAAGCCCTTTCCTCTTTCGCTTGGTCGGACAGCATAACCAATATGTCCACCATCAATTAGAAGTTCAGGAGAAAGTGAATGCCTTAGATTAAATAGCCCTAACAATTTACCATTATTAATTCGAAGATAATAAGTAGAATTAGGAGCAAAACCTTCTTTAAACTTCACCCCCAATTCATTCTCTTTGAGTCGCTTTAAAAGCATTTCAAAATCCCTATTTTCATAACCGATTCCGAATAAATCAATATGTTCCCCATGTGAGAGGAAATCATCAAGCATTTCATAATAGTTTGTCTCATCATCCTTTGATAGGAGCACTAACTTTAATTCACTAATCATAATTATTGCATGTTTATTTTTTCTACTTCTAATCTAACCAGATTATTTGCCAATTCACTAATTGTAAAATCATTTACATACTTTCCTAACGAACTATATGTTATGTCAAAATGTGCGGATAACTTAGACGTAAGATCAATTAACAGAATTGAATTACCTCCTACTTCGAAGAAGCTTCTTTTTACTGAAATCTCTTCAATTTCCAGCACTTCTTGCCAAAGCTTTAACAATAGTTCTTCTGTTTCATTCGAAGGAGGAATAATTTCTTCACAATTCATCACATTAGATACTTGTTTCAGAAAATATTTCCTATCTACCTTTCCATTCTTTGTCAATGGAATTTCTTCCACTTTAACGAGTCGGTTTGGCACCATGTAACTTGGAATTAATTCTGCCGCAAACTCCAAAACTTTAGATGAAACCACACTACAAAAACTTGTTGTTATAAATGCCACAAGCTCATTATTATTATTTTCATTCACCACCACAACAGCATTCTCTACTCCATGTTGCTTTGAAATTGCTTCTTCAATTTCTTCCAACTCAACACGGAACCCACGAATCTTAAATTGACAATCTTTTCTTCCCAGATACTCAATTTGTCCATCATTTCTAAATCGACCAAGGTCTCCTGAACGATACAACTTTTCTCCTTCTACGAAGGGATGATTTACAAACTTCTCTTCGGTCAATTTTTCATTTCCAAAGTATCCGGAAGATAAACCTGTTCCGCCTAAACAAATTTCACCTTGTCCTCCAAACGGAACAAGGTTCAATTTTTCATCCATGATATATGCAGTAGCATTATTCAATGGTATTCCAATAGGTACATTGCTCTCAAATTCTATTTCACTGCACTTTGCTGTCACAGAGAACGTACAGTTTTCCGTTGGTCCATACCCATTGACAATAACTAAATTTGGATATATCGTCTTAAGCTTGATTATTCTATTTGCATGAAGTGCTTCTCCACCACAAATCAAATACTTAAGTTTTTCAAACACACATGAGTCCATATCTACTAACTGGTTCAACCAACCGTTAGTCAGCCACATAGTATTGATACTATAATCTTTAATTGTTTTCGCCATTTCGGAAGCATCCAAAATTAAACCTTCATTCGCAATTACCAGTTTTCCTCCATTCAAAAGCGTTCCATAAACTTCAAACGTCGCTGCATCAAAAGAAAATGAAGCAGTAGACAAGATAACAGTTTCATTATTTAATGGACAAAAATCTCCTTCCAAGGCCAATCGATTGATATTCGCATGAGAAATCATTACTCCTTTAGGATTTCCTGTCGTACCTGAAGTGTACATAACATAGGCAAGATCTTCTCCTGTTATTTCAACATTCAGAGATGATAAAGACCAGTTATTTTCTCCGCTTTCGAGGAACTCTGTTATCACAGATTGATTGAGGATAAAAGACACCCCATTAGTTTCCTTAATGCTTTCAAGTTTATCTGTAGGATAATCGCACGCCAGAGGAATATAAGCCGATTTCAATTTCAGAATCGCTAGTTGAGCTAACACATGCCAATTTGACTTTTCCAATTGTAAAATCACCTTATCACCAAAAGAAACGTTCTTTTCTTCTGTCAGGAAATGTGCCAATTGATTTGATTTCTCATTCAGTTGTCTATATGACAAGTACCCATTGGCATATTCCAAAGCAATCGCTTCACCAGATTTATCACATTGCTCATAGAAGTGATCTAAAATTGAGCTTCCCTTATTGAAAGGAACTTGTTTTCCTTCACTGAACCCTTTTATCAAATTTGTTTCTTCGGTTGTAAGAAATTGAATGTCATCAATTGAGGAGCAAGGTGATTTTAAGGCTTCAACCAAAAATTTCTTATAATTCAAAATGAATTTTTCGATGAATGTGCTATCATACAAATTACTATTGAACTCAATCAACATATTCAGATTATCCCCAAACTCTTCAAATGAAAAATCAATATCAAGTCGAGTAAGCACTTTTCCTCTCCTTACTACACAATCAATTTCATCATCATTAATACTAGTGATGGTTGAAAAACCTATTTCATTTTGTAGTGCAACCAGAATATTTACCAAAGGGTTACGACTGGAGTCACGTTCAATCTCCAAATCATCTACTAAGTGAATAAATGGGTACTCTCCATTCTCAGATGCTCCCAATACCGATTCGTTTACTTTTTGGCATACTTCCAGAAAGCTATCCGTTCCATTGAATATTGTTCTCAAAGCAAGTGTATTTCCGTAGAAACCAATTTGATTTTCTAGTTCAGCATCTTTTCTCGATGTAATCGGACTTCCTACAACAATATCAGATTGCCCTGAATACCTGTAAAACAATGACTTAATTGAAGCTAGCAAAGCACTAAATAACGTTCCGTTATTTTCTTTACAAAAACGTTTTAAGTCTACAGTTAGCTCTTTCGTGAAGTTGTACTCCATTCTATATCCATTGAATGTTTTCATCTCCGGACGCTTTTTAGAGAACGGAAGATCAAAATTCGGCACTCCATCTTCGAATCGTTTTAACCAATACACGCGCATCTTATCCATTTTTTCGCTCTTTAATTGCTGCAATTGGTGATTTGCATAATCTTTATATTGAATTCGAAGTGGCTCCAATCCAGTGGCTCCATTTGTTAAAAGTCCTTCATAAATTTTCTCAACATCTTTAAATAAAACTCCCAAAGACCACGCATCTGCGACAATATGATGAATATTGATGTATACCACCAATTCTTCTTCTTTTGTTTGAAACAAGTGAACTCTTAGTAGCGGCCCATTTTCCAAATCAAACACATTCAATGAGTCTTCTTTGATAAATGCATTTACCATATCTCCTGATTCCCCTTGATCTCTTATGTCATGGATTTCTACAACAAATTTAGCATCCGTAAAATCTAATACACTCTGTTGAGGTCTTCCGTCTGCACCTTCACGGAATACTGTTCTTAGAATTTCGTGTCTTTCAACTACTCTTTCGAACGCTTTAGTCAATAACAGAATATCAAAGCTTCCACTAAAGGTATGCGCTTCGTAAATATTATAGGCAGACGAACCTCCTTCATACAATTGACTCAAAATCCAAATTCTACGTTGGTGATCGGAAAGTTCATACGCACTTTGTTCCCCGACCTTTGAAATTGGCATTTGCTTTTTCCCTTTCAACAAGGCAACAACCTCTTGTTTTTGAGCGCGTAATTCATTTAATATGTGCTCTGGAATTTGACCATTAAAAGATAGACTCAATCGATCGTCTTCTTTCAAGGAGATTCCGATTTCATGCTTTTTCAGTTCGTCGAATAGCTCAATAATATTCATTTCCTCTTATTTTTAAGTAAGTTAATTATTTAATAAATCTAGATGCGGTTAAATCTCCATTGTAATCTTGCTCTGGATTTTAAACGGTACTCCTTTTGTTGTTTCTGTTTTAATCACATTATGCCTATACTTGTCTTCACCAGCAACAAGAACACATCCGTATTTTTCCAATAAAATCTCTCCCCCAAGTTCCTTCACATTTTCAATTCCATCATACACTTTTACTTTCGTTGGTACATAGCGTGCTGCGAAACCTAATCTCATTTCATCAGTTTTACCTTTATGAGGGTGTGAAGCATGCATTAGTGTTGACCAGAACATAATAAACTGTCCAGCTTTCATTTCCATAGATACCGCCTTTGACTCATCTGGCTTCCAGTTCGGGTCAATTTGAAAATCTCGGTAATCATAACCAAAGAAACTTCTTGAAACACCATCTTTTTCAAGGTTTGTCGTTTCTTCAGGATTGTACTCTGGCGATTTTGTTTCATCGTAGAACATCTCATGGTGCGTTCCTGGAATAAACTGAAGACAAGCTGTATCCTTTGTCGTGTCTGTCAATGCCGTCCAAACAGTA
>Ga0209533_1003588_pt1 | contig 13704 bp, 15 predicted proteins | sample COG_04_FD_184748 | JGI IMG/M metagenome (GOLD analysis project Ga0209533, IMG submission 184748) | Pelagic Microbial community sample from North Sea - COGITO 998_met_04 (SPAdes) (version 2) | ecosystem: Environmental > Aquatic > Marine > Neritic zone/Coastal water | place: Helgoland, sampling... | reverse complement strand
GACAAACCGTTATTGATTTAGCAAAAGAACTAAATATTAACGTTAATAAAAAATCTATAACGATTGAAATGTTAAAATCATCTAAAGAATTATTTGCAACCTCAACAGCAGGAGGGGTAATGCCAATAACAAAAGTAAGTGGGGAAAATATTAAACAAGGAATGGTAGGGGATATTACAAGAAAAATTCACAAACTCTATTGGGATAAGCACTCAGATCCTATGTGGAGCACATCTATAAATGATATATTGTTATAAAAAATGAAAAAACTTGTAGGGATCGTGGTTCTGGGTTTGTTGAAGTGTAATTTTAGTTATGCTGAAAATATTACCTTGATCAAATGTAAAGATGTCGGTGTTAAACAAAAATTTATCTTTGATTAGAAATTTTTATAGGTAAATCTTTTGTCACATCAAATCTTTCTTTTTTAGTGACATCTTCAACTTGTTCAGATTTTTTCTTTAAACACCATTCTTCGTATAATCTACAAAATGTATAAACAGCATTGTATCTATCAATCATAATTACAGTATTTAATTCACTTTTTATTAAAAACTTTACATCGTATAATTCTTTAATGTTAACTTTAGATAGTATTTCTCTTGAGTCAGGATTGTAATATCCAGTCTCGTCCTCACATGGAGTTTCTAAAATTTGATTAATGTATTCTTGAAAAATATTTCCTTTAATAAATTTTTCATCGTAATCTTCTGAGTTAATAGTTTCATATATTAGTCTTCTTAAGGGTGGTTTATTTAATTGAAGCCATAACTCAAGTAATTCAAAATATATTAATTCATACAATCTTATTTGAATTGGTTTTCCTCTTACTATTTTTGACCATTCTAAAAATCTTCTTATTTCAATATTTTTCCTAATATTTTTCATTAGTATAAATTTTACCCACCAGATTTAATTTTAGTAAAACTACAATTTTTACATTCTAGGGTTGTAACTCTGTCAGTTGGATTAAAGCCAAATTCAATATTAATTGTTTTGTAATTATGTAATCCCAAATAACACAGTAGTTTTATCAATTTCAAAATCATAATTTTGACACTTTAAATTGTTAATTTTAATTATTGATCGTCAGCACAAGGCTGAATTAGAGCGGGACTCATATAGATCATACCGCACAAGAAACATAAAAGCAAAAAATATAATTCAGCTTTTTTTACTTATTAATTTAAGAGATCTTTTTTTTAATTTTTTAAAAATTTAAAATTAAAAATATTTAATTATCAACAACTTGAATTTCAAAAATATGATAAAGTGAATTAATATGAAAGCTTTTAAAGAGCTAATAAAAAAACATAAAAAAATAGAACTACAAATAAATCATTTAACTAAATTAAGACTTAATGACAGAGCATTCTCATCTTGGGAAAAGTTAAGAACCTTAAAGAAAGAAAAATTAAAATTAAAAGAAACAGTCTCTAAATTTAAGAAATAACATTAGCCACGTCTCAGGCTTCAATAATCTAGTTTAGTATTAGCTAATTCCATCACCTAGACACCTGATTTGAATGCTCGTTTTGGGCATATGAAGCATTTATAGGGTTACCCTTTATTGTTAATAACAAATCATGAAAAAAATTATATCAATTGTGGTTCTGGGTTAGTTAAACATTAAATGCCTAAATATTTAAATCAAATCAAAGCTCTTAAAAGAATTAATAAATCTATCGTTACTAATAATAAGTTTTTAATTAATAAAGAAGGCAATATTAAAATTTACTATGCACCTTTTGATTATGTTAATTCTAAAGCCAAAATAATGATTGTAGGCATTACCCCCGGACTTCAACAAATGCTGCAGAGTTTTCAAGTAATTAATGATGGTAAATCACTAAAAGAAGTCAAAGATCTATCTAGCTTCAAAGGTAGTATGAGAACCACTCTAGTTAAATACCTGGACGAATTAAAAGTAAATAAGAAATTAAAAATTAAATCGTGTGAGAGTTTATTTAATAGAAACAGCAAACATCTTCATACTACGTCTTTAGTTAAATACCCTGTATTTGATAAAGGAAAAAATTATTCAGGCTCAAATATCTTAAAGAAGAAAATACTTGTAGAGTTTATTGAGAAAAACTTTTTAAAAGAGTTAAAGACCTTAAAAAAAGCCATCATCATTCCTTTAGGTAATACAGTTTCATCTACAATTGAATATTTAAATAACAAATACAATCTTAAATTAGTTTGTTTTCTAAAAGGGTTTCCTCATCCTTCAGGAGCCAATGCAAGAAAGAATATTCAATTTAAACAAAATAAGAGAAATATGAAATTATTATTGAGGAATAGGTGAACAGAGACTCTTACTTAAATTTTTTAGAAAAATTTAAAATTTCTAATAAAGATTTTATCGAATATGGATTAAATGATATAATCTTTGTCCCAAATGATAAAGTTAAAAATGAATGGGAAATTTTAAAAAATAAAGTTTATTCCAATCAAGAAGTATATATTAGAGGTATGGGCAGGGATGCCGCCAGTACAAAATATATGCTTGAAGTACACAAAAGTCTCTTTGGTAATTCAAATATAAAAAAAGACCCTTCAAACAATACACATCCAACAAAAATTTTAGAAAATTTAACTGGGTTTTCAAAAAGAAAATCAAAAAACAATAATCTAATTAGCAATTATCAAGTATCTCATATTTTCGGTCGTACGAAAAATGCACTTATGTTTATGGCACCATGGAATATCGTTTATATTCCAAAACTATTTGACCCATTTTCAGGTCACGAGTCTAAGGGTGAATTAACTCAAATATTTTCTACAAAATTAAAAGAAATTACTTATGAAAAATTTAAAGTACAGATTGACGATTATAATAGTATCGTAAATAATTCAAAATTTATCAGTAGTTTAAATTCATCAATTGAAAATTTAAAATCTAATAACAGTGAAGTATCAGATAAATTATTAAATTCTATTAAGGATGAATTTTCAGAGATAAAAATATAATGAAAAAAAAAGAAGCCATCTTTTATGAAGGTAATGCATTTCCGTCGATTGGAGACACCCTAGAGCTAAAAGCAGGCAATAAAGGAAATGATCATGGAATGGGTTATATGCGAGAATTTCAACTAACTGATAGAAAGATTAAAAACTTTTGGAAAAAGATGGATGAACTAAATGTTTGGAATTGGCAAAAAAAATATGACCCAGTTGGTGAAATTTGTGACGGTCATATGTGGAAATTATACTTAAGAAATAGAGAGGGAAGATCAATGGTTGCTAATGGTCATGAAGAATATCCTCATAATTTTAAAAAAGTGCTTAATGCTTTGAATAATCTATTTGGCTCTAAAGTTGGAAAAGGAGAAAGTTTCAAAATAGAAAATGAAGTTATTGAATTAAGTGCCGAGTATTACAAGGGATTTAAATATATATCCTTAGAAAACAATGTAGGTTTGGTTGATGAACTTGGAAATACTACCAAAGTTAAAATAGATGAATTTAAAAAGCAAAACTTCTGGAAAAAAATTGATGAACTTGGTGTTTGGAATTGGCATAGTAAATATCCTCATAGACAACCAAAATATGCAGCTCCAACATGCCAAACATTTTGGAAGTTAAAAATAATAAATCACGATAAAGCAAAGTATTGTTCTGGTTACTACTTTTTTCCACGAAACTTTAAAAAGTTTGTTAAAGAACTTAGTATTTTGATGGGTGTAGAAATCAATATTGACTAAAATAAAGTAATAATTATCAATAACTATGCCTTAGGCTTCTTTAATCTTATTTACTATTAGCTAATACCATCACCTAGACGCCTAATTTGGAATCTGTTAGTCTTAAACCATGTCTGGACTTGAAATACTATTAGCCATTGAACTTACTTATTTAGCTTACACAATAATTATGGATTTATGATCAAATATATTCTGCCAGCTATAATCATCTTCTTAATCGTACTATTCTGGGAAAAGATTACTGAAATAGTCTTTAAAAAATTTAATATTAGATTGAATTATATTGTTGTGAGTGCTGTGTTAATAGCTATCGCCATAATAGTTTTATTAATCAATATTTAAATTCTACGATCTTTTAGTTGATTAACTCTCATTCCTTCACTTAGATACCTGATTTTATTCAATATTTGTAGTTTCAAAATCACACTGATAATGTTCTAAGAACCTATTATTTTTAAAGTCATATTTTGACATGGTCATGCTAGGTTCTGTATCTCCATCAAATACAATCATTTGAAACCCTAATTCGTAATCTGCAAATCTTGCGGTTACTTGGTTTTCACCAATATCTAATTTATTAGCTTCAATCATGATAAATTCACCCTTATCTTTATCAAAATATTCAAGACCAACTGCTTGCATTGTGAATTTTAAAGGATCATGCTTTCTTCCAATGATTATATCTTTCATATTAAGACATGAGATTTTTAAACCTTGATCAGCGTAGGATGTTGTGGGTAATAACAGTAAGATAAGTAAGATAATTCTTAACATTATCTAACTACCCACCTGATCAATAGTTTTACAAAGTTTACGAGCTTCTAATACAGAGGGTACAAGTTTATCTAGTTTCCAATTATTATTTGGGATGTCAAAGTATTTAGCTGCTTTAAAGCCAACACCATCAACTATTTCAATTTCAAACCTTTTTTCTTCCTTATAAAAATCATTTAATTTGTAGATGTATTTTTGAAGATCAAAAGTTCCTATAGAAAACAAAACACGATAACCCATTAAAAAAGGGGTTACAGCCTCAACTTCAGCAGTTTCCTCTTGGTTATTAATTCTTATTGGGATGTGTTTTCCTATTAATTGCTTGATATCACCTGGTTTTTCATAGGTGTAAAATGTAAAATTGTTCCACACACGATCACAATCATCATTAACGTGTATAAAAAAGTTAAGCGAGTCTCCGTGGGTAACTTCACCTGAAACTCTTGCATAAACTAACTTTTCATATCTATTAATATTCCATTCTTCATCATCTGCTTGAGCCTGGTAAGCAATGACTAATAGAAACAAAAATAAGTGAGCTGATACAAAAATTAAGAGCCGCTTCATGATTTAAGCTCCACATTTATTCCGTTTTTCTTGAGTGTTTTGATTATTTTCTCCCAAATGATGCTGTTATGGGTGCTTGGACTGAGTTCAAACTTGAAGGTTTGTTTGTAAACTGGGCTGCAGTTATCATAAGCAATGTAAGCGCTTACATGACAGTATTTATTAATACCGTTTATTTCCATATATCAAAACTCCTATTGTTGGTTGTATTTTTAAGGGAAAGTAATTTGTAATTTGTAATGGTTTCACTCCTTCTCTTATCGAAGGGTCTACGTAAAGAGGAGAACAATGAAAAGAAACGTAAACGGGTGAAAAGGAATGAAATCCAATGCATGATTCTATTTTAAACATAGTTGTATGTTTAAAATCTGCTCCAATATTGTTTTATTTATGAAAGTAAAAATAAAATATTTAAGACTCTAAATTAGACTCACGGTTCAGTATTTGCTAGTATAAATTATGACAATAATAACAGATAAAAAACTTGTTATTAATGATAAGTTTGAAAAAGCCATTTCAATCGCCAAAGGTGATCCAATAGGTGAAGATACTATTGAATATAAAGATTGGAAAAAAACTGGTAAAAAATCTCCAATATACAGAATAGGAATTGAATACTGTAGATTTAGATCCGAGAACGGGAGAATAAAAACTGAAACCTTAACCCATGCGACTAGAGAGAAGGCTCTTAATGACTTATCAGCAGAAGATCAAGAGAAGATTGCTGGTTTTTTAGAAAAATCTGATCCAGCAAAAAATGAAGAACTGATGAAATCTTTAAAAAGTACGGGCCAAACTGAACCAGCAATAATTACTGCAGATGGATTTTTAATAAATGGAAATAGAAGAAGATGGGCTTTAGGTAAATTATTTGAAACACACAAAAAAGATAGAGAGAGCTTCAAATATATTAATGTTATAATTTTACCTGGTCATGATGAGAATGGGCACGAGTTAAGTGATGCACCAACTCACATTGATATAGCCTTGTTAGAAAATAGACTTCAAATGAGAAGAGACGGTTGGTCTGAATATTCAGTTATGAATAAGGTACTTTCATTTAGATCCTATACCGATGGAACAGTTGAGTTGGATGAGTTATTAGATGATGATCCAAATTTCTCTGAATTATCAGAAAAAGATTTTAAAAAAGCAGTTAAAGATTGGAAAACAGATAATTTTGGAACATTAGATCTTATAGATTTATATTTAGAATCAAATGGAATGAAAGGTGATTACAAAAAAATTGAACACAGATGGGAATCTTTCAAAGAATTAAATCAAAAAATTATTTCTAAATTTGATAACAAATCTTTTAAAACGTTTTTACATAATTTTGGCTATAGTTCGGATGATAAAGGTGCAATAACACAAGCGTGCTTTAATTTAATAAAACTTAAAGACCCAAAAGTTGCTAATTACAAAAGACATACGGACATAATAAGAGAGATTAAAGGGTGGATGGAATTTAAAGATGATTTTTTAAAATTAGCAGATATTGAGGATGTTGGTGATGGACATAAAACTGCGGAAGATAAAGATAGGGTATGGCAACATAAAAGAGCAGGTGAAGTATCAAATCTTATTAAAGCTCTCACAAGATTGGACAAAAAACAAGATTTGCAAGATGGACCAATTGATAGATTAAGAGAGGCTTTGAAAAAATTTGACCACAAACACTTAGATGAAGATCAAATAAAAAGACTAATTAATGACAATGATATCGAAGAAGCTATGGAATTATGTCAAAAAATACAGACAGTAAGCAGAGATTTACATGCAACATTGTTTGCAGCTAAGAAAAAACACCCTAAAAATCTTAAAAAAGGCACCCGTTCCTTAGCGGATTTTAAAGAAGCAAATAAAGATATAAATTGAAGGCTCAAGTTAATTTAAAAGAAAATAATTTTTCAATTATTTTTGATCAAAGACCCCCTGATAAAATAATCTTTCAATTGAAATATTTTAACCTCGACAAAGAGGAGTCAGAAGAAAAAATAGAATATTCTTCAGCTATTCATTTAATAAATATGGAGAAAATAGTTAACTTTCTAGAAAAAAACAAAATTCAATACATTCTAAATAATGAATTAGATAATTATTTGAGCAATATTAAAGCTGAGCGAGAGCAATTTAAAAAAAAAGCCGAAGTAATCTCTAAAATTAAAAACAAACAAAGCAATGATGAATTAAATAATTTTAATAAGACAATTAATTTTTTATATAGGAAACTTGTTGATCATCAAATTAATAGTTTGTTTCATTTATATTCTGCTGGATCAGCAGCAAATTTTTCTGTTCCAGGTAGTGGAAAAACATCTGTTGTTCTTGCATACTTTGAAAAATTAAGACTTGAAAATAAAGTTGATGCAATTTTTGTCATAGGACCAAAAAATGCTTTTGGCTCTTGGGAATTTGAATTCTATAAAAATTTTAATCATAAGCCCAAAATAAAGATACTTGGACCAGATCCTGATGATAGACAACTATTTTATGAGAAAGTTTTAACATCAAATTTGATATTATCTCACTTTCAAACTGTCACCAGAGATATAGATTTATTAAAAAGCTTCTTTTCAAGAAATAAAATCTTATTAGTAATTGATGAAGCTCATTATATAAAAAAAATTGAAGGCACCTGGTCATCAGCTATTTTAGAGCTATCTTCTTGTTCAGAATTTAAAGTTGTTCTTACAGGCACACCTGTACCAAATGATCTGAGAGATATATTTAATTATTTGGATTTTTTATATGGCCAGAATAAAATTCTAACATCTGAAGATAAAAGTAGAGTTGAAATTCTTTTAAATAAAAAAAACAATGAAGAAGCAATTGAGTTTGTAAACCAGAGAATTAATCCATACTTTGTCAGAGTAACTAAGAACGATTTAAATCTAGCAAAACAGATTCTTAATCCACCTATATTAGTAGACATGAATACTTACGAAAAACAAATTTATGATGCAATTGTAACAAATATAAAAGATTATGGTCGAAAAGAATTTTTTGATAATGCTGATTTAATCGAACAAATATGTAAAGCCAGGATTATTAGATTAAAACAATGTGCATCTTATGTAAAAAATCTAGAAAGTGCACTTGAAGACAATCCTGTTTTTCCTAAAGAAAATTTAATTACCAATAATATATCAGGAATAATTGCAAGATATGATGAATTAGAAAAACCAGCAAAATTAGTAAAACTATTAGAAATAGTTAAAAATCTTAAAGTTAAAAACAAAAAGGTACTTATATGGTCTACCCACCTTAAAACAGTTGATTTAATTCATAAAGAATTAACTTTAAATAATATTAGAGCAGAAAAAATTATTGGTGAGACTGATCTTGATCAAAGGAAAAATATTAAAATTGATTTTAATGATAAAGAATCTAGCCTAGATGCAATTGTTGCAACACCACAATCATGTGCAGAGTCTATTTCTTTGCATCAAGCATGTACAAACGCCGTTTATTATGATTTGAGCTATAATGCAGCTGAATTCCTTCAATCGTTGGATAGAATTCATAGAGTTGGGGGCTCAGAAAATACTCCAGTAGAGTATGATTTTCTACATTATAATCATTCTGTAGATATCAAAGTTTACAATAAGGTTTTCCAGAAGGCTGACAGGCAAATGAGAATTATTGAAGAAGAAAATTTTACATTTGATTTAAGTGACGAAGAAGAAAGTTGGGAAGACCTATATAATGACCTAGAGCTATGAGTTATGAATTATTCGAAAAGATTGATTATAAATACCTTTCAGATTTGTATGAAATTTGTAAGCAAATTAAACATATAGAACTTGTAAAAATTGAATACTCAAAAAAAAATAAATATTTAAGAGAGAGTTTAAATTTTTTAATTGATATAAATTTGCTAAAGATTAATGAAAATAATATTTTAATAGATAATTTAGACAACAATAGTTTTGATAAAATACTTTTTACGAAAATATCTAAAAAATCTGACTATGGACCATGTTTAAAAGAATATCTTTTAAATTTTACAGACAAAGATGGTTTGTATACATTTGAACCAGATTCTCTTTACAACAATCTTTCAAGTGATCTAAGAAACTTTTTGATATCATCAAAAAAAATAGATTATAAAAATGATTCTTACATCATTCTAGATAATTCTTTGTTAGAGCTTGTTAAAAATAAAGAATTTTCCCCAAGGGAACTAGAAAAAATATTAAGAGATAAAAAACAATTAGGTGATGATGCTGAAAGATTAATCTTCAAAAAAGAACAGGAAAAGTTAAATCAAATAGATTTATCTTTAAAAGTTGATCATGTTGCGTTGCGAGATGTGTCAGCAGGTTATGATATTCAAAGCTTTAATAAGCATAATGATAAAATCGAAAAGATTTATATTGAAGTAAAAGCGGTCCGTAAATCAAATTACAAATTTCATTTAAGTGTACAGGAAAAACAAACTGCAAATAAATTAAAAGATAAGTATTTTATTTATTTGCTTCCAGTTGATAAAAGTAACCCAGATAAATTTGATTATAGTCAATTACTCAAAATTTCAAATGTAGATAAATCCATATTTCAAAATAAGTTAGAATGGAAAGTTGAAAATGATGGTTTTGTAATATCTAAAAACTGATGGCATACGGAAAATTAATCATTTTTGAATTAAAGAAGTCCTTTGATGATAACACAATTGAAAAAGTTGATTTTGATAACTGTGAATGGGGATGGTTCATAAAAGAAAATGAATTAACTGAAACAATGATTAATGATGAGAAGGAATTCCAAGCCATGCTTTCACCAGAAGAAATGATTAAACGTTTTGAAGCTAATAAATTGCAATTTGAAAAAGATAAAGCTGCTAATGATAGATATGCAAAATATTATATAGAAACTACAGAAAAACCAGATATGGAATTTTTAAAGAGACGAAAAAGTGACTACATAGTCTTTGAGCGACTTGTGTATGACAGAAGAGTTGTGAGAATTACCTTTCATAAATATTGGTGGGAAAGTGGGCTTAATTAAAACTTTAATGAGTCACGATGCTCAATTAATTTCATTTAAATGAATGTGAATCAATTATAATGTTAAATTATGAAAAAAAATTTCACATTTATCGATTTATTTTCAGGGGTAGGTGGTTTTAGAATACCATTAGAGAAACTGGGGGGTAAATGCCTCGCTTATTCAGAAATTGATAAACACGCAATAGAAGTTTATAGGCAAAACTTTAAGACTACAGATGAAACTTTTTTAGACGATATTACTTTAGTAAAAACAGTTCAAAAATCTGATTTAATAGTTGGAGGTGTACCATGCCAAGCCTGGTCTGTTGCTGGAAAGAAGCAAGGTTTTGATGATCCAAGAGGCAAACTTTGGGAAGATACAATAAGAGTGGTCAAGAAAACAAAACCAAAGGCTTTTATATTTGAAAACGTAAAAGGGCTATACGACCCAAGAAATAAAGCATCTTTAAAACTAATTATTAGTGAATTCAGAAAGTGTAATTATGAAGTGCACCATAAAGTTTTAAATGCTTATGATTTTGGTTTGCCTCAAAATAGAGACAGATTATTTATAATCGGTATTAGAAAGGATATTAAGTCAGATTTCAATTTTCCTTTACCAACGGGTAGTTCCAAGCCACTAGCAAAAATTATTGATAATTTAGATATTAAATCTAACCATTTGAATAAAAAAAAGTTCATCCCTAAAAACCTTTTTGGAGAAAAAATTCCTTTTTCACGTAATCGTTTTCAAAAAGATGATGAATTAAATGATTTTTTTATATTTTGCGATACCAGAGATGGGCATACAACTATTCATTCTTGGGACTTAATTAAAACCACACAATTAGAAAAGAAAATTTGTTTAGCTATTTTGAAGAATAGGAGAAAAAAAATCTATGGTGAGTGGGACGGAAACCCTTTAAGTTTTAAATCAATTAAAGAATTGGTTAAAGAGACAACATTAAAGAATTTAAAAAGTCTTATAAAAAAAAATATTCTAACACAAGAAGAAGATGGTCGTTATGAACTAATGAATACAAAAAATTCTGCAGGTATAAATGGAGTTTATAGAGTTTTTTTACCTCAATCAGATATATTCGCAACTATCACTGCAACTGAAAATAGAGATTTTATTGCTACAAAATCAATCTCTGGCAAAAATCCTGATGATTATAAAGCCAAATTTATAAATGAAATATTTTTAAAGAAAAACTTTAGGCTATTAACGGGGAGGGAGTCAGCTAGATTACAAGGGTTTCCAGATAGTTTTAAAATCCACTCAAATGATAAAATTGCAAAAAAACAATTTGGTAACGCTGTACCTACTAATGTTGTTTATAATTTAGCTAAAGAAGTTTTGAATTTTAAGAAAAGTGCTTAATCAAAGAACTTATTCTTTTATATAGTTCGCCATCATTTTTTAATTCATTAAAAGATTCTTTTAAAAGTTTCATCGAATTTTCATTTCCAGTTATAAATTTCCAATATTCATTATCTACCAAATAATCTTCATTTTTTAATAATGGAGAAATTCTACCTTTAATAGCTTGTTCATAAGGAACATTATATGGGTTGTATGGAATAGATAATTGAACTTTAACTTTTGAGTCTGGTTCCCAAAACAAATGATATAAATATTGCTTCATTAATTTATGACTAAAATCATTTCCGTTTCCAGCATTTACCTGAGGTGATTTTAATTCTAAAAGATAATTAACATTATTTTTTTTAAGCCAAACGTCTAGCCCATCACCTTTTGGAGGAGTAACTTTTTTTATATCTTTATTAGTTTTTTTAAATTCTTTAATTTCTTTGATTAAATCTTTTATATAACCCTTTAGAGAAATATTTTCATAGCTTTCTCTTTTTGACTTCCATTTACTTATAACACTATTAAAATTAGTAGTTTTAGGAGCAAAAAATAATTTCTTGTCACATACTTCAAAAGAATTTAGTTTTGCAAGTTCTACAGTTAATTTTTCCCAAAGTTTTTGTCCTAAACTTGTTTGAAGTGATTGGATAATTGTAGCAATCAATCTCTCTTTTGGTGCAATAATGTCTAAAAGCACATGCTCTGTATCTATTCCTTTTTTAAGCTTATTTGTTTCCCAGCTTTTAAAAGATTCTATAATAACCTCTTTTACAGTTTCTTTTATAGACTCATCTGATACTTGATCTTTTTTTTGATTATGTCCAATGCCGGCTTTATTATTTGTCATTGATTCTATTTTTTAAGAATATAATATGTGTATGTTGATAGATAATGTTATCTTTTAATATTAGGGAAGAGCAAATATGATTGCACTTAATTAGATCTTCAGCAATATATTTACTCTTCCCTCAATGTTATTAATTTTTAGTAACCTTATCCAATCAGCATAAATTAATAATGCAATACATGCCAGTTAACGCTATTGTGCCCCCTCAATCAAAACTTAGTAAAGAGGAGTTAGATGTTCAAATGAAAAAAGAGGCTGAAGAAAGACGTATTAAGGAAAATGCTGCAAGGGAAAAGCAAAGGAAAGATAAGCTAGAAGAAGAGAGAATTGAGAGGAATAGAGCAGCTGCTTTAAAGGAAAGAAGCCTTATTTATTGGACTAATCCTCATGACCAAGGAAACTATAGGAGTATTCATTCAGAGGAATATCAGAGTAGATATAAGAAGAAAAAATACGAATATTACTAAAAATAGAGACGGTACATGAAGTTAACTGAGACAACTGTTAAGATAATAACTAGTAAATAAAGGGATATGTAATCTTTTGGAGTTAACATGGTTTATAAATACTAGACTTACTATGAACTTGCTAGTTTCTTTTTAGGATCATAGAAAGGTTTTTCAACAACGGTTGCTTTAATCATTGTGTCATTCATTTTAACCTCAAGCATCGTTCCAATCTCTGAATTGTTAATTGCAACCATTGCAAGAGCTATGTTTTGTTTTAGTCTTGGTGAATAAACTGCAGAAGTAATCTTACCAACTACTTGATTGTCTTTTAAAATTTCCCAAAAAGTAGTGTTAGGGCTTGTTAAAGGATCACAGTCTAAAATAACTCCAACTTGTTTTCTCTTAATGCCATCCTTGTTTATTTTTTGTAACGCGTCTTTTCCAATAAAGTTTATATCGGTATCTAAATTAACAAGTCTTCCTAAATTTAGTTCATAAGGGTTTGTGTTTATATCAGCATCTGCATGGTATGATAACATTCCACCTTCAATACGTCTTATTGATGATGTATGACCTGGTTTTAATCCGTGAGGTTTTCCAGCTGCCATTATTTTTTCCCAAAGTTCATCTCCTTTAGATCCATCTCTTAAATATAACTCGTAACCTAATTCGCTTGACCAGCCAGTACGGGACACAATTAAAGGAATGCCATCTAAATCTAATTCACGTAACCAATAATATTTAAGATCATTAATGCTCTCACCAAATAAAGCCTCCATAATTTTTCCAGAGTTTGGTCCTTGTAATTGAAGAGGGGAGACATCGGGCTCAATAATTTTAACATTAAGACCTGAATTTACCGCAACGCCTTGTGCCCATAATAAAATATCACTATCTGCAAGAGATAACCAATAATGGTTTTCTTTTAATCTTAATAAAACTGGATCGTTTAAAATTCCACCTTCATTATTAACTATTAAAACATATTTACATT
>Ga0209533_1003581_pt1 | contig 13720 bp, 13 predicted proteins | sample COG_04_FD_184748 | JGI IMG/M metagenome (GOLD analysis project Ga0209533, IMG submission 184748) | Pelagic Microbial community sample from North Sea - COGITO 998_met_04 (SPAdes) (version 2) | ecosystem: Environmental > Aquatic > Marine > Neritic zone/Coastal water | place: Helgoland, sampling... | reverse complement strand
CTGTATTAAAATCTCTAAGGTCAAACACTATAAGCCAGGGTCAAGAATTAAATAAGCTTGAAAAGAAAGTTGCAAAATATTGTGGTGCAAAATATTGTGTAGCAGTATCTAGTGGGACAGCAGCTTTACATCTTTCGGTCTTATCATTAAATTTAAAAAAAAACTTCTTAGCATTAACTAGTCCTATAACTTTTGTGGCAACAACCAATGTTATTTTATTAGCTGATGGAAAATTTGATTTAATAGATATTAATAGTAAAAATTTAAATTTTGATCCAAATTTATTTAAAAAGTATTTATTTGATAGAATTAAAAAGAGGTTACCTTTACCAAAATTAGTTATACCAGTTCACTTCGGTGGACTATCACCTGAAATGACAAAAATTTACAGCCTGTGCAAAAAATATAATATAAAAATTATTGAGGACGCAAGCCAATCTATGGGAGGATCTTATATGAAACGAAGGATTGGGAGTTGTAAATTTAGTGATCTAACTGTTTTTAGTTTACATCCTGTAAAAACTATTACTAGTGGTGAGGGTGGCCTTATATTAACTAATAATAAAATGTTATATAAAAAAATTTTGGAATTAAGAATAAATGGAATCCAAAAAAATAGCTCTAAAAGCTGGGAGCATGACATGAAAAATATTGGTTACAATTACAAGATTAGTGAAATTAACTGTGCGTTAGCTAATTCTCAGTTAAAAAGAATTAATTCTTTTATTTTAAAAAGAAAAAAAATTGCAAAATTTTATACAAAATATTTAGATAGTAAAAAATTATTTTTTCAAGAAATTATACCGAACGCAAAATCAGCTTGGCATTTATTTATAATTATCTTTAAAAAAAGTTTATCAAGTAGAAATAAAAATTTATTTTATAACAATTTAAAAAAAAAGAATATATTTCTTGATGTCAAATATAGACCAATACAAACCTTTAGTGGTTATAAAAAAAAGTATAAGTTTTTGGAGTGTAAGAAATCAGCTGATTATTTTAAACAATCATTTTGTTTGCCAATGCATGTAAACTTAAATTCAAAAGACTTAAAATATATTTGTAGCAATATAAATAAAACAATAGATAATATGAAATTGTGATGGAAGTAAAAATAGGAAATAAAATAATTGGTAAACACCATAAAGTAAAATTTGTTGCAGAGCTAGGAGTTAATCATCTTGGTAGTTTTGATAGAGCTATTGAAATGATAGATTCAGCAATTGATGCTGGATCAGATTTTCTAAAATTTCAAACATACAAAAGTGAGCAAAGATACGACAAGCAAACAAATAAAAAAGCTGAAGAATTTATAAAAAATTTGTCACAATGGGAATTTAGCAGAGATAAAGAAGAGGAACTTTGGAGTTATGCAAAAAAAAAGGGTGCCGATGTATTCACATCACCATTTGACATAGAAAGTTTAAATTTTGCAGAAAAAATGGGAAGTATAGCTTACAAGATAGCAGCATTTGAAATTAATAATCATCAGCTCATCAATGAAATATGTAAAACTAAAAAGCCCATAGTAATTTCTAGGGGTATGTGCACTTTAAAAGAAATGGATGAAGTGGTTGAAATTTTTGAAAAAAATTCTTGTCCTTATATAATTCTTCATACAATATCGTCCTATCCACTTCAAAAAATTGATAGTAATTTAAGTATGATTCACACTTTACGAAAAAGGTATAAATGCCCAATAGGACATTCTGATCATACCCATGGAACTGAGATACCACCACTTGCTGTAGCTGCTGGTGCAGATATTATTGAAAAGCATTTTACTGTGAGTCCCAAATTAAGGGAGTCTGATAATTTTTTTTCTGTAACAAAAAATGAAGTTAAAGAAATAAAATTCAAAATAGATCAAGTAAGAGAATATATGGGAAAAGATAACATTGAAAAAATTGATACAGAAGATTTTATGTGGTCTTTTAGAAGAAAATCTTAATTTTCAATAATGAAAATTTATTTTAGGTGCAGGGGAGGTACATCTCACGGATGGGGTGATGTTGTCAGACTTTCTTTAATCGCTGATAAACTTTATAAAAAAAGAAAAGATGTAATTTTTATTTATGAAGGAGACAATTATATAAAAAATTATTTAAACAATTTTAGATTTAAAAAAATAAGGCTTCAAGAAAATATAAGTATCCAAGAAGAAATAAGAATTATCAATAAATTAAAAAAAGCATCACATATATTTATTGAAATGTTGGAGATAAGTTTAAATTTACAAAAATTTTATAAAACAAAAACAAAAAAACTTATAATATTAGATGATATTCTAGATAAAAAGTATTACTCCGATTATACAATTTCCTGCCAGAACCACAAAAATATAAAATCAAAGTTAATAAGATCTAAAAATAATAAAATATTTATTAATAGCAATTTTTTCCCTTTTAGTGATGAAATAAAACAACAATCGAAATTTAAGAAGAATAAAATTAAATTAAACTCTTCACTCTTAATTTTTTTAGGAGGCGGTGATTATTCAGATGCGTATATAAAGATTGCTAAAAGTTTAAAAGATTTTGATTATGAAAAAATCACATTAGTAACTAGTAAATCTAATTTTAAAAATATACGTAATAAAATAAAAAAAATTGACAAAAATATTTTTGTTTTAGATGGAGTTAAAAAAGTTGGAAAACTTTTTAATGAACACGACACAGCAATTGTTGCAGGTGGCTACACAAAGTATGAGGCAGCTGTTATGGGTGTTCCATGTATGATAATATCAACACAATGGCATCAAAAACATTTGTCAAATAATTTTTGTAAAGATACAGGGTGTGATCACGTTGGCCATTATTCAAGAATAGCTATTAAGGATATAGGTAAGTCTTTAAATGAACTCTCAAAAACACGTAGAAGAAAAAAAATTATAAGTAATTACAAAAAAATTGTAAGTCTAAAAGGATTAAATAAAATATTATCTACAGTTGGGATTAAATGATTAAAAAAAAAATACTAGCTGTCATATTAGCACGAATTGGATCCTCAAGACTTAAAAATAAATTAATGTTAAAAATTAATAATAAATCAGTATTAAAAATCTTTATTGAAAGATTAAAGAAGTCCAATGAAATAACTGATTTTGTAATTGCCACTAGTAAAAATAAAAAAGACATAAAAATTGTAAATTTTGCTAAAAAAGAAAAGATACGCCTTGTAAGAGGCCCTGAAAAAAATGTTTTAAAAAGAATTATAATTGCATTTAAAAGTGAAAAAATTAAACCTGACTTGATTGTTAGAGCTAATGCGGACAACGTTTTGGTAATGCCTGCAATTTTAGATAACGAAATAAAAAGAATGATAAAAGAAAAAAAATGGAGTGTATCATCTCCTTTTAATGATAATTATTGTCCTTTTGGATATAGCCTCACAATTTTTAAACCGAGAACCCTAGAGAAAATCCAAGAAAACACTAAAAAGATAGGTTATTTAGAACATGTGGAAAATTATTGTTTCGATAATTTAAAAAAATTTAAAATTTTGAGACCAAAACATCAAAAAAAATACTTTTTACCAAATTTAAAATTGTCATTGGACACCCTAGAAGACTTTAAAAAAATTAAATTTTATTATAAAAAAATTAAAAAAACTAAGTTGTCAAAACAACCAGAATACTTAATAAAAATAGCAAAGAAATATGAAATCTAAAAGTTGTGCAATTGTTCAGCCTCATTATCTACCTTGGTTAGGATATTTTGAGTTAATTAAAAGTGTGGATATTTTTGTTATATTAGATGATGTCCAATATGTAAAAAGAGAATGGAAAAATAGAAATAAAATTAGAAAATCACCAACATCAAATGAATTTAAATGGTTAAGTGTACCAATTAAAAAAGAAAAAATTAATCAAAATATCAACGAGGTGAATATATTTGATGAAAATCAAGAATGGAGAAAATTTCACATAGACTCATTAAAGTATGTTTATGGAAAAACACAAAATTTTCTTAAATATAAAGATGAAATTTTTTCAATTATTGAAAATAAAAAAATTTTAACTCTTTTTGATTTGAACTTATCACTTATCAAAAAAATTTGTGAAATTTTATATATAAAAACACCTATCATTTTAAGTTCAACTTATAAAATTAATAAAAAAAGAGAACACAAATTGGTTGATATATGTCTAAGACTTTCTTGCGATAGATATTTAGCTAACAATAAAACATTTAATATGGTTGATAGATCAGTGTTTAGTGAAAATAATATAAAGATTATTCCACAAAATTATGAACATATTAAGTATAATCAAATGTATGATAATAAGAAAATAAATTGGATTTCAAATTTAAGTGTAATAGATTACTTATTTAACAAGCCATATTAAAAAAAATTAATTAATGAAAAAACCATTTATAGTTTTGGGTATTTATGAAGTTCACAATGCCTCAGCATGCTTAATGATTGATGGAAAGATTATTGCTGCATCTCACGAGGAAAGATTTTCAAAAATTAAAAATGATGTTGGAATGCCAATAAAAGCTGCAAAATTTTGTATGAGTTATGCCAATATAAAACCTAAAGATATAGATAAAGTTGTACTAAGTAATGATTCTTTTAATAAAAATGGTGTTGCAAATATATTACTTAAACGACCAGCACTTTATTCTATAGATGACTGGATAATAGAAAATAAAAAATATTGGAAAAATAAACTTCTACATAACAAAAAAAACCCCCAACACTATTTTGATATAATGCAAGGTAAGAAAAAATTGAGATCAATTAGTCATTATTATGATCTTAAAAACTTTTCATTTAATGTTTCAGATAAAAAATTTATTCAAGAATTCAATGAAATTAGAAAAAAAACAGTTTCAAAATATTTAGGAATTAAAAAAGACAAAATTGAATTTTTAGAGCACTTTATTTGTCATCATTATCATGCATATTATTCAAGCCCTTATCGAGGAAAAAAAGTGGTCGTAGCTCATTTAGAAGGTGACGGGGGAAAATTCAATAATGCAGTAAGTATTCCTACAAAAAGGGGGCTTAAAATTTTAGCAGGAAGTAAAACCGCAGATATTGGAAGACTTTACCAGTGGGTAACTTTGATTTTAGGTATGAGGCCTTATCATGATGAATACAAAGTAATGGGTCTTGCGCCATATGCAACGAACAAAGAAGTCTTGAAAAGTCTTAAAGTTTTTCAAAATTTATTTAAATTAACAAAAAATAAAATGGCAATTACATATAAAGCTAAACCTAAAGATTTATATTTTACAATAAGTGAAATGTTAAAAGGAAATAGATTTGATGGAATTGCTGGTGCATTACAAATTACTTTAGAACAAATTGTTATTAAATGGCTTTCAAGTGTTCAGAAAAAGACCAAGAGAAAAATTTTATGTTATGGTGGTGGAGTCGCAATGAACGTTAAAGCTAATGGAAAACTGAACCAAATAAATGGTTTTAAAAATATTTTTGTTCCAATTTCACCATCAGATGAAACTAATGCAATTGGTGCATGTTATTATGCAACAGAGCAACACTTTTTAAGAAATAATTTAAACCCAGATAAGATCAAGCCACTAATATCACCTTATTTAGGGCCAGAACTAGACGATAAAGATCTGTTAAAAAAAATTAAAAAATTTAAAAAAGGAAAGAAAATTAAATTAATAAATAACTTTAAAAATAATCAAGTTATAAATTATTTAATGAAAGGAAAAGTAATCGGAAGAGCATCAGGTAGGGCAGAGTTTGGACAAAGAGCTCTTGGCAATAGATCAATTATCGCAAATCCTTTAATAAAAGGTATTGAAGATAAAATTAACTTTAAAATAAAATACAGAGATTTTTGGATGCCATTTTGTCCAACTATTTTAAAAGAAAAATCTCATCAAATAATAATAAATAGAAAAAATAATTTATGTGAATTTATGACAACATCATTTGATGTTAAAAAAGATATAAGTGATAAATTAAATGCTGGAATACACCATGGGGATAAAACAATGAGACCGCAAATTTTAGATAAAAAAACTAATAAGGATTTTTATCAATTAATAGAGGTACTGTATAAGAAAACTAAAGTACCAATAATCCTGAATACATCTTTAAATTTACATAGAAAACCAATGGCCACAGACTTAGATGACATATTTGATATATTAAAAAATTCAGATTTAGACGGAATGATAATTAACAATAAATTCTTAATTATTGAAAGAGATGAAAAATAAAGTAGCCTTTTTATTTGATAAATCTAATCTTTGGATCGAAGAATATCTGTATTTATTTAATTTTCAAAAATATAAAAAAAAATATCAAATTAAGTTATTCAAAAATACCAAAAACATAATAAATTTTGATATTGTATTTGTTATAAGTTATACAAAAATTTTAAATGAAAAGTTTTTAAAAAAAAATAAATTATCGCTAATTCCGCATCCAAGTAAACTTCCAAAAGATAAAGGTTTTGCACCAATCCATAACGCAGTTCTCAATAATAAAAATAATTTTTTTATTTCATTAATTAAAGCAGAAAGAGAAGTAGACTCAGGGGACATCTTTTTACAAAAAAAATATAAACTGAAAGGAACTGAACTAATGAAAGAATTGAGAGAAATTCAGGCGAAAGCAGTATTTCAAATAATTAGTGATTTTTTAACAGATTATCCAAAAGTAAAGTTTAAAAAGCAAGTTGGTAAATCTAATTTTAATAAAAAAAGAAGACCAGATGAAAGTGAATTAAGTATAAAAAAAACAATCCTTTCTCAATTCAATCTATTAAGGGTTTGTGATAATGAGAGGTATCCAGCTTTTTTTGTTCATAAAGGTAAAAAATATATCCTAAAAATTTATAAAGAAGAGTTCAAATAATAGATTTAATGAACTTTTCAGTATTAATAAGAACTCATAATAGACATCATAGTTTGAAATTAGCTTTAGATTCTGTGTTAAGACAAAAATATTTACCAAGAGAGGTTTTTGTATTAGATGATCTTAATCAAGATACTGTAAAAAAATTAATTAATGATTTTAAAAAAAAAAAAGAAATTAGTTTTCAATATATTAATACTAGAAATGAATTCAATAGCCTAAAAAATTTAAATTTAATTTCAACTAAATGTTCATCTGAATATTTGGCATTTCTAGATGATGATGATACGTGGCATGAAAAATATCTTGATGAGGCCAATAAATTATTAAAAAATTTTGATATTATTTATTCCAATTATTATGAAGTAATAAATAATGTAAAAAGAAATTTTTATATTAAAAAAAAAAAATTTAAAGAGAATATTTTATCCAATAATGGATATATAATTTCAAATTTAGTTGTAAAAAAAAAAACATTTCACGACTTAGAATGTTTTGATCATACTTTGAACAGCAGTGCTGACAAGGATTTTTACTTAAAAGCAATAAAAAAAAATAAACCTGTTGGGTTCATAAATAAATTTTATGTAAATTATTTCATTGATCGATTAGATATGAAACATAATTGGAGTAATGATAAAAAAAAAATATTAATAGCTACGATTTTTTTTTATAAAAAGTACTTTTTTAAAATTGGCATAATATTAAATATAAGAATGATTCTTAAGATTATAAAATTAATTTTAAAACTATGAAAAATTAAATTTGTTTATAAAAAATATTAATGTTTTTTATAGTTTTGTGAGGCACTGACATTCTCAAAAGTTTTAAACTGTGAAATGTAAAAGTTTTTTTTTTAAACTTTTTTGCCAATATTAAAGATGATGTTTTAAAACCTATTACAAAATCTGATCTATTGATGTCTTCACCTATTTCTCTTTTTTTACTAATCTCGTAATGGAAATTTCTTAATAACGGAAATTTTTTTGTAAATTTTTTTTTCACGTCTAGCGGATGAGGCCTTAATATAATTTTTCCGTTAAAATTCTTATTTTTGAGATTTTTTAAAAAATTAAAAATTATTGAAGGTTTAAAGTCATTCTCATTTAAAGAAGAAAGTAAGATTAGAATATTTTTGGTTATATTTTTTTTATATTTTTTAAATCGTTTAATTTGATCTTTCCAATAATAATTTTCAATTAAATTTATTTTTTGAGTAGGAAAATTTTTCTTTAATTCCAAATAAGAAATTTTATCATGTGCTACAATAATTGAAGGAAATATATTTTTTTTTTTATACAAAAATCTTTCTTTGTAAAAGCACCAGTGATCTACGAAACATTTAGTTTTAATTTTATCTTTTATTTTTTTCAGTAACGTTATTTCAAATTTTTTTACCCCAGTACCAATAATAGCTTCATCATAGTAAGCAATATTTTTTGAAAAATTTTTATAGGAAATAAAATTAATTTTATTTAATTTTTCTTTAAATATACTTAAAGCAGGTTCTTCAAGAATTGCATCAAATTTTATTTTTTTAGCTATCAGATAGCTTAATACTAATTGTGCTGCTCCTGCATCCTTGCAAACCACAATTTTTTTTTTTAATTTGTTATTCCGTAGTTTTTCCACAATTTTTCAAAACCAGATAATATTTTTTGAACATCTTTTTTCGTATAAGAAAAAGAACACAGCTGAAAAGATATAAAATTTTCTTTATGCAGTTTTTCTGCAACTAGACATTTTTGCTGAATTGTTTTTTTTTTAAAACTAGTTGGATATTTCCTTGATAAAAAAAGACTTGTATATTTATAAAGTGGGAGTTTGTGTAAGTTATAAAAACCTCCCCTGCATTCAATTTTTAATTTTTTTAAATCTTTAACAATCTGATCTCTCTTTTTTCCGATTTTGTTACAATCAAATATCATAGGATACATATAGTATGAGTAATCATAGTCTTTTTTTTCTTGTAATGTTTTGATATACTTAAATTTACTTAGACCTCTGGTTAGTTGATTTGCAATTTTATATTTTTCATTTACTATTTTTTTAAGTTTTGGAAGTTGAGCAATTCCCATTGCTGCTTCTAGCTCTGTCATTCTAAAATTAAATCCTACCATAGGCATTTTTTTGAATCTTCTTGTGGTATTTAAAACACCCTCACCGTGATTTCTTATAAGCATTGCCTTCATTGCAATTTTTTTATCATTTGTAAGACAAACACCTCCTTCGCCAGTTTGTATGTGCTTATGTCTATTGAAACTGTATCCTCCAATGTCACCATAGTTTACAGTATATTTATTTTTATATTTTGATCCTGGGGCTTGAGCAGCATCAATTATAATTTTTAAATTATATTTTTTTTTTATCTTAATCAGCTCTTTATAATTTGCTGGTGTACCATGAATATCCACAATCATTATTGCCTTTGTCTTAGAGGTGATTTTTTTTTCTATTGATAGTGGATCTATATTGAAATCGTTTTCATTTATGTCTGCAAAAATTGGTTTTGCTCCCCAAAATAGTATAGCTGTTGGGCACGCAGTCATTGTCCATGTCGGCACAATAATTTCATCACCAGGATTAATATCTAACGCACCCACAGCAGCAATCAATCCTGATGTCCACGAATTAAATGTAATCGCATATTTCATTTTATAATATTTGGCTAATTTCATCTCAAACTCACGGACGTATTTTCCTCCATAAAATTTTGGATGGTAATTTCCTAAAAAATCTGAAAAAATTTTTCTATTAAATACTTTGTTAAGCATTCTTTTTTCTTCGACACCATAAAAATTTTGAGGTTTTAATCCAATCATAATATTTAATTTCCCAATTTATTCATTACTAACTGTGGATATATTAATTTGCTAAAATTTACATCAGTTATATATTGTTTTTTCATATACCTGTAAAGTTTTTTAAATACAATTAATTGTCTATTGTTAAATTCATAATCATAATTCTTAAAATATATTTTTTTTTTATTATATTTGATAATTTTAAGTAAAGATTTTTTAGTTTGACTAAAATGTATCATGCCTTTTGTTCCATACATTTTAATATCTAAATCTCTTTTTTTTAAATTTTCATTACATTTGAATAAAAATCTGGAATTATCTTTATTAATAATAAAATCAATTATTAACCCTTTTTTATCTTTTTTCTTTTTTAGGATACCTTCTATCTTAAATTTTTTTTTTTCATTTAAAAAAAAGTTTAATAAATCTATTGCATGACAACCGTTATTTAATAGATATTTGTCATAAATGAATGTACCTCCAATAACATGGCCTATGGAATTAGATTTAATTTTGGATTTAATTTTATTAAAAGCAGTCAAATATCTTCTAAAATAATTAGTATAAATACTTATCTTATTTTTATTGCAAAGCTTGAGTATCTTAATATTCTCATTGATATTTTTTCCAATAGGCTTCTCAAAAAAAATATTTTTAATTCCAAATTTAATTAATTTTAAAAATATTTTTAAATGAGTCTTTGTGGGTGAAGACAGCACTACAAGAGTATCTTTATTGATTTCTTTTTTTATCACATTTAGGTTTGACGTAAAATTTATATTTTTAAAATTTTTAATTATTTTTTTTTTATTCTTATCTAGGTCTACAGTATAATTAAGATTATATTGTTTAAGTATATTAAGAGATTTAAGGTGAGTAGTTGTTAATCTATTATCAATTCTATCATATAGTGCACCAACACTTCCTAAACCAATTAATATTGTATTTTTAATTTTTTTCATTTTTCCACCAACTAATTTCAGGATAAAAATTTCTTTTTAAGTTTTTATTAATTTTAAATAGATAACTATTTTTTTTTAGAAATTTTAAGATTTTATCTAGACTAAAATATTTATCTTTCAAATAAAGATTACTATATATTATGCTTATCAACATATAATCCTCCCAAAAATCTAGAGCTAAAGATAAATCATTGTTATGATATTTTTTTGGAGCTAATAAGTGAAATTTGTTAAATTTTTTAGGATATCTTCTCATACAAAATGTTGGGTTGTCTCTATCATAATTACTTGAAGTAAGATTGTATGACTCGGCTAATTTTTTAGCATTGACTATTGTGCAGTCGAAGCCATGAGGAAGTTTATCGTAAGTTAAAATATCAACTTGATTTTTGATATTCAACTTTAAAAATTTTTTTAAAGCATAAGAAACCAACTTTGGATCTAAAAGTATACAATCTCCACAAACACTGTTAATTATATCTACATCAAAGTATTTGGCAGCATCTATCACTCTTTTGAAAACATTTTTTTCAGAACCTCTAAAAAATTCAATTTTATTTTTTTTTGCAAAATTTACAATTTTATCATCTTTTTTATTTGTAGTAGTTGCTAGTATGATTTTTGTTGAAGGAGTAATCTTTTTTATTCTCTCAACTAATAATAATAATGCAGGCTTATTTAATATAGGTAAAAGAACTTTTCCTGGCAATCTAGATGATCCCATTCTACATTCAATTATAGTAGCTATTCTATAATTTTTCATTTGTTTTCATCCAGTTTTTTTAAAAGTCTTTTTTTCTCTTATAATTGTTACATTAAAATTATAAAAATATTATGCCTAGAAAATATCAAGTCTTGAGATTTATCGGGCAGAGGTATAGTTTTAGTAATATCACATAATATTTCAGGCGGTTTTAAGTTTTTCTTCTGAATATCTATTTCTGTATGTTGAAAACCTTTTAATCTGTGCGTTCCACAACCTACATATAAACAATTTAATGATTTCATATATTTTCGAGTTGAAATAATGTTTTATTTTTTAAATCATAAACTTTATTAAACTTTGATAAATATTTTTTATTATGTGTAATAACTAAAATAATCTTATCTTCTTTGAATTTTTCAATTAAATCCATTATTTTTTCCTCATTTCCTTTATCTAAAGAGCTTGTAGGTTCATCAAATATTATGATTTGAGGATTTCTAAAAACTGTTCTTGCAATACTAATTCTTTGTTTTTCACCTCCAGAAATTAATTTAGAATCTTCACCAATTTTTTTATTTTCTCTAGCATTGATTTTTTTTTCTAATTTATCAAGACCACATTTCTTTAATAAAATTTCATATTGATGATTTTGTTCTGTACTTAAATTTTCTGAAAATGTAATATTCATTTTAAGTGTATCATCGATTAATTTTGAAGTTTGATCTACATAACCAATATTTAATTTTATCTTTTCACTAAAAAAATCAATTTTATTTCCATCAATTCTTATTTCACCATAATTTGGTTTAATTATACCCATTATGATATTTGCCAATGTTGTTTTTCCATCACCACTTTCACCAGTAATTGCTATTAACTCATTTTTATTCAATTTTAGATTAATATTTTCTAAAAGAGTCTCATCTTTTTTGAATGAAAAATTTATATTTTTGAGTTCAATGTTTTGATTTATTGAAACTAAATCTTTTTTTTTATCTTCAAAAAATCCTTTTTTAATATCAATTAAGTTTTGTTCTTGTGATTTGAATATTGGTTTTCCCACCTGAATGTATTGTAAATTTCTTGCAATTCTTGACGAAGAAGGAATCATTTTGACTGCTGCCGCCATATATAAACTTAAAGATGTTAAAAGTAAGGAATAATCATTAAAGCTTTTTGAGTAAAATATTATCCCAAGACAAATAATTAAAATAGTCAAAAATTCAAATAACATTTTTGGCAAAATATTATAAATATTAATTAATCTCTCATAGGTATAATATTTTTTAACTAAAGTTATATACTTATTGATTTTTGGATCAGCAGTTGAGCTAATTATTATATCTTTTAAAATTATAAAAATTTCTGATATAATCTTAAAAGAAATTAATGAAATAAAATATCTTTTGTTTGATATTTTCTTAACTTGACTCTTTGTAAAGTAATTCAATATTGCAAGTGTAGATACAATCAATAAAAAAACAATTATTGAAATCTTATAATCGTATAAAGTTAGTAATATAAAAAAAGAAATAGTTAGTCCTATATCAACTATTATTTCAATTATAGGAATGATTATTTTACCTACAATATGGCCTATCTCATGAGTCAATTGCCTAATCAACTTAGAAGAGTCATTTTTAAGATGATATCTCCAATTCTCATTTAGAAATTTTTTTAATAGATTCTTTTGAAAATATACAACTAAATTATTTTGAATCTTTGTTTTAAAGTTTACTATATAGATCTCAGCAATCACTTTAATTGTGATTAAAGCTATTATTGAATATGCAATTAAAACTAAAAAATTTTTTTTTGATACTTCTTTAAAAAAGTACTCTGTAAATAATATTACAAAGTGATTATTTTCTATTTGATCAAAATTTATTAAAGCTGTTATTAATGGAATAACAGATCCAATAGTTAAAGTTTCAACAATTATATTTAAAAAACTAAGTATTAGTAAAAAAAAAATTGATACCTTTTCTTTAGTATGAAGAATATTATAAATTTGTTTAGATATCATTTTTTAAAATTTTAGCCACAAAGTAGAATTTATCTAAATTTAATTGACATTGTTCAATTTTTGAACAATATACTAATTATAATATAACTGTAAAGTTATAAATTTTGTTATTATTTATCAATGTCAGAAAAAGTTTATTATATTGCTGAAACAAGCATAGAAAATAAATCAGCATATAGTCATCATGTAATCAAAATGTGTGATGCATTTGTTCAGAATGGCTGTGAAGTTAATTTACTAATCCCTTTTGAAGATAAAAAAATCAAATTTGGAAATTTAAAAAAAAAATTTTTATTAATTGGTAAAAAACCTTTTTTAATTACTTATATATCGAATAGTAAAGTTTCTGGTTTTTTAGGTAGAGTTAAATTTGGAT
>Ga0209533_1003574_pt1 | contig 13729 bp, 17 predicted proteins | sample COG_04_FD_184748 | JGI IMG/M metagenome (GOLD analysis project Ga0209533, IMG submission 184748) | Pelagic Microbial community sample from North Sea - COGITO 998_met_04 (SPAdes) (version 2) | ecosystem: Environmental > Aquatic > Marine > Neritic zone/Coastal water | place: Helgoland, sampling... | reverse complement strand
AAATCCAAATCGATTGCATAAGGTCCTCCGTTTTCTAATTGTTTTTCAGTAAGGTATTCTAGTTTACCTTTTTTTACAATATCAGTGCAATATTGCTGTAAAAAGTTATTATAATTCTCATCTGGTATATGAAACGAACCTCCTAAAATATTTGATGTTTTGTCCCCAATGCGAAGATTTGTTCGTTCTGTTTTGTCTCCTTTTTTTACACTGCACACACGTAGTAAATTATCAAACTTTGCACTGGACATATTATTATAATAATTGTTATATATTATAGGAAAATATAAATTCATGAGCAATCAATTTTAATAATACATATCAAAATTGATTAATATTTTATAATTTTAATATAAATATAGCATCAATATATATAAATATGAAATTCTGCAACAAGTGTGACAATATGTATTACATTGGCATTAATCAAACAAATAATAATAATATTCAACATTATTGCAGATATTGTGAAAATATTGATGAAAATATTTCATCAGAGGGTTCTTGTATTATCGATGTCAATACCAAAATTACGCAGCAAAATGATATTGTAAATGAATATACGAAACAGGACCCTACTTTACCCCATTTATATAATATTACTTGTTCAAATACCGAATGCAAATCCAATAAGAAAGCAGAGATTAAAAGTGACATTATATTTTTAAGATATAACGACAAAGATATGAAATATGTTTATATATGTACTCATTGTGATCATTCTTGGAAAACAAATGACATTTAATTGTGGTTATAGATTTAGTCATATAAAAATTGATTATAATATTTTTTTTTATATGTCAATAATATAATATGAGTGCATTTGACCAAGAACCGATTGATCTTGATGTGTTTGACGAATCCGATAGCGAAGAACCTTCTTTAACTACTACAACTACTAAAAAAAAAGTGAATATTACTGTCGATGATGATGATGATGTTGTCGAGGATGATGATGACGATGAAGATGTCGCCGATGTCGCTGATGACGACGATGATGACGACGATGATGACGACGATGATGCCGAAGAGGCTGACGATGAAGATTTAATTGCCAATACTATGTCAACACATAAAAATCTATTTAATATTGAAAATATTGGTTATAATGATGATTCCGATGATGAAAACGAAGATGAAAATTATTTACAAAAGTTCAATGAAAATTTATCTAAAAATATTGTTGATACGCATTACCCTGAATATAAACAACATAATTTTGACGAAGTTGATATTTTAAGTAAAGTTGTTCGTAATGATGACAATATGATTATTGATCCTTTACATAAAACCACTCCCATTATGACGCGATATGAACGGGCATCTATTATTGGTCAACGAGCAAAACAATTAGAAACCGGCGCTACCTCGTTTATCAGTTTAGATGCCAACGAAATTGATAGTTATTATATTGCACAGAAAGAATTCGACCAAAAAAAAATACCATTCATTATTAAACGACCATTGCCGAATGGTTCTTGTGAATATTGGAAAATAAAAGATTTAGAAGTACTATAATTACATTTTCCAATTTTTACCACAATCCAAACACGTCACAAATATCGTTGACGGCTCATCCGCACTTCTTGTTTGCATCTCATAATATGTACATTTTTTTGATTTACATTTTCTACATTTAAACATATCAGTAGATGCTTCCAACTTCTGGTTAAATCTACTTTCATCCATTTTTATTTTCTTATCAATCAACTCTTTCCACTGTTTTGGGTTCATCTCCTGATGACTCATAAATGGGAAATGCTGTGGCAATATTTCCCCGGTTTTTAGCTGACTAATAATTTCCTCATTTTTTAAATTACAAAATATTGTCCATAACTTTGACATATAAATGTTTACAAAATATTTACTATCCCACTTCTTTATAATTTTTCGATTTATTCCCTCCTTTATCGAAAAATTATAAATCGCCTTTTCCATATTTATACTCGATTTTTCGCTCCCCAAAAATATATTTAATTTATCAACTATATTTTTGCGAAATTGCTCGGGATGTTTAATCAACACATTCATTCTATATATGTAATAAAAAATATATATGTTTTTAATTCAATTTTTCTAGATGTATTCTTCTTCACTTAGTTCACTGTCACATTCCATATATTCCTCCTCTCCTGTGTCCTCATCGTCAACTATAAATCCATCCTTGGCATATCCTTGTTTTGATTTCTCCAAATCATTATATACGTCTTTACTTTCGTCTTCCTCTTCCTCTTCCTCACTCACTCCAATATCTTCAAACCCCCCAAACAAATGTTCATATACTCTATTCCATTCAGTTTCCAATAAATTTACAGGGTTTCCTTCATCATCATAATTAATCAATATATTGCTGCCGAAATACAAATCCTTATCAACCGGAGGAGGATAATCATATTTATTTTCCTGGGTTGCCTTTCCAGTTTTTTTAGCATACAATGAAATATTATATTTTTTATCCAATTTTACATTCCAAGTTGTTTGTTTTTCAAATCCATCACTTGAACGAAATCCCGCTTTTTTATAAATGAGGGCTTCGTCATAAGACTTCCATTTCAATGGCTTGATTGTACCCCCGCGCTCAACGATTAAAATAGATACTGACATAGTTATTATAAATTATATTTATAATATGTTTTTAATCAATTTTATGTTTATATTTGTAATTTATAATTTACAAATATATATATGAACGGTTTTATAGAATTTATTTTATATTTTATCGTATATTTAAGTATAATCGTTTTAATGCATCAAGGCTATATATATATTAAAAATACATATACTACACCCGTTAAACTCAATAATACTGTGAAAAATGAAAAATATGATGAACTTATCAATGAAATACGTAATCAAAAAGAAGATGAATATAAATCAATGGATGAAGATTTAAGTAAACTCATCAATGAAGAATTTAACGACGAATAGATACATACAATTTATACTACGGGATATGAGGGCTGCATCGCAATGCCGCAAATCCCCTTGTCGTTCGTGCTACTACTGCGCTCGATTTTCACATATCCATCTTCTCCCCAGCTTGGCCCCCAGCTGTTCTTAACCAACCAAAATGGCGTGTTACTTTCCTCTCCATATCCTACCACTAAAACACCGTGGTCCAATGAGGTTCCACACGCAGAACTCGTAAGTACACCACCGGTATACATCTGGAATGTAAGCGTGTCCGCCTCAATTGCAACCGATACTGGCCCGGTTGCCACTGCCTCCGTCAAATCAATCTGGTTATTGGGCGTTACATCTACGCAACCGGTCATGGTTACAGACACATCGCAAGACTGACAATCTCCACCCGCGGCGGTATAGGGATATTCTTCTTCCGCACACATTCCATTATCAATCGCATACTCAAATGCACCATCCATCAAGCCGCCATTACATCCGTGATTTCCATATTTACTCGAACAATCCACCAACTGTTGCTCAGATAAACTTACCAAACCTCCCTTGGCAATCGACCAAGCACCCTCCATCGCACCCGTGGCGCTAAATGACCAACACGAACCACACTGTCCCTGATCCTTCACCGGAGTCACTGCGTTGTCGCTTCTCCAATCCACACTTGCGGGTGTTGTCATACCTGTCGTCGAAAATTTATCACACGTTTCGAATCGAGGGGGCTTCGAAAATCCCAAATGTAAACTGAACTCCTCTTGTGTTAAATCCGCAAATCGAGTCACACCTAATGTATAACTATGGTCTTTTGAATTTTCACGAACAACATAATCCATATTTTCCTTAAATATTTCAAAATGCTTGTGAAATTCTACAATATTCGTATATCGCTTATTAAAACGATACGCAAAATCCTGGAAACTGCTCCAATGGTGGTCTGTCGCATTAAATGCGACACTAGCTGAAATAAGTGAAAGCAATACTACACTGTACATTGTATAGTTATATATATTCACTTATATTTATATTATTGTATAATATATTATTATATACAATGTATAAAATATATGATATGTTATCATTACATTTATTATTGCAGTCAATAGTAATATCATATTTCTAGTTATTAATCCTCTCAGTGTACCAATATATAATGATATGTCAGTCATTATATTTTCTCCCGTTTTACATATTGTATTTACTGCATTGCAATATTGGGAACAATATTTTATTTGGTTGTCAAATGTATACATTGTTTGGTTGCACAGAATACATTTTAGTTGAGGAATGTATTCTATTATATAAAATTGAACATCATACGGTAGATCTTGTATTATACACTTCATTTTATAAATACATATAAACACACTTTTATATTTATTTATAATGGAACTTGAACAAATACAAATTGATACGCTAATGGAACGATTACCTAATTTCGAACTTTCATATGAAACTGTTTCACATAAGAAAGTTTATAACTACGACATTGCCATGGCAATACCTTTTGGAAAAAAATGTCTTTGTTGGTTTTCATATTTTAACGACGAAGATGTTTGCTATTTTATGAATCTTAACAAAGAAAAGGACGTCTCGGATGTTATCAAACTTGAACACAATAACATTGAACTCAGTTTAAATACTATTTTATATGGTACTCTCGTTCAAGACGAAAATAGTCTTCACAAATATTTTGTCATTGAAGATATTTACTATTATACAGGCATTCCTCTCAAAAAATACAATGTGGGGGAAAAATTTCGATTACTCGATTTCGTTATGAAACAAACCCAAAATATGTTCACCAATTATGGATACCATATTGTTCTACCCTTTATCTGGTCACATTCTCATCCGGATTACAATGGCGTCATACCAAAACACATTGAAACCGACATTCCATACAATATTCATCATATTCAATATCGCAACTGCAATTCTAACATCACTTATCTAAATGTCAAAACTCAAAAATTAAATATGTTAAAACAAGCAAAAAAAGGAGGTGGTGCATCAAATATACCCATTATTCAAACCTACGAATGCACATATAATAAGAATCTCAAAAGTCCTCAGTATATGAATACCACTGTTTTTATAATGAAAGCCAATATACAGTCCGATATTTATCATTTATTTGCCTATGGGAAATCAGGTGAAAAGATTTATTATGACGTTGCATACATTCCTAATTATTTAACCAGTGTCAAAATGAATTCCATTTTTAGAAATATTAAAGAAAATATCAATATTGACAACATCGAAGAAAGCGATGACGAAGAAGACTTTCAAAATACTGATATATATAAATACGTTGACCTAAATAAAGAAGTGAGAATGAATTGTCGGTTTGATCGCAAATTTAAAAAATGGATACCCATTCAAATTGCGTCTCACGACGCACGCGTTATACATATTGCACGACTCGTTTATGGATATCTACGAGATGACCGTAGATGCAATTGACAATCGTTCGCCGGTTGATATTTTTCGTGTAGGTTTTATAATTTTTATTTTTTTATTTATAAAATAAACGAGCATTACATATGAACTTTCCATTTTTCTAATTATATACACAATAATTAGAAAATTATATCAATTTTTACAATGTTTCACTATATGTATATTTACAGACGCGTCCAAATAATTGTATTGTAGTTCTCAATAACTTCGCTTATTACCCACGTAATTGTTTTATTACTATCATTTATCGAATCGATTGTTTGTTTTACATTAGAATTTTCACCGGACCACAAGAAATACACACCTGTCGCATCTCCCGATATGCCTTCTGCATGTTCTAGATTATGAACCCCGCCAACATTAAAAGAACCATTATTTAATGTAAGTGTGAAATTTAATGATGGATTATCCGGATACGACACTGCCCATCTATCATTATTACGAATGTTAAATGTTCTTGATATCCGTTTATTTACATTTTGTAATCTATATAAATTTGTATACGCACTATGACTTGCGCGTCTATTTGATACTCTGTGATTCCTCACACCGACTCCCGTACTCGATGGTGTGCCCCATCGATTTAACATACCAGCTGTTGTAAATTTCATTAAATATATACAATGATTACATTATAAAAATTGATATTGATTTAACATCTTTAAATGTGTATATTATTACACGATTGAAATATGTCGTGCTTAACCAATGATGTTTGTGGCAATAAACCAAAATATTATTATGAATGGTGCAACTTCAATGGTGTAGATGGATTTTATTATCAAGCCGCTCCAAACATTACTTGTACCCGCGATAACATTGCCGAGTTATATCCAACATGTAGTAATTGTTGGACCGGTTTTATTGATTGTTGCGCCGACAGCATAGACGAATGTTGTCCGCGAAGTCAAACATCGATTCCAACATCTACCCCCACTTCTACCCCCACTCCCTTATGTAATGAAAATCATTATTTTCAAGAAGGTCAAGGTTGTAACTTTCTTGAAATACAAAACACAGACATTTCTTATTATACCGAACATAGTATGATATGTTGCACAGATGACCGTTCTATATGTTGTCCATTTAATTATAATATTTTATATGGTTTTATTGGATTTTTAGGTCTTTCTGTGATTATTGTAGTTTCCCATTTAATTTATCAAAACAAAGCACTAAAAATCACACCGGAAACTAAAATCCGGTGTATTAGCCCTGTTTAATTATATCCACAAATTTTTTTACATACCTGTATGGTATCAAAAAAATACATATGATGGAGTTTTCTAATAAAATTGATTAAATATATATAAATATTGCTCAATATATATAACAATGAATAATGATCTGCAAAAATTTAAAAAATGTGATGTATTTACACCACAACATATCAGTAATTTAATGGCATCTAAACTACATAAAACCGGCACATTATTGGAGCCTTCGGCTGGTATAGGTAATTTACTTCAACCCATTGATATTAACGCGTATACACAAATCGACGTATATGAATTAAAAACCGAATATCTCGATTTAATTAAATATACAAATATTAATAAATATAATACCGATTTCATTAAAGCCGAGATTACTCAAAAATATGATAATATTATTATGAATCCACCCTATATTAAGGTTCAGGATTTATCAGAAGAGTATAGGCTTTATTTGAAAACTCATTTTGACATTTTAAAGGATGGATTAGTTGATATTTATTATGCATTTATTATTAAATGCTTGGTTTTACTTAGCGACGATGGTATTATGGTATCCATTACCCCAAACTCGTATTTATATAATAAGTCTTCTCTCAAATTGCGACAGTTTTTATTTGATAATTCCCTCATCCAGGAAATCATCGATTATAAAGACCAAAAAGTATTCAATGGCGTTTCTGTATATTGTTGTATTACTGTTTTTACAAAAAAACCAAAAGATACCCTCATTTACAACGATAATACCATATTGTATTCGGATTTGGTTAAAAATTACTCACTCTTTAATTTTAATTCTTCCAATAAAACACTCCGGACTGTTTGCAAAATCACCAACGGGATTGCCACTCTACGTGACAAAATTTTTATACACGAAACAAAACTATTTAATGAACCTTGTTGGTATAGTATCACAAATGGCGCCACCAATAAATTCATTATTTATCCATATAATGATGCGAAAATTATACCCGAAGACATTTTTAAAACACAGAACCCTCTCACGTTTCAGTATTTATTAGAAAATAAACACGAACTCAGTTTGAGAGACAAAGGTAATAAGGTTTATCCCGAATGGTTTGCTTATGGACGTAGTCAATCCATCAAGTATTCAAACACAAAATGTATTTATATTTCGTGCTTTATTGACCCAGCCAACATAAATAATGCATTATTTGTAAAAAAAGGTATGCTACATCACGGTTGTTTATGTATTCAACCCAATGATGAAAAGTATATTGACCAAATTGTGAATTGTATAAAACATAATATTGATTTTATTAGTAATAATAGTTCAAAACGTTCAGGTGGTTGGATTAACCTCAGTAGCAGAGTATTATATGATGTACCATTACAATAACTCTTGTATTATTGTGGAAAAACTTCTATATGGAGTCTCCGCTATGGTATCCATTATTTTTGGCAAGTTGGCAAACTCATCTCCTATCTCATTTGTTTGTTCAACTTCTAATATGTAATTGATCATATCATAACAAAGGTGTTTTTTTTTCAATAAATCATAAATTTCTATATCATTATATGTTAGTTTTTCATATTTTACTATTTTCTTTTTACAATCCAAATATGGGGTTTTATTCATGTAAATATTTATTGGTATTATATGTAAAGGATTATCCGGATTCGTATGCGCCCACGTCAAATGGCATAGTTCCCCTGTTAAATTTTCATAGCTGTTATTTTTATTTTGCTTATAATTGGTCATTATCATCTTTACGGGAAATATTATATATGGTTCTCCATTTTTCAATATAACAATGTCACATTTTTTTTTACTTGCGGAGTTCATCGATTTTACATTGTGCTCCAAACATACTTTATAATTATTTTCCGTTTTGAAAAGTTCTTCCAGTTTCGTCTTAATTTGTCCGTGGAAATAATCTACCTTCTTCGAACTACGAGAACCGTGCTTGAAATATAATTCATAACTATTAACCAGAGTTTCAATAAGCCACGTTTTTTCTTTCATCGTTGCACTTTCGGGTTCCATCAAATAAATAATATAATATAATATAATATTATTATTGTTATATTATCAATTTTTATATCATATACACTGACAAAATGTAATTCAAAATAAGTTAAAATGGTTATGCATATACAATGTATGACGCGTATACACCCGATTGAACACACATATAATCCACACGAATACGTCCCAATATGTAGATTGCGAACGTCGCACAAAAATTGTATTTGTAATATCATTTGGTTAGCTTGTGTGGTGGTTTCGGTATTATTGTGTATCCCTGCATAAATTATACATATTGTAAATCGAAGTTTCCATATTTTGGGTTGTTATTAAAAATTGATTTAATAACAATTTACTTTTATATGTATATATTAAATTACAATGAGTACAATAATTGAATGCAAACCCGGTATGGAATTTTTGGAATCCATTCAAAATAATAGTGTGGACCTGATTTTGACTGACCCGCCTTATATCATTTCACGTGAAAGTGGTATGAATACTCACTACAATAACGTTAAGAAAAATGAGGAAAAAGGCGTCGAATTTGTGAAAACCGAAGACGAATGGAATGCATATAAAAAAGAACACACCATCAAAAACGACACCAAAAAAGATAATTATATGAAATACGGCACAATATACGGGAAAAAATATTGTGTTAAAACCGATTACGGTACGTGGGATAGTGAATTTACTATGGATGTATTGGACACATTTATAGAGACATATTACCAGAAACTGCGCAAAGGCGGTACAATGATTATGTTTTTCGACTTGTGGAAAATATCCGAACTCAAAGAGTTGATGGAAAAACACAAATTCAAACAAATACGATTTATTGAATGGATTAAAACCAATCCCCAACCACTCAACTCCAAAATCAACTATTTAACCAATTGTCGCGAGATTGCTTTGCTCGGTGTAAAGGGTGGAAAACCAACTTTTAATGGACAATATGACAATGGTATTTATAAATATCCGTTACAGGGTGGCAAAAATCGGTTTCATCCCACGCAAAAAAGTCTACCCCTTTTTGAAGACCTCATTAAAAAACACAGTAACGAAGGTGACTGCGTACTTGATACATTTTTGGGCGGGGGCACCACTGCCATTGCGTCTAAAAACACAAATAGAAATTTCAAGGGGTGTGACATTTCAAAGGAATATGTGGATAAAGTACTAGAAATTATGGATTAAAAAATACAGATATAATTGATTTACACATTTTTTAACCGCAAAACTGAAATGTTTTTATTTTCATCATTTTCATAAATTCGATGGGGTCATACCAATACGTTCCCACCATTGCATATACATTTGTCCCGTCAAAACTTTCATCCCCCTCTATAAAATCTACACCGAACACTGCAAGTGATGGTATCGTTGTTGCGCCTATGCGCTTTCCAAATTCTCTTGTTACTTTTGCGATTTGTCTCTTCTGTAAATTACAGTGATTGCACAAACACTGGAAATCTTCAATTGTCTGTGTCTTCGCATTCAGAACCCTGGGATCATTATATAAATCATTTTTATGGTCAGTAACTAAATCTGACCGACTACCGCAAACTACACAGCCCATTGCTTTGTGATGCTCGTGTATATCTTTTCTTATTGGACGCGACGCACCATACAATGCACAATCACTAAACCCCACTGTCCGAAGTGCAGTTATCGAACGGTCTCCTTGTTTTTCCCAAATATAACGTTTATCTGCAAAATACACTCCGTGTCTTGCTGCACCATTATTCCCCCAGTCCAACATTGGACTTCGTTTTATATCCTCTCGTGATACCCATATTGAATTACCTGATAGATCAGGGCGAAATACTTTATCCACTTCTTTTTGTTTCTTAGTTATCTTGGGCACCCCCGGTAACTTATCTATTATTGATGTTAATACACTATTCACTTCTTCCATATTTCGATTTATATTATTGAAATATACTAATAATATATTTCGATTTATATTATTGAATTATACTAAAAATGATTCAATTTTTTATGTAAAACTGAATCTGGCGGAATTATTTGTGGGAGTATATGTATAGCACATACAATGGCTGACTCAACATTAAAACAAGAAAATATATTCAATCTAATAAATACAGTAAATACGAGTCATTCCCAGTCGACGAATTTAAAAAAGACATACACCAATAAAGACACCATAATAGCCAAGAAGGACTATACTTATCGCGGCACGTGGAAGCATCGCCAGTCACGGGCACGAAACTTAGCACGGCGCGACGGTCTCACCAAGGTTGAGACAATCGCCAAGTACGGCCGACTTCCAAAGGGGAAGGACTGGTGGGGTAAGGAGAGCTCGTGTAAAGAGTGGGAGAATGCGTGGGAGAAAGCTAACCCGAAACATTCTTTCTCATCGTCGATTAAAGAGGTCCGTGTATAATGCACCGCACATCAACCAAATTACATACAATTTAAATAATTTTAAATTATATTAAAATTACTATACTAAACCCAGTGATAATGTATAATAATAATAATAAAAATTGAATCAATGTCAAAGTCAAAGTCAAATTAACATAAAGTAATCACACTATTCATTTGTAACTAAACATGGAAAATTCGACACGTGAGCTCAGCCTACGTGATTTCATTGAGATTGATGAGACGAATCAATCTCATAATAAAAACTATAACAATGATAGAATCGAAAAAAATCAAGAACATTATGGTCCACGTCAGAGAATCAAGCCCTGACGTACTGGTACCAAGAGCCAGCAACAAATTGTTCCCAAAGGCTTTAAAAAGGGGTTTCGAAAATAATTTTTGTTATATGAAATGATAATAAATATTATATTGAATGACGCATTTATCAGTAATTACATTTATTGTATGGAAATTTATGCCGAAAAATATTTTATTTTGTTATTAGACTTTTTTTACTTGGATATTTACCCACGCTACATACAATATAAAACCATAAAACGATGCAATACTCAAACGCTAATTCCAGTCGTCATAAAATAATTGTACAGTTTCTACCATTTTATTTGTTTTATTTTCGGGGTTTATCCAATAATTGATGGATTCTTTCAAACAATTTAATCGTTGGACCCATTCATTTTTTTTACTTTTTTTGACAACGCATATTCCGTTTCCATCTGTTCCCCAACACGATATAATTTTTGAACCATCAGTATTTACATAGTTATCCGGATTAAAACGAATAAATACTATTGGACGATGTCCTTCATCTTGTGACAATTCCATAATTCGTTTATTTTCGCAACTACAATCATAGTCTGTATGTTGGTTTTCATCTACTTCTATAATAATCACTTGATAACCCAAGTCTAATAGCAAATCTGGACGTCTTTTGGAACAGCCACCATTTACCATTTTATCCGCAACCCAATCTACATATGGAAACTCTGTTGTTACATATTCAACCACCGCAAATTCCTTGGTTTTGTAATTTCGTGATACTGGTTTGTCTGGAAATAAATACATAAAACAACGGAGACAATAACCGTCGTATTTGTCATTATTACAAAATGTATTACACCATTCACTTGTACATCTCTTAGATACTACATTCACCATTTCAGGCGTTTTACATAAAGAGCAACATAATGCTCTGGTTTCACCTTCATTATTGTAGTTTGGATGTGATTTTCCACATCTACATTTTTTATTTTTTACATCCACCATTTCAGGCGTTTTACAAGAAGAGCAACATAATGCTCTGGTTTCACCTTCATTATTGTAGATTGGTTGTGATTTTCCACATCTACATTTTGCGTGTTTTACATTCACCATTTCAGGCGTTTTACATGAAGAGCAACATACTGCTGTGGATTCACCTTCATTATTGAAGGTTGGTTGTGATTTTCCACATCTACATTTCTTAGATACTACATTCACCATTTCAGGCGTTTTACATGAAGAGCAACATACTGCTGTGGATTCACCTTCATTATTGTAGGTTGGTATTGATTTTCCACATCTACACATCGTTCGTAACTGTTTTCCATCCCATTTAATACCCTCATTTTTATTATTTATATAAAGTTGACCTTTGACGCGGTCTGCTGATTTTTTCGGTAATTCTATAAAATCAGTCATTTAATTGTAATCATACATGTATGTAACATTTTAAATCAATTTTGTGGTATATAATAGGATATACTTTTTTTGGAAGAAAATGAGTTTTTTCCTTATGCAGTAAAATGGGTTAGTTATAATATTGTGTTAAAATGATTGTTTGCATACTATTTTTTTATTATGATTCAGTCGGCATTTTTATTGTAAGTATAATTTAGGAGAAAATGACTTCAATAAAAATGACAAAAAATGCCGAAGTTTTTTATTGTGAAAAATGTAACTTTAAATGCTATAAACCGAGCAATTATAACAAACATTGTTCGACTGCAAAACATATAATACTTACAAATACTTCGGTAATCGCGTCAAAAAATGCCGAATATGTTTGTGAGTGTGGAAAACAATATAAACATCGCCAAAGCTTAAACAACCATAAAAAAAAATGTAATATTATACATAATGAAAATGCAAATAATAATCAACAACATCATAACATATTGAACGATTTGATGAAACAAAACGTGATATTACAGGAATTCATAATCGAACATAAGAAAGAAAAAGAAGAACATAAAAAAGAAATAGAAAAGTTATCCGAACAAATATCAAAAATATCAACCGTGACAAACAACAAGACCACAAATAATAACAATAAATTCAATTTGAATTTCTTTTTGAACACGCAATGTAAGGATGCAATGTCCATACAATCTTTTATGGAGAACCTTCAATTGGGATGTAAGGAATTGGAACACATGGGAGATGTCGGTTATTTAACTGGGATGATTGATATTTTCAATAATACATTAGGTAACATGGACATTTATAAACGACCCTTACATTGTACCGATTTAAAACGTGAGGTTCTCTATTTTAAACAGGGAACCGATTGGGAGAAGGATAGTGAAGATAAACAACACTTGAAAAAATTAATAAAAAATGTGGAATCAAAGAACTATCACAATTTACAAGACTGGCAAAATGATCATCCTGATTCCCGAGAATGTGATACACGGGAGAACCAACACTATATGAAAATAGCAACGGAAGCCCTCGGCGGAGCCGATTTCAACAAGGA
>Ga0209533_1003557_pt1 | contig 13766 bp, 11 predicted proteins | sample COG_04_FD_184748 | JGI IMG/M metagenome (GOLD analysis project Ga0209533, IMG submission 184748) | Pelagic Microbial community sample from North Sea - COGITO 998_met_04 (SPAdes) (version 2) | ecosystem: Environmental > Aquatic > Marine > Neritic zone/Coastal water | place: Helgoland, sampling... | reverse complement strand
TGTTCTGATAACAAACCATCTGTTTTCAGAACATCTTAGTGTGACAGTAGCATTTACTGTAGGTGCACCACCTAATTGAATAGACGTTACACTTAAAGTAACACCAACAGCAGCCTGGATTTCAATTGCAGAAGCAGATCTATTAATAATAGTTACTTCTTGTCCTTCAGCGCTAGCTGCCGGTAATGTAAAAGAACTCTCTACAAAATAAGTAGCTGCAGTGAGCGCAACTGGTGCCTGAACAGCAGATGGTACTCCATAAGAACCTACAATTCCATTCTTAATTAATTTACCCCCTATTTTTAGATCTCCGGTAAATGTTGTTGCAACACTAAATGATGCTGCAGCAGATGTAATTGATGCGATAGTAGTACCGCCAGATGTTAGAGTAAGAGCGCTTGTAGAGATACTGGCAACATTTGACAATGTTGATGTAGTAGGATCTAAAAGTGCTGTGATTGAAGCCATTTCATCATTTAATAACTCAAAGTTACTATTGATAACTGGTCTTGATGAAGAAACTGAATCAGTTCCTAAAATTTCAGTAATGTTTGCCATTTTTATTGTTTTATTATTTTACTTTTATCATATTACGTTTTACAACGTTTTTGTTACCATATGTGTCTTCAGCACTTAACTCAATAGAGTAGAATCCAGATTCCTGAAATATGTATGTAAGCCACATATTATTATAGTATATATCATTGTTTGCTGGGTTACTTGCATGCTCAATCTTCCAAACTGGGTTTTTTAAACCAGCCATCTTAGAACCTTCCGCTGCTATAGTTACATGTGTTGATCTTTCAACCTCAGCAAAATCATTAAATACGCGAGTATCATCAAATGATGGATTATAATGTACAACATGCACATTTCCGTCTGTAATTTGATTATACGCTGCACCAAACGACCCATCGCTTATTTCAACTTTGTCAAAATCATAAGTTTTACTATATTCTTTACCGACAGCTAAAATATAGTAAAATGTCTCCACTGTACCATCAGTATTAGTATCACCAAGTACTGGATTATAATTAAACTTACTAATAATAGGGTCTGTTGAGGCATTAAGCTCAGCAGCAACAACTTTCCATGCAACAACATCATTAATACTAACTGGTGTTGGTGATGTTAGAGTTATCTCGCCACTTGTTACTGTATTAGTAGTTGGGTTTGTATGAGTTATCTTCACATTTGCACCAAGTGCAATTCCATCAGAAATCATAAACGAAGCAGTTTGATCTGCACCAACTATAGTATATTCCCAAGCTAAGTTTTTTGTATCATGCCAACGGTATTTAGCATCTTCCCAAACATAAGGTCCAGTTGTTTCACTAAAACCAGTTAAAGAATAAATATCTTTATATCTGCTCACCATAGAAAATCTAGCACCTTGGCTATCATCATGTAAATAGTTAGCCCTATCCATGGTCAAGTATAATGAAGCAATATGCTCATCAATTGTAGTTGTATTATTCTGAGGTTTATCCCAATAGCCACCGGACTTAGCCCAGTCGAATGTTTTATCATCCCAAGTAAAAGACTCTAGCCATTTATAAATACCATATAATTCAATATCTTTTAGATTAACTTTAAAAAGATCATCCATTCTATAATGAGATCTATGTCCAAATAAATCATAAGTCCTCATCTCAATACTATATGTTGTATTATTAGGAACTATAATTGGAAGTCTTATATAATCATCAATAGGACCTCTATATGTTTGAGAATACCCATTTGATGCTGTAACTAACCATTCGATTTCATATACCCATTTTTTCCACCAATTATCCCAAGTAATACCTGAGTGTAACTGGATAGTCCCGCTTGGAACTGGTGCAATATCACTTGGATCTGTATCTTCCCATGTAAACAATGCTTCATCCCAAATATCATCAAATGATGGAATGCCATTAAGAATAACAGGACATCCAACTGGAGTTCCCTCATTCCAAGTCTCTAATGTTTTATCATTATATGTCTCGTAAAATGATTCAACAATCCCAAGCAATTCTTTAAGTTCAGCGGGTGTTAATGTAGAATAATCTAAATCTCTATAATTTAAAAACTTATTATAATTACTTGCTGCATCATTTTGATCTAGTACATTACCGATTACCAATGCTATATCCTCTATAAAAAGAGTTCGTTCTAGTTGTTCTATTTTAAATTTAATATTATGACCTTCACTAAAATACGAAATTGCATTTTGTGTGTTCCAAACATTAAGATTTTTTTGTGTAAAATAATCACCCTCAGCTGTAATATCAATTATCTTTGCATTAAGTGGTAAGTATTCTAGTTGTAGTTTTTGCTTTAGGCCATATAATTTAATTAATACTTCCTCTGGTGTATAATCAAAATTCTCTTTTACATTAGGAAAGTCCCATTGGTCATATGTTCCATCAACATCATTTAATCTATAAACAAGACTAAACTTACTAGTCTTCTTCATTGTCTTAGAAGGAACCTGTACGGTCATCTTCTTTCTAATCATTTCTCCTCTAGCAGAAGAATTAGGTACTGGTACTGCATGTAGCTTACCAAAATTACTGGCAGCCCCGTCAATATTCATCCAATATTCCTTTAGTGTAAGTTTATTATAACCAAAGAAATCTATTGCATTTAAAATTGCTTTATATGTACCAACGAATGGCTTAATATTATGTAGCTCTAATAGAAGTTCTTTTCTCTTTTGGTTTAATAAAATATAATCCGGAGCCATCTCAGAAATATCATGCTCCTTAAATAATAAAAAGTCTGTATCTTCTAAAGTTGCCCCTAGGTTTCGTAAAAGAACTTTTAATCTCTCATCTTCTGCAACAACTTCCCCGTAAAATTTAAATTCTGCAATTCTTGTTTTAACATTACCTATTTTTTCATAAACACCTAGGGTTCTACGATGAGCCCCTTCAGTATTAGATTTAATTGCAATATTTAATTGTATTGCAGATGTATCGCTTGTATTTAAAACTTTAAAGCCATTTGCATCTAAAGAATCAACTACTGTATATGGAAGTAAATCCATATCAAGAAAAGTATTTTCCTTTACAGTAGGTATTCCGTCAACTAGACTAGAATCATACATAATAATATCAGAAGATGAATAAGGGCTTGCGTCCCATTCAAAATATAAAGAAGTTGCACTTGCAGAATCTGCAACTGGTCTATTAAAAGCTAAATCCCCTAACCTAGAAACCTGCTCTAATATAAAAATATTAACAGTCTCATATAAACCCTCGGAAACCTCATTAAAATATATCGTACCGGATATTATGCCAGTATTGGCATTTGCTTCAAGATTTAAATCATGACTAACTCCCTTAAAATATCTAAAATTATTATACATTATCTAACAGTTTCGTCGTCTTTTTTAGTAGTATAGTTCTTGTAATTCTTTACATACCTAATACCACTTGTTATATTATATAATGAATCATCTAAGAATACGATAAATTCACGTAAAGTATCACTCCTTAAAATAAAAGGTGACACCGACCTAAGTAAGATCCCATCTTCTTTATAGTCCTTCCCTAGATTGAATTTTAAATCCTTTCTAGCTTTAGGAACATCATATATCTTATCTTCTTTATATCTAAAGAGATTTTCAAATGGATTTATCATTATTTAAGTGCTTTTCTATTTCCAGCCTGTACCCTAGTGTAAATAGTTCTAGGAACTGGCTTCTCATCAAAATTAATACTTAATGCTGCTTCTCGATTCATAAGAACATCATCTTCTATTACATCACCATCGCGATCTTGCCAACCACCTCTAAATAAGGCTACTTCTTCCTTGCCCATAACAATATCACCCCATTGATCTAGCCCTGTAATATCTTCAGGTAATACCATACCAGGAGTTACTGTTACTTTCTTAATATCTTCAATTTTCTTAAAGAAAACATATTTTTGTTTACCATTTCCAATATCTTCTAGTGTTACTGGCTCTTGTGGTAAAACTTGTGTGGTTATTGATTCATAGTACCCGTTTAATCTTGCAGCCTCTTCGGTTTCAGAAATAAATCTAACATTAACTGAATCAATACCTTCAACACCTTCTAGTATATAAACAATATCAGACTTAGGTAGTTTATCTCTTCTTGTTATATTTAATAAATAATTAGCAACTATGCTTCTAACATTAGTAAATATAGTTTCTTTTTCAAAGCCTTCAAAATATCTAATATCAATATCCATAGAATATCTTCTAACTTTAGGCTTAACAAAGCTAACCTCAGTGGTTACCATCATTTGACCAGAGTCTTGTAATACTTTTAGCATTGCATCGTATTCAGAATTAGCAAAGAACATCTCTTCTGCTGGCATATCGAAATAATCAGAACCTTTAGCTACTTTATTTTTTACATCTGGAATTGCAAAGATATAGATTACATTATCATCATCTAGGTATTCATCATCTGTTGTATTGTAAGCGTCAATATAAGAGAACATTGCATATTTAGAAAGGAAATACTCATAATTATCTGGGGTTGCCAGTACGAAGCTCTTAGATGCCATAGGAGTCAAGATCTTTGTAAAGTCAATTGATTCCTTATCAGCCCCCATTTTAGGAGAGGAGGTAACGGTAACACTTAATAATTCATTTAGGTCATGTGTAACGCCAGCTATATCTTCACCTTCATCTTGCCATTTAATTTTTAACTCGTTAGAATCGGAAATATTACCAGCTGAGCCTTTATGTTTTAAGTATTCAATTTCAATAGTTGCACCTGCTGCTGGAATTAATCCAAAGTTATTGTTTCCAAAATAAAGATCCAATCCACCTGAAATACCCGTTTTAATTAGGTATCCTTTTTCATTTGCTAAAATGTCATACAGTGATTCGTGTTTTGTCCACTTTTCACCATTAACACTAACTGTAACTCTATTATGATCCGTTAAGCCAAATCCAGTCTTTACATTAAACGATTGCATTGGTTCACCAGAAGAAGTAACTGTCTGTGTTTCAAAAACACCCTGTACTATAGGAACTGTTATTTCATTAAGATTTGATTTGTCTATTCTAAAAATTTCAGTAGGAGTTAATAATGTATAGAATAATCCATTAGTTTCAAATTTAATTTCTGCTCTTCCATCAATAACTAAACCATTCCCTGCAATTTTAGACATGTCCCCTAATTCCGGCTTCCATCTAAACTTAATTTCACCAAATGCAGCAAAACCTCTAGTTGCATCATGTCCAGTTAATCTAGACATTCCATAAACTGATTCAGGATGCTGCGCTGTGTAAATGTTTTGCTCTACTGTTGCATCTTCTATATAGAACATTAATAACTCAGTAACATCAGCAATAACCGAAACTAATTGTGCAAACGGGGAAGCTGCTGTAAAAAGAACGCCAGATCGCTTATATACCCTAGAGATATATGAGGATGCATCTTCTCTAATTTGAGTAGCTGTAGTCCTAATTCTATTTAAAAATTTTAATTCGGCCATTTCTTGTTTTACTTATAATTTATGCACGTACAGAGACTGAGTACTTATTATCTATCTTAATATCTATATAACCGATATCTCGAACTAGACCTTTTTCAAAAGTAACATCAATCTTCACATTGTGTTTATTAGCCAAGGGACAATATGCTGTCAATTGGTTTCTTATTTCCTTTCTAATTTTATATTCTGCGAATCCAAAAGTAAAAAGCATATCCTCTAGACTACATCCAAAATCAGGTTTACCTAGAACTTCACCCTTCCTAGTAAATAAAATAGTCTCAATTTGAATAATGAGTTGTTGTATCTCATCTTCAACTTGAAGCTTACTAATTTCAAAATTTGGGTCTCCGTATGCTTTAATATAAATCTCCATCCGTTATATATTCGTTTTTTATGAGTGGAACATCCAGTCGACTCCCTCATCTCCCTTTATTTCTTCTTCAATCTTTTCAAGTTCTTCATCTCCCATGTCTTTAATTGCTCCATAATCAAATTCAACATTACCGGGCATTGCAAACTTAAAGATACCTAACTTAGCTCCTAATGATTGTTTTATTTTTGCACTAATATATCTAAAGAAGATCTCATCCTCGTACAGTGCGCAGTCTGAGATGGTCTCATAGACCTCAAGGATAACATCTCCCTTTGGAGTGTCACCCATAATCTTTAAATCACCAGTTAATTGTGAATAATTATAAGAGATTGGATTATTTAAGATCTGTCTAGACATATCTGCTAAAGAAGCATTAAGTACATAGAATTGTAATTCCTCTGCTTGTTCAGCAGCACCGGAACCTTCAGTCATTCCTCTAAATAACATCTTCTCCATAGAGAAATCAGATCCACTTTGGAATCTAACATCCATTCCACTACCAGCTGTATTCCAGCCTGATGCAAGATCATACAATCCATGAACAGAATAGACTTGTCCACTGCCATCGACACCTGCGCCTGGTAGTGTTAAAGTCCTATTGTCTTTAAAATATTGCGTTGAGAATATTGAATGTGGTATATGGTAATAGTTCTCCTTTACAGAATATTCGTACTTCTTATAGAACCATTTCTTAGCTCTTTTAATAATATTAATTATCTCACGCTGTGGTAATTGTACTGGAACCATACAAGCTCCAGTGATATCATCACTAATTTCAGTAAGAAATGCATTTAAACAGTTATCACCAAAATCCCTTGGTGTATTTAAACCAGTTTCATTTCCGCTTCTAATTTCACTCATTTTATTATTTTATTTTTTTGCTTACTACTATTTCAGTATCTTCAAATCTAGCAGCATTAGTTAGAAAACCTTCTCTAAATATACCGCCAATCATTTTACCTTTAAAAACACCGTCTCTACCAAAGACATAACAGTTAGTTAATTCACAACTACCATGTACATATGATGATTCTATTTTAGATTCTAATACATTTGTATTTCTATAAAAGTCACATCTTAATAGATTAGCACCCTTAATAGTACAGCCATAAAAATTAGAAGCCTCAATATTACCACCGAGCTCACAATTTATAAAGTCATATCCAGTTAATAAATAACAAAGTCCTAACTTACCATCTTTGACTTGTATGCGGCCGATGTCGCTGTCATAGTTGATTATACCAGAAGTCATTCCGCCGCTTATAATTAAATCCATTACGTTAGCTTTTATTTTAGCCCATTGTAATTGAATAACCTGTGGGTGGTCTTGTAAATCTACTAATAAATTTATATCCGGCCAGTATTTATTAATCTTAGTCCAGTCTTTAAGTGACTCAACTATAGGTAGATTCTTATTAAGAATCTTTTTAAGTTCAAGTTTGTTTTCTTCTGTAAATAAGGGAGCGTTGCATGAATTCCACATTTGCATTAGGAACATTTCAGTAAGATATGAAATCTCTTCTACTTTATTTTCATAATCAGCACCGCCTAAATACCTAAACTCTAGATAATTCTTTTGAGCTTTTTCAAAATTAATCCCATAATATTTTGTATCTGCAAATTTATAACTATGTGATGAAATATTACTACCATCAAAGAAATAAGATTCAGTTTTAGGCATTACCCATTTTATACTTTTAGCATAAACAGAATCTTCTCTACTTGGAAAGAATTTGTAAACTTGTGCCTCATTAAAATCAAGGATAAACTTTAAGACATTCATCTTAGAGATCATATCCTTATCACTTAAATATTTTTTATCAAATGATAAATTAATATGAATAGATGCCCTATCAGTAGTGTACCCGTTCTCTCGGATCCACTTTGACATGTTAGAAATCAGAATCTTTGCGTTCCTGTATGGAATAGCACCAGTAACTAGTTCTATTAACCCCTTACCACCAGACATGTCTGGTTCTAATTTAAATTCATCAGCAGATGGCTGGAATTCTGAATGGGCCTTATCTTCTAATCTAATAGGTCGGCCTAGGAGGTCACTCAATGATTTTCGAGTCTCTTCTAGGCCGATATTAGAATAGAATTCGAACTCAACCCCAACCAATGCTGAGTTTAGTATTGAGTCGCGAGATGAATCCCTATTTAATTTTTGTATCATATGAGTGTGATATTACGTTTGAATATATATCACACTTAAAATACTTTAGTTATTAAGGCATTTTTAAGAATACCTTTTTGCTTTCTGTATCAATTCTCGTGATCTGCACGGTAATCTTATCCCCTGGGCTAAAGACATCCATTAAAGAATCTTCTAGTTCACTAACATGCAGTAGGCCTGTTATACCCTCTTCAATATTAATAAATAATCCATACTCTTTTTTAGTTTTTACAATAGCTTCAACTGTTGTAGGGATTTGATATCTTGTAGCAATATCTAACCAAGGATTAATAACCATATTATCCCTTTGTGTTAAAGTAATTTTAGTATTGGAAACAACATCCTTTACTTTAAATTTAATCTCATCACCTGGTTTAATTTCCCTAGCCTTAAATGCTGGCATTATTTCATCATCTAAATCATTAACGTGAATCATACCAGTTAAGCATTTATTAAATTCAACAAAGATACCATACTTAGCAGTACCAGTAACATTACCAATATATTCAGCATCCTTATTATCTTTAATAGATTGAATCTCATTAGGAATCATAGCTTGTAAATATTTTCTATGTGATACTACAATTGTACCTCTTTCTGGTGAGAAACTCACTGGAACAACGTATAATTCAGATCCAATAATAGATTCAAAATCATGTAGTTTGTTAATTCCTGCAAGTGAACCTGGCATGAAACATTCAACGCCTTGTACATTTACAATATAACCACCATTTTCAATCATATGAGAAACTGTACCTACCCATGCAGTATCTTCACTCTCAACACCAGATCTTAGGTCTAAGAATACTTTATGCTTAATACCACCTGTGATAGATCCAAGAATGTGTGAATTAGATTTTGCTGCAAGAATTAAGACTGAAGTTTCATCTCCTGGTGATAATGCTTGAACTGCTTCAGATTCCTTTTCATATTTAATATAAATAAGTTCTCTGTATCCAACATCAACTGAGATCATATCATTGTTCATTGCATGAATCTTACCTCCGTAGATTGAACCTTCTGTAACATCAGGAAGTACATCTGCGGATGGGTGTGTGTTCATTAGGTTATAAAGTTCTTGGGCATATGGTTCCCTAGAAAAAACTTTATCACCATTCTTTGTCTTGATATGTGGGTTGTGTTTTTTGGTTCTTGATGGGCATGTAGCTTCATAGCCATCCCAGTCAAATTCACCAGTTTCATTAAAATAGCTTTTTTCAGTTATGGAAGCTTTCTCCACATTGATTTCAGATTGAGGTTCTGGAAATCGATCGACCTTTTTGTCTAGAGGCACCGTAGTGATTCTAGCTCGTTTGCTTTTTTCGTTCATTTTTTTATATTAAGAGTGTAACATATTATATATCCACTTCTCCCACTAGATTTAGGAGTCAATGTTTGTTAACAACTTTCTGCAAAATAAGTGCCATTTTATTTTTTTATGTCATACTTTTTTATTATATTACACTTGTAATTAAAAACAAACACAAACTATGTCAAATACTTCTACTTTTTCTATTTCAAATCAAAGTCAATTCGAAGATGCTCTTTGTTGGGTATCGGATCTTTATAAAGATGTTAATGGATTTAGACCCAGGGGGTATAATTTTCATAAATGGTCTTTCCAGGAATTGACTGATTTTATTAATGACCTTTCTGAGGTTAGTGAAAGGCAGGAAGCCGAAGAAAAGGCTTGGGCTCAGAAAGCTGTTAATGACGTAATGTCTGTAGGGGCTGACTGTAAAGAGACTGCTTTGCGTTGGTTAGATCAGGCTGATGCTTATTTCATATATGGTGATGATGAGTTCTATGCAGACAGTATTGAAAAATACGGTTGGGCATCTAAAAAGTTTGAATTATGCTAATTAAAAAACAAAAAAAATATGAATAAATTTAATGTAAATGAAGTAAAGTGCAATGGCATTGGTGGCAAAGGTTATAAGGCAGTCCTTAAGCATAAAGATGCAATCCAAGGAATTTGTCAAGAAGTTAGAGATCTTATAGGCACGGAGGAATTATATTCATTAGCTACTATGGATACAAATACGGATTATCATCGAGGTCGTCGATTTGAAGAGGTTGAAGATAATGCATTCCGATTAATTACTGGTATCGCGGAACATGTAAGTTCTTATATGGAAGACGAAACACTAATAGAGATGCATGTTGCATCAATTCTAAAGATGCTTTCTACGGAAGATAAGGTAACACTTGTTGTGGATGCATGTCGCGACTGTGCGTCCGCAGACCATTGGTATACTTTCGAAAAAGATTGGGGTTAAGATACAACTGGCACAAAACCAACCATTGGAATTGGAGGCCCTGGTGTTGGTATACCACCTAAATAAATTAGCTTAAATTCTAATAAGTGCAAAGCATAGACTGCTGCTAATGCTGTTGCTACTGTAACAGCAGGTGGTTGAGTCGCTGGCACTTTGTCAAAAGTCTTACCGCTATTTAATGCCCTTCTTATGCCCTTTGATAATCTAGACATACTTCCATAATACACAGGAACATAAATTCCACCAAGTGGCAGATTAACTAACGCTGGCAGCATAGCTGGCATTGGCGTGAATGGTTGTATTAAATGGGCATACCAAAATGCAATAGTAGCAGCAGCTATTTTTTCATAAGGATCCTGTGAATCCGCATAATTAAAATCAATATTCACCGGAGTTTCATTTAAGTCACATTCATCAGCAGCAGCCTTTGCATCAATTGCCATTTGAATTACAGATTTATAAATAGTCCCAGCTCCCGAAGTGCTCATTTTTTGCTTTAGCGTTACCAATGTATCAGAGCCAGATATTGCTGGATGTCCATTCCATTTTATTTTATACTCACGCTCCTCATAGTTATTTTTAACATAACTACTATCTTTGTCATAGTAAATATGCTTTAAATTAATATCAGAGTCTACAGCCCAATCATTACCACCGTTCCAATCCACCTTTCTACCATATGTGTATGTAAATAATACTATAACCTCATTTGTTAAAAACTTAGGTCTATTGTTATCTACGGTATGTGATACTTGTATTTTATATTTAGACAACGGGCATTCTTTCCTAGCAGTGTCATATCGAGAGTATGGCCAAGGTACTGTCATTGGGCTCTTTTGACCCTTTAAAATCCTCTTATACATGTCATCTACTACATGGTCATAATACACCCATTCATATTTTTCATAATTAAAATACAAGGGCCTTGTTTCTAAATACGTTGGGAAAGCAAGATTAATAGAAGCCAATACATGACTTTCAACATTGTTAATTAGAGTTTGCCAGTCATATCCAGCAGCAGCTATGTTATCTCTAGCCTTTTTGGAAACATTAAAGTAAGGCCAAGCACCAACTGTTCTATTTCTAAAATCTGATTTATAAAAATTAATATCATTGCCCCCATAATAAAGACTACCTAGTCTTAAAATCCAATCATAAAAATTTATTTTTTCAGTGATGTTTAGAATTTCCTCAAACTCTCTAATTAGTTTAGTTGCAATTAGTTTTTCAACTTCATGCTGTGGCTGTCCATCTTCAATACAATGGAATTCATTAAACGTAAACTTATGGAGATTCATAGTAGAATCGTCCTTGTACTTTTCTATAAAAGCAATAAATTTCTTCTTTCTCTTCTTCTCTTCCTCAATTGGATCTGGTTCCTCAATTGGATCTGGGCAAAGATCAGCAAAGGCTTCATGGCTTTGTTTACCCTCTTTGATAATATTTCCATCTGCATCCTTTGTATCCATGAGCGGTAGATCACCTACTCTATATAATTGTTCAAAGGCTTCGCCATAAGCTAGCTTAAGCGCAAGATCTGCTGCTGGGTTTGCTTGTCGCATTGCCCCAAGTGGAGTTTGTGCTGTATTAATAGCAGCAATATATTCTTCTGCTAGAGCTTCACCAAAGTCTCTTCTACCACTCGGGGTAGTAAATGGAATATAATCCACTCCAAAGTTTGGATTACTTGGAGGTATTACTGCACCTGGATATGGTTCACCTCCAGCGCCAATTCGCATTGGCTCATTAGCAATAGAACCTGGGTTTGTAAATTCTTGACTAGATAGTAGTTGCGTAACGTTTGGTATGAATGTTGGCCATAATGCGGGCATAGTTATTTACCTTTTTGTTGATAGTCCGGATGTGTAGCTGAAAGTTGTCCAACAACAACCGGCGTTGGTGGCATTGGAGGACCAGAAGGCCCTATTCCAGTTGGATGTATATGTGTATTATAGTCATCTAGCCACATTTGTAACCAATCTTGTAAAGACTGACCTCTTACTGCTGGTTGCTCTTCGTCAGCACCGGTTTCGCCAGTATTTGAGATAAAAATATCACCACAGTCTAAAAACATTTTAGCATCTGTGCTAATCTTAATAAAACCTTCTTCATCAATTTGAATCATTGGTCGCTCCTTGGCTCCAGAGCCACGCGTTATGACAAGGCCATCTTCCGGTGAGTGATATATCCTCAAGTTTCTTTCAGCGTCATAAACTAAGCTTATAACATCATGAGGGGCGTCTGATGCATTAAGAACATCATCTTTTAATTCTGTATTCTGGTCTATTTGAAACCAATATTCTGGGTGGTAAAGATTACCATTGTCAAAGCGGACTGCTACTATATCACCAACTCTTGGGACACTATGAGAGCCAACTTGATCTCTATTCATTGGAGTTGCCCATGGGATAGCAGCTTCTGGTAAAAGATCAAATTTGCCAAATACCTTTACCCTACACCTTCCATCATTTAATGGGTCTGTATTTACTACGACTTCGCCTAACCAATGCCCATCTCTAAGGTTATCTACAACAAATTCATTTTTATTCATAAACGTTATCCTTTGTTAATGTGTCATTATTAGCAGCAGGCTTATCATAAACACTACTTTTACCTAGATCATCATTATCAGGAGCAGTATTGCCATAAACATTTTCTTTTGTTAACGTGGAATCACCACCTGGAGTCTTATCATAAACACTACTTTTACCTAGATCATCATTATCAGGAGCAATCTTATCATAAACGCTTTCATTTATAGGTGAATTACTATCAGGTGTTGCTGCACCATAAACTTTATCTGGGCTTATTGGGGTTTCGCCTTTAGGTTTTGCTGAAGATTTAATACCCTTGGCTACTTGTCCTGCAGCATTTATTAATCCATTAATACTTCCAGCATTAATAGCATCTTGTACAGTACCTAGTGGATTTACACCATATACATTATCCAAGAATAATTTGCCTGTTACGTTTTCAACAGCTGAATTAACTACATTTGCCAATGGACCGCCCAAGAGAGCACCGTGTGCATTTCCTAAACTGCCACCCATTCCAATTCCATCTGTAATGTTAGTGACTTGACTTACAACTCCCGTTGCTCGGTCTTTAAGCTTAGCCATTTTACTTTTAACCTTATCTCCAAGTGGGGAGCTCTTTTTCCCTTCCTCTGCCGGTTCTGCACCACTTACATCAGTAGCTGGATTATACGCATTCGGAGCTGCTGTTTTCTTAGGAGGTATATTAAGCTCCTCTTCACGAACACCTAAATGCAAACCTGGCTGGTATGATGGGTTTTTTACAGTAGAATATGAGAATGCAATCTTAGACTTTTTCATATCTGGATTCTTATTCAACTCGGCTAACATTTCTTTACCAGATTCCATATCAAATAAACAACGCCCAAGTTGAACATGTATAAATGGCTTCACATCAGCAGCCAAAGCCGGAGCAATAACAAAGCCATCATCTTTTAAATC
>Ga0209533_1003555_pt1 | contig 13768 bp, 13 predicted proteins | sample COG_04_FD_184748 | JGI IMG/M metagenome (GOLD analysis project Ga0209533, IMG submission 184748) | Pelagic Microbial community sample from North Sea - COGITO 998_met_04 (SPAdes) (version 2) | ecosystem: Environmental > Aquatic > Marine > Neritic zone/Coastal water | place: Helgoland, sampling... | reverse complement strand
AAAGTTTTTCAATGAATCTAAAGGATTTGGATTTATCACTGAAGAAGGAGTTGAAAAAGATCATTTTGTACACATTTCTGGATTAGTTGACGAAATTCGTGAAGGCGATATCGTTGAATTCGATCTTCAAGAAGGAAACAAAGGATTAAATGCAGTAAACGTAAAAGTTATCTAATACATATACTTCAAGTTTAATAAAAAAGCTCAACATTATGTTGGGCTTTTTTTGTACCCCATTCCTAATTTTTTTAGATCAGGTATTAGGACACGCCCCCTTGCCAATAAAAACGCTAGAATTACACCTCCTAGTTCGGAATAAAGCTGTAGTTTCGCGGCTGTTAAAAAAATGTCTATGAAGCGTATCAGTCAGTATAAAAAACTATTTAGTGTCGAAAACGAAATTGATCTTAAAACTCTCAAAAAGAGTTACCGTAATTTGGTAAAAGAGTGGCACCCTGATAAGTTTCAAGATGGGGATTCAAAAGCGGAAGAAGCCGAGCTCAAAAGCCGTGAAATCATTGATGGATATCATTTTTTGGTAAGCATCGCCCCAGAAACTATCGCTGATAACTTAGAGGTGTATACGGAAACGATTAACAACTCTGGAATTGCAGACTATATTCACAAAGGAATGCTTTTAGAAATCACTTTTTTAGATGGAACTACTTATGAATACTTTGGAGTGACAAAACAGGTCTATATAAAAATGATTAATTCTAACAAATTGAATCGTTTTGCAAAACGTACGATTTATCCAAATTACATTTACAGAAAGTCAAAACGTACCGTTCAGGAGGCTTAAGGCTTAGGAATTTTAAACATACTTTCGTTAGTGACGCGTGTGTACCAATCGCCACCCAGCCGTGCGACGAGGTCTAATTTTACAGGGTCAATCTCATCATTAGCATCTAACACTTCTGAATTCACATGAATATGGACCACTTTGGCAATTACTAATTGACCAGCTCCGCCATGTTCGCCAAGAGAAACAATGTTTTCTACGACACATTCAAATGATATAGGAGATTCTAAAACCCTAGGGGGTTTGACTTTAAGTGATTTCACTTCTGTTAGCCCACTCTCAATAAACTCATTTACCCCTTTGTCATATTCTCTACTGGATTCTGACATTTGCTCTACAATCGAATAATTTACAATATTGATCACCACTTCTTTGGTTTCTATCGCATTTTGTAGGGTGTGCTTTGTCGTATTATCTCGCACGCGTCTTGCTGGAGAAAAAATTAATATAGGCGGGTTGGAGCTAAAAACGTTAAAAAAACTAAAGGGGCTTAGGTTCACATTGCCTTTAGTATCTACAGTACTAGCAAACGCAATGGGTCTTGGCGCAATAGCCGAGGAGAGCAATTTATGAACTGCTCTAGTGTCAATTAATTTGGGGTCAAATGATTTTACAGTTGCCATACAGATTCTTTTTAATTTGCTTTTAAAAGCGTTGATTTTACAGTACCAAATCCAACACGGATGGCTCCTTTTTGACAATGCCCTCTCATGATAACAGTGTCATTATCTTGAATAAATTTACGCGCGCCGCCCTCATTGAGTTCAACAGGTTTTGATCCTGCCCACGACAACTCGAGCATAGACCCATACGAATTTGGATTTTTTCCACTTATAGTGCCTGAAGCCATTAAATCGCCTACATTCAAATTACAACCATTAACGGTATGGTGTGCCAATTGTTGATTCATATTCCAATACATATATTTAAAATTGGATTGACTCACTACGGTTTCTATACAATTTTTTGGTTGTATAGCAACTTCCAAATGGATATCATAGTTTTTAGGCCCTTTGAAATCAAGATATGGTAATACTGCAGGTTCTTGCTGTGGCCCATCGATTTTAAAGGGCTCTAATGCTTCTAAAGTCACTACCCATGGCGACATAGAAGACGCAAAACTTTTGGCCAAAAAAGGCCCTAATGGGACGTATTCCCATTTTTGAATGTCTCTTGCCGACCAGTCATTAAATAAAACTTTACCAAAAATATAGTTATCAGCAGCATCCGTTGAAACAGATTCACCGAGTTTAGTTGATTTCCCAACAATAAAGCCCATTTCCAATTCAAAATCAACTCGTGCAGAAGGTTGAAAAATGGGTTCTGTATTAGGCCCTAAAACAACTTGTCCTTTTGGTCTGTGTACGTTTTCGCCACTTACGATGATAGAAGAAGCGCGTCCATGATACCCCACGGGTAAATGTTTCCAGTTGGGCAGTAACGCATTGTCAGGGTCTCTGAACATGGTGCCAATGTTTGTGGCGTGTTCTATACTCGAATAAAAATCGGTGTAATCCCCAACCTTTACTGGCAAATGCATTTGCACTTCGTTTTGTTTTATAAACACTGAGGGGTGAGATTTTAATACTGAATTTGTGTTGCATAATTCAGTTTGAATATAGGTTCTAACTTTTACAGTTGTGGATTTGCCTAAGGCTATAAAATCATTTAAATAGTCAGACTCTAGAACTCGAATGTCAAATTTTAAATCTTTAAATATTCCTAGTTCATAAGCAGCATATACATCTAATACAGTATCTCCAATGGCAACACCAACTCTTTTGACATTATCCGATTCGGAAAAAATACCAAACGGTAAATTATAAATACTAAAATCAGAATTTTGATCAATTTTAATCCAGGTGTGCATATGTTATTTTTTATTAATTAAATCTAAGCCATCATTAATAAGCGTCGTAAATTGTTTGTTATGTTTCAATTTGAGCAACTGCTCATGAATTTCTTTCATTAAAGATAAATCCTTATCATAGACCAATTCATATAGTTCCAATAAGATTAACCATTCTGTGGGGTAGTTGGATTTAACGTCCTCAACTACATCAGCCAAGATGTCAAAATTTGATAGGTTATTTACTCTATGGTTTTTAACTGTTTCATACAATTGATGCAGGTGTTTTTCTGTATCAGTGTAAGCGATTTTGGCAGTTTTGGTTTCTGAAATTGTATAAATAGCTTCAAAAGAATTTGAATCTGCAGGACCAGCAAATGCTGAACAAATTTCTTTTCCTATGGCCATATCATATACGCCCCAACTTGGATCAAACAAGACGTTTTCGTTATAGGTTACCCTACAATTTTTGAAGGAGATAAGAATAATTTTCCCTTGAAGGTCTCTTTTTCCAGTTATGATTTCACCTTCAACGATAATTCCACCTTCAAAATTTAGACGTGTTGTTTTGCCCTCTATTATTCCATAGACTTCCAAGTCTTTTGGAGACATATCTTCAATAGCAATGTTTATGCCTTCTAATTTTCCTAGTGTACTTCCATAACCTCCAGGATGATGTTCAGTTCCATGACCAATCAATTCAGTACCCTGAAAAGATAAGGCTGTAGGGCTTTTGGTTTGAAAATAAATAGGTTTATTATTAGCGTCTAAAACACTATTGAATATTCCAGATATTTGAATTCCGGTACTCAGTTCGATTGTTCCTAATTTCTTAGATGCAATAAGTTTATTGATTCCCTCTAAGCCACCTGTTCGTATTGCCATAGTATTTGCGAATTTTTCTAAAACAAAGCTAAGACTTGCAAAGTTAGGAATCACAAATAATTGTGGTTGAGTGGTAGTAATGTCAAAATTAACTTCTGCAGCTTCAATAGAATAGGGGATTTTTTTCACTTCTTTTTTTAGACACAATTGGCTTTCTTCTATAGATGATAATAGTCCAGCACCATATAATTTGGGGTTTTCTAGCGTACCTATGAGACCATATTCTACGGTCCACCAATGAAGATTTCTGATTTTTGCCATTTCAGAGAGTCCGACCATTTCATTTTGAAGTTTATAAACGGCATTGGTGGCTTCAGCTATTGATAATTTGGTAGAATTGGGGTTTTCTTTTAAAATGGATAACAATCGAATGGCTTCATACAGCTCATCATCTTTAGGAGATGAGATGGCTTTGCATCCAATTTCTCCTAAGCGTCTTAGATATTCTGAATATTCAGGATTCGCAATGATTGGAGCGTGTCCAGCGGCTTCATGAATAATATCTGGAGCAGGGGTGTAATTTATATGGTCAATGGTTCTAATATCCGAAGAAATTACAAGCACGTTATAGGCTTGAAATTCCATAAATGCATTTGGAGGAATAAACCCATCAACTGCTACGGCAGCCCATCCAATGTCTTTCAGAATGCGATTCATGCCTTCCATTTTAGGAATTTTTTCTTGATTTATCCCTGTTTTTTTCAGACCCTTGAGGTAGCTTTTATGTGCAATTTTTGTTAATACACTAATATTTAAACGCATCACATACCGCCATACCGCCTGATTTTGGGCGGTATAATCGTCATAAGGTTGTTGAACGATAAACTTATGAAGATGTTTAGGTAGTTTTTTTGTTACGCTGTTAAATTGCATCTTATCCTCATGAAAGGCTATTTGTTTTATGTCATTCAATTAAAGTGTTCCTCTATTTTCTTGTTCTCTTTCAATAGCTTCAAAAAGAGCTTTGAAGTTTCCAGCACCAAAGCCTCTGGCACCCATTCTTTGAATGATTTCAAAAAACAAAGTGGGTCTGTCTTCTACAGGCTTAGTAAATATTTGTAATAGATAGCCTTCTTCATCTGCGTCAATCATAATGCCAAGAGATTTTAATTTTTCAATATCTTCTGCTAATTCATGGTTGTGATCAGAAAGTCGTTTTGGTACAGAATTGTAATAGTCGTCGGGTGGCGTGCTTAAAAACTCAACGCCTTTTGCTCTCATTTTTGCAACCGTATCAATGATGTCATTTGAAGCAACAGCAATATGCTGTACTCCAGGTCCATTGTAAAAGTCTATGTATTCCTCAATTTGAGATTTCTTTTTTCCTTCTGCAGGTTCGTTAATTGGAAATTTAATTCTTCCGTTTCCGTTACTCATGACTTTACTCATTAGAGCGGAGTATTCTGTTGTAATTTGCTTGTCATCAAAAGATAAGAAGTTTACAAAGCCCATCACATCTTCATAATATTTTACCCAGATATCCATTTCATTCCAGCCCACATTCCCTACCATATGGTCTATAAATTTAAGTCCCATTGGTTCAGGATTGTATTCGGACTCCCATTTTTCATAACCTGGTAAAAATAGCCCTGTGTAGTTTTTTCTTTCTACAAATATGTGAACGGTTTCACCATAGGTGTAAATTCCGGCTCTCACTATTTCGCCATGCTCGTCTTTTTCAACCGTTGGTTTCATATAAGATTTTGCGCCTCTTTTGGTCGTTTCTTCCCATGATTTTTTAGCGTCATCAACCCACAAAGCTACAACTTTCACCCCATCTCCATGCTTAGATAAATGTTCGTTCATCCATGAATCTTGATGGAGAGGAGTGGTTAATACAATTCTAATTTTATCTTGTTTTACAACATAAGATGCATAGTCTTTACATCCTGTTTCTAATCCTTTGTAGGCATGCGATTGAAATCCAAATGCAGTTTTGTAAAAGTGGGCTGCTTGTTTGGCATTACCTACAATAAATTCTACATAATCAGTCCCTAGTAATGGAAGAAAATCTTGTGCTTGTTCAAATATTTTTTCCAACCCGTATTCTACATTTTTTATATTAGCCATGTCTGTCAAATTTTTAATGTTTTATTCTGTAATCCAAGATTTATAATACTCTTCGTTTTGTAATTTCATAGCTTCTTCCGTTACCATCAATGGACTAAAAGTGTCTACCATTACAGCGAGTTCAAAAGTCTCTTTTTTACCGATGCTTTTTTCCATGGTTCCAGGGTGTGGACCATGCGGAATTCCAGCAGGATGCAGGGTGACGCTGCCTTTATTGCTGTCATTTCTACTCATAAAATCACCATCCACATAATAGAGAACTTCATCGGAATCAATATTAGAATGATTGTAAGGTGCGGGCACCGCATTTGGGTGGTAGTCATACAATCGAGGTACAAACGAACAGATGACAAAATGGCTTGTTTCAAACGTTTGATGAATTGGTGGGGGCTGATGAATCATCCCTGTTATGGGTTCAAAATCGTGAATTGAAAATTTATACGGAAAATTATAACCATCCCAACCAACCACACTAAACGGGTGGACGGCATACACATACTCGTGTATGGTATCTTGTTTTTTGACTTTGATTATAAAATCGCCCATTTCATTAAAGGTTTCAAGCTCCGTAGGAGGGTGGAGGTCTCTTTCGGAATAAGGCGCGCCTTCTAGGTGCTGACCAAACCAATTCCGATAACGTTTTGGAGTATAAACAGGACTCTTGGATTCAACGATGAATAAACGGTTGTTGGTGTCGTTAAATTCAATTTGATAGATAATCCCTCTTGGAATCACAATATAATCTCCGTACTTAAACGTTATATTCCCTAGATGCGTTCTCAATTTCCCTGAACCTTCATGAATAAAAAGGACTTCGTCAGAATCGGTGTTTTTATAAAAATAACGTGTCAACGATTTTTTAGGAGCTGCCAAGCTAATCTGACAATCGTTATTCACCAAAATACATGTTCTGCTTTCTAAATAGTCATTTGTTGGCGCCACATTAAACCCATCAAGTTTTAAGGATTTCATGTTTTTAGATACAGCTATTTTTGGCGCTACATCGTAAGATTTTAAGATGGCTTTGACTTGAGTTGGGCGTTGCGTATGGTACATTAAGGTGGACATGCCATCAAATCCAATGGTGCCAAACAACTCTTCATAATAATAATTACCATTAACATCTTTAAAAACGGTATGTCTTTTAGGTGGTATTTTTCCTAAGGTATGGTATCTAGGCATGTTATGAAGTTTATGTATTTAACAAGAACAAAGCTATATATAATTTGATTGAAATGGTTATTTAGTTCTAAAACAGTTTTTATATAAGAATTTTTATATTAATTTTAGCATTAATAAAGAATACTATTCTTTTATATTGTAATTTTAAAACCATTTATATAAAATTTTTCTAGATGCTTGAAAAACTTGACAAAACCGATATTGAAATATTAAGACTGTTACAACAAAATAGTAACCGTACCATAAAAAACATTGCCGACTTCTTAGGGATGACGACCACACCTGTTTTTGAACGTATTAAAAAACTAGAAAAAAGAGGCTTTATCAGTAAATATGCCGCCATTTTGGACTCTAAAAAATTAGGCTTAAAACTGACTGTTTTTGCTGGAATTTCTCTTAAAAGCCATACCCGGAGTTATTTAGAGAAATTTGTAAAAATCATTGACGGATTCTCCGAAGTAGTCGAGTGCCATCGAGTGTCGGGTAATTTTGATTATTTATTAAAATTAGTTTTAGTGGACATTGAAGATTACGAGCAATTCATCATGACCAAACTCGCTCTTATAACCGATTTAAGCAACGTGCAAAGTTATGTAGCACTGTCTCAAAGTAAATCAACCAATGAAGTGAATTTGCAGCATTTGATGTGAGGATTTAGGGTTTTTTGATGTAGGGTTTTTGTATGAAAAAAGTTATTGGTAGTGAATATGGAACAATAACAGTTTTTCCAAACTGTTCACCAGGTATCATCAAAGGTAATTGACGAATTATCCGAACCGCTTCTGCCTCAAAAAGTGGATGAGCCGCTCTAGCTTTCACTTCTGTCACTTTACCTACTTTGTTTATTTTAAAAATTACATGAATTTTTTGGTTGCCATAGAATGAAGTACCCTTAATGGCGGATTCATTAAATTTTTTTTTGACAAATTCACTAATTTTAATACTCATACATTTTCTAGAGTCTTTTTGTCTCTCATAGTTTTCGCATCCTGGATAGGTTGGAGCTTTCTCAAAATGGCCATAAGGGATATCGATTAGATGGTCTCCGTTTTTATTTTTCCCATTTTTAAACTTAATGGATTCAATTTCAGTACCATTAACATCAAAATGTTTCCACTTTTTTATAGGTATATTGGCTTTGAATTCTCCAATCCATTCCAACTGTCCGTTTTCATAATATTGTGATTCTTCTCCTTCTTTTTTGCCTTTTATTAATTTTCCAATCAATTTAAGTTGATTGTTTGTATGGTACTGCTTGTAGAAGCCATGTTTAAAACCATTGTAATATTCAACTTCCCATTCTATAGAGCCATTAGGGAAATATTTAATCCATTTACCATGTAGTTGCCAATCCCTGTAATTGGAAGATATTTTAACAATACCATTTTTATAATACTCTTTAAAATAGCCGTTTTCTAATTGATTTTCAAACCTTAGTTCTCCAGATTCATAATATTTTTTTTGTAAATACAATCCGTCTATTTTAGATAATTCAAAACTTAGAGAACCATTTTTAAAATAGCATTTGGTTTCTTTATTTTTATTATCATTAGTAAAACTGTATTCTTCCCGAAGATTGCCATTTGGGTAAAAATCTTTCCATTTCCCAACTCTTACACCATTTTTATGCTGACCAATAGTTTCGATCTGACCATTGTCATGATAGGTTTTGTGTGGTCCGTCGTCTTGAGCAATACAAAATTGAACTAGAAATAATAAGAATACAGAAATAATAGGTTTCATTGTGTTGATTTTAGGGGATAAAATTTTTCTAATTTAAAAAAACTATTTAATTTTTAAATAGTTTTGAATAAAATTTCAAACTATTAATTTGGAAGTAATATAGTAGTCATTTGATTCTTTCTCTCAAAAACTCTCCCTCAATACAATCAAACTTGCTTTATAGCCAGCCGATAAATACCATTGTCCTGATTCTATTAGGATCTCATCCTCGTTATAAATTTTTAGCTGAGCGGTATTAGGCTTGGAACTCCCTTCATTAAGAGCAATGAATTCAATAAGATTTAAGCCTGTTTTTAATTCGACATCAACAATATAGCCTGAGTTTGTAAGGGTGATATTTGGGTTCATGATAGCTTTATTGAACATTAATTTAATACGATCACCGTCTTGTTCGCTATAATCTATACATATAATACGAATGTACTTAGATTTAGTTTTAATATCCTCAAAAAAGTAATCGCTTTCTAAGTTAAAATTATTTTGCGCACTTCCTATAAACTCTTCTTTAATTTCCCAAGTCGGATCCACCACATCACGCGTTTGGGTGATGCCGTATTTTTTCTTTGCAAAGCCATCAATTGGTTGGATGCCCATGGTAATTTCAAATCCTTTATCGGTCAGCCCTTTAATAGGCGAGATGGTCAAAGGAAATTGATCGGTCAACGGATTGCGTTCTAAGGCTAAAGCTTTGATTCGAAACGTTTCTTGGTTGTTGTCTAGCTGCGCATACACGGCTTGTTGTAGTCCAACAAATAACAGTAACACTATAAAACTTCGATTCATAAAAAAAATTGGCATTTCTTAAGTTGTAAAGATATTGATTTGATTGTTAACTTTCTTGTGAAGTGTTAAATATAAAATTAAGTGTTCAATAAGTGTTCCAAATTTATAGGCGTCACTTTTATTTTCATTTTTACCATTAAAAGCATCCGTTTTCATATCTTTAAACTTTCTATATTTAATTTTATTGCAAACACATCTCACATCTTTAAAACAACAACTTTCAGGAGAACTTTATGACAGTGCTCTTGTGAAAACTTTGTATGCTACCGATGCCTCTGTGTATCGAGAGTTGCCCTATGCAGTGGCCATTCCCAAAACGACAGAAGATATCAAACGCTTGATTGAATTTGCACGTTCAAATAAGTTATCAATTATTCCACGTGCTGCCGGAACGTCTTTAGCTGGTCAATGTGTGGGCGATGGAATTGTCGTAGATGTGTCTAAATACATGAACGACATCTTAGAAATCAATACCCAAGAACAATGGGTGCGTGTACAACCTGGTGTGGTTCGAGATCATTTGAATGCATTTTTGAAACCTTATGGTTTCTTTTTTGGACCTAACACTTCCACTGCCAATCGTTGTACGATGGGAGGGATGGTTGGGAATAATTCTTGTGGTTCAACTTCTATTGTATATGGGTCTACTCGCGATCATACTTTAGCAGTCAAAGCTATTTTAAGTGATGGAAGTGCCGTTGAATTTTCATCATTGACCAAAGACGAATTTAATTTAAAAACGAAGGGGACTTCTTTAGAAGCGTCACTTTATAAACATATTTATTCAGAACTTGATAACCCAGTTATTCGATCCCAAATAGAATCTGGCTATCCAAAAGCATCCATTACACGTCGCAATACCGGTTATGCTGTTGATGCCTTGATGCAAACCAATGTATTTGAGGAATCTAAAGAAGATTTTAATTTCTCAAAATTACTGTGTGGATCTGAAGGGACTTTAGCGTTTACCACAGAATTAAAACTACAAATCGTGCCCTTACCAAAACCCTTTCAAGTGGTTTTAAACGCGCATTTCAGTTCTATAACAGAAAGCCTTCAAGCCACTTTAGTCGCTATGAAACAAACTCCTACGGCTTGTGAATTGATGGATAAAACCATTTTGGATTGTACCAAAGAAAATAGCAATCAGCAAAAAAATAGATTTTTTGTAGAAGGCGACCCTGAAGCGATCCTTATGGTGGAATTTAGAGGCGATACTTTAGCGGAATCCAAAGATCAAGCTAAGGCATTGGAAACGAACCTTAAAACGGCTCAATTGGGTTATGCCTATAAGTTAGTGGAAGGTGATGATTGCGAAAAAATATGGGAATTACGAAAGGCAGGCTTGGGGCTTTTAGCAAATATTCCTGGTGATGCCAAAGCCGTTGCCTGTATTGAAGATACGGCCGTTGCCTTGGAAGATTTACCGCTCTATATTGAAGCTTTTACGGCACTTATGAAGTCCTACCATCAAAAAGCAGTGTACTATGCACATGCGGGGGCAGGAGAGTTACATCTAAGACCAATTTTAAATTTAAAATCATCTTCAGATGTTGCATTATTTCGAGCCATAAGTGAGGCTTCTGCTAAGTTGGTGAAATCCTACAATGGTGCCCTCAGTGGCGAACATGGCGATGGGCGCGTCCGATCGGAATTTATTTCGTTGGTTTTGGGTGAAGACAACTATCAACTCCTAAAACGGATTAAATCGACTTGGGATCCATCAGTAGTATTTAACCCTGGAAAAATTGTAAATCCAGTTCCTATGGATGCAGCACTGCGCTATGAAGCAGATACACCCATTTCAAAAGTAGAAACACTATATAATTTTGATTCAACAGGTGGGATTTTAAACACCGTTGAAAAATGTAACGGTTCAGGCGATTGTCGAAAATTGAGTTTTGCGGGAGGTACCATGTGCCCTAGCTATAGAGCTACGATGGATGAAAAAGATTCTACGCGGGGACGTGCAAATGTATTGCGAGAATTTTTAACTCAAAACACCAAAGAAAACTCTTTTGATCATCCCGAAATTAAAGAAGCGATGGATCTATGTGTGTCGTGTAAGGCTTGCAAATCCGAATGTCCATCGAATGTAGATATGTCAAGTTTGAAAGCAGAATTTTTGTATCAGTATCAAAAAACCAATCCGGTATCACTGCGAACCAAACTTATTGCTCATAATTCAAAGATCAACTCTATGAGCCGTCATTTTTCGGGTGTCTATAATTTTTTCGGAAATAAACCATGGTTTAAATCGCTCTTAGGAATTCATCCAAGTCGATCACTTCCAAGCTTACATTCAACAACGTTAAGACAGTGGTTTGCCACCCATAAACAAAATAAATATAAGAGAAGTGTACATCTCTTTTGTGATGAATATACCAATCATTACGATATTGAAATTGGTAAAAAAACAGTACATTTATTAAATCAATTAGGGTATGAAGTTCTCATGCCTGATCATCATGAAAGTGCTCGTGCATATATCTCAAAAGGATTTTTAGAGGAAGCAAAAACCATTGCAACAGATAATGTAAATACGTTTAGTTCTTTAATTTCCAAAGACATCCCTTTAGTTGGAATAGAGCCTTCTGCTATTTTAGGGTTCAGAGATGAATATCCTAACCTTGTGGATGCGCCATTAAAACCCACTGCTGTAAATTTAGCTCAATATGTATTTACGATAGAGGAATTTCTAGCTAACGAACTGAATGCAAATAAAATTGATATTTCTAAATTCACCACAAAACCAAAAACAGTTTATTATCATGGACATTGCCATCAAAAAGCATTGTCTTCGAATTCGTTTGCTCTAAAAGTTCTGGGGATGCCTTCTAATTTTAAAGTGCATGCTATTGATTCTGGATGTTGTGGAATGGCGGGGTCATTTGGTTATGAAAAAGAACACTATGCGTTGAGTCAGCAAATAGGTGAGGACCGCTTATTTCCTGCATTGAGAACGTTAGATACAACATCAATTGTATCAGCATCAGGAACAAGTTGTCGACATCAAATAAAAGACGGAGTAAATAAAACAGCCCTACACCCTATTGAAGTTCTTTATAATGCCTTGAATTTGCACCCATGAGCTATTTAGAATTTAGTGGCTATTTTGGTGCTTTTTTGACAGGGATCATTATCGGGTTATTTGGAGGAGGAGGTTCTATTTTGGCCGTTCCCATATTCGTCTATTTATTTAAATTAAATCCAGTTATAGCTACGAGTTATTCCATGTTTGTGGTTGGGTTTTCGTCAGCAATTGGAACGCTTATAAACATTAAAAAACAATTAATTGAATATAAAACAGCTTTCATATTCATCTTTCCAGCGCTCATATCTGTTTTTCTAACGCGTCGTTTTATAATACCAAACCTTCCAGATATTTTACTGTCAATACAAAGTTTTGTACTAACTAAAGAGATGGCGTTAATGTTGTTATTTAGTGTCATAATTTTGTTATCAGCTGTTTTTATGATGAAGAAACCAAAGACGGATATTCCTCAAAATTTAAACCCCCCAAAAAAATATAGCCTATTAGTATTTATCGGATTAGGCGTTGGTTTACTTACGGGTTTAGTAGGTGCTGGAGGCGGTTTTATAATAGTACCTGCACTAGTGCTATTTGCAAGACTTACTGTTAAACAAGCGGTTGCAACCTCTATGATTATCATCACATTTAATTCACTTATTGGATTTAGTGCTGATTTATCGTTGATAGATATCAAATGGGGCTTCCTAGTTATTTTTACAACGCTATCCATTTTAGGAATTTTTGTGGGTACTTATATCTCAAACTATGTGCGTGAATCAACCTTAAAAACAAATTTTTCTCGCTTTATGATTTTGATGGCTTTTGTTATTATTTTGAAAGAGATATCTTCTTAGGGTGTAACATATCAGCTGTTGTGGAGTCCTATAGATAAACGCTCTAATAATGAAACAAGACAATCAAATTATCGTCCTTCTGCATCTTTCTCAACTCGCGACAACTTTGCTCGCTTTTGGGAGCATCTTAATTCCTCTTATTATATGGGTTACTCAAAAGGAAAAAATAAAAGATTTGGACACACATGGAAAACAGATTCTTAACTTTCAATTCAGCATGTTAATTTATAGTTTTATTTGCATTCCTTTAATTCTAATTGGAGTAGGCGTATTAGGATTAGTTGTGATTCTAATTTTATCCATTGTATATCCTATTAAAAATGCCTTAAGAGCAAGTAATGAATTGCCCCCAATTTATCCCTATAGCATAACGTTTTTAAAATAATAACTTTACCCCTATTAAGTATTGGTTATTAAATTCGCAACCAATGACGTTATTTTAATTTTTTCATTACCTTTGTACTTCGAATACGTTGAACAACTATGAGTCCAAAAGTTTTACTTAACAATAAGGAAGTAAACATCATTCTACATCGATTGGCTTGTCAACTCATTGAAAAACATAC
>Ga0209533_1003553_pt1 | contig 13771 bp, 8 predicted proteins | sample COG_04_FD_184748 | JGI IMG/M metagenome (GOLD analysis project Ga0209533, IMG submission 184748) | Pelagic Microbial community sample from North Sea - COGITO 998_met_04 (SPAdes) (version 2) | ecosystem: Environmental > Aquatic > Marine > Neritic zone/Coastal water | place: Helgoland, sampling... | reverse complement strand
TTGGGTGTTTATATTGCTGGCATTACCTTCCAACACCATGATCTCAGTACGTATATTTTTAATATGCTCTAACAAATAATTGGCTCTGATTTTTTCTACTGTAAAGGCATTCATGCGGTGCATGTATACCAATACTTGAAAGGCGCCTTTTGGTGATGCAAACAACCAGTAAATAGGCTTTTTCTTGTACATTTTACAATGGTATTTGTAAAAGTCTTTCACCAAGAATTTCTCCAAGTCTTTGTCCAACCCCTCTTGTATAAAGTTGATGTTCTCAGTTCTGGTTTCATGACCCCAAATAGTATCTAATACCTGCTGAAACTGCTGTAAGGAATCATCTGGGAATTGACAATTTTTACCCATAAGCGGTAAAATGGCATCTTCATCAATAATGACTTTGCCATTGTTGAAGGTATACCTCGCTAACTCATCTGTAGTTGGATTGGGATGTGCAATGTTTAAACCCGGTTTATCCAAACGGTAACGCCCCATAAACAAACCAATAGCATAGGATATAAATTGTGAAATGACTTCTCCTTTATCGATGGGTAATTCAATAGCGTTGCCACCATTGGCTCTAAAATCATCTTCCAAAGCCACCAACTCATTTTTGCTGAGCTCCTCTTGTAAGATGGTAATATCTTTTAAAGCCACCTCTGGGGTTAACTCTTCTTGCAAACCATAAATATCTATAAAAATGCGGTTGAGTTCTTCTTCATTGGCATGCAGTTGGAAGAAATTTTTGCTTACTTTTTCTTTCCAAGTTTGATAGGCTTCTTCTACTGAATTAGTTTCATTTAATAATGGGGATTGGTCAAAATCCCAAGAAGTTTCATGGGAGTTCCAGTCTTTTCTCGATATTTTTTTACTATCCTCAACTACAAAATCAATGTCCTGATTGTCGAATATTGAATTAGATAATGGCAAAGCTTTTAAATTTCCAACTTGAAAATTAATTGTAGGATTAAGAATTTTCAACATATAGTAAGATACATTCGAGCACAAAAAACCGAGTACTTTATTAACGTCCTCTAAAAACAATGATGACCCACTAACATCAAAGACAAATCCTTCAGGCGTATATCTACTCGCAAAACTTCCACTACTAATAAATGACCACGTAATTCCATTTTTAAAATAATGACTTTTCCCATCATATCTGAAACCGCTAAATGATTTCATTAGGTTCAAACCCTTTTCGTCATACATTAGGACATATTCTTGATTTCCATACCATTTTCGAAAAGCCCCCCCTTTATTGTATGGAAACCATTTGTAATTTTCTTTTCTGGGGTCTACATGACTTTTTATATTGAGCCCTAAGTCTTTAAATGCAATTTCAGACCAAAACCTAACTACCTTAGCATTTTTCCCTGTAGACATACCATGTTTTACATCACACAGGTCTTTAATTTTATTAAGACTAAACGCTTTATGCAGATTTTCTTTTACCCAATACGCGATCGGACTACCTGGGATTTTATAGAAGTTGGCTTGGGGTATATTGCGATAGAAAAGCTTTTCACCTTCAACAGTTCCGTTTTCCGGAATTTCTGTTATTCCTTCTTCTCCTCTATATTGGTTAAAGTCGTATTTATAGTTTTCTTTTCCATTACTATACAAAAACAGCTTTTCGATATCCTTGTATAAGATGTGTTGGAAATTGCGTTCATGTAATCTGAAGTAGCTACCAATAGAATTTTCAGACTTTGTTTTTTTAATTGCAAATGCCACCGATCCAAAGTCAATTCCGAAAATCCCTCTTCCCATATGTAATAGGCTATCGAAGGTGAAATTATCAATGTAACTTTTTCTAATCTTTTCAAAAGAAGATAGGAATAGCCAAGAAGGTAAATTGATCAATGCAAAACGTGAATTATCTTCTGTCATGTTTGGAATGACTTCCATAAAAATGGTCATCAAATCAGATTTTGTTATTGGATAATTCGTGTTTACATAATTCTTTAAATCCGCATTCATACTCTTCTGCCCCATATATGGAGGATTTGCCACTACTGAAGAGTATTTTTTGGTTAAAATTAGTAATACCGGAATGTAGTTCTTCAAATTTTGGAATATAGCTTCAAGGTTAAAGTCTCGGTATTCCGTGTTTTGAATTTCAACAAATTGTTTTTCAATAAATACTCTAGCTTCTTCACTTAAATTCAACTTCATTACAGAACCCAAGTTTTTGGCTTGTTTCATTAAACGCAATGCGGCTTCCAATTCTTCTGTATAGTCTGTTCCTTCAGCCCCTAAAAAGTCTTTAATTTCCTGTTCGCTAAAATCCTGTTCTTCTGGCATGGCATAAACATTGGGTAGCCAATCTTTTTGCCAGATGTCTGGATATTGTTTAGCCGCTTTAAGAAGTATAGCAAAAGTGGCCAGTTGTGCTGCTCGGTCGTCAATATCCAATCCGTAAAGGTTGTTTGTTAGGATGCTTTCTACGGCCTCTTCTGGCGTGTAGTATTCTTCCATATACATTTGGTACAAAAGCTCAAAGCCTTCTACCAAAATATGCCCAGAGCCTGCTGCTGGGTCTATTAAGGTGAGTTCTTCTACGTTGTTTATTAGAGCCTCTGTTTTGCCATCACTATCGTTCTCAACCAAATACTTCATTTGGCTTTTTAGTGGGCTATCTGGGTGTTTGTCTAACCATATTTTACCTGCGGTGTTTTCTACCATGTACTTTACAATCCAGTTGGGCGTAAAGATTTGGGTAGCAGCAGGAATGTCTTTTGCTTCTGCTTTCTTGTTCTTTTTAAACGAGGCAAATACCTCATCTTTCTTTTCAGAGATATAAAACTGGTATAACCAACCAATGAGTTCTACTTGTTGGTACTCGTCATCGCTTATGGCATCGGTGGTATTGAGTAAATGTAAAAAACCAGAGTCTTGCAGCATGTTATCGGGCAGCAAGAGCTCGGTATAATCATCTAGCTTCCCAAAGACCTTGTCTAGGGTTTTGTTGGCATGGCAATAACCAACCAATAACAAGGCAAAGGCTTCTTGGTCTTTGGTATAATCACCTATGATTTTTTGAAGTCGTGTTTGCTCGGTAGTAGACAGAAAGGCATACTGCCCTTGTCGTGCTTTTTGCAGTATTACTGGCGTGTGTTCCATGCCGGCAACATTCTCCAATTGTGGCTGCTCGTAGCCGTTCTTCACCATAATACGCAGCGCCATCATCCTATTGAACCAGGTGTAAGCTGCTTCTTCCACCACCACCTCGATACCTTTGTGTTGTACCGCCTGTTTAAGTGCTTTCCATAATCTAATAGCATCTGGTGCATCAACAGGATCTGCTTCTCTAAATACATAACCTCCTGAAACAGATATCGGTTCTGCAACTACATTACCTTGGGAATCAAAGCCCCAATACAAAAGCCTTTTGGCCACACCATCCATCAACAGCTTTCTCGATTCTTGTGCGAAAGTTTTGGTGTTCATTTATTTAAGGATAATAGTTTTGTTTTCAATGATGAGCTTGGTCATCTCTTTTCTAACCTTCTCTAGATACACTTCCAATTCTTCGGTGGTAGAAATCGTGGTTGCGCCTTTTGTTACATAATAGGTTTCAGACTCTGCAGCTTCACCAGATCCAGTTTTTATGGCTGCTATAATTTTTTTTAGCTCTACATTTTTAAATTGATCAACACTCAGTTGCTTATTTCTTAAAGACTCCAATGATGATAAATTATCTATGCCACCTAAGGTATAGTCCTTATCGGCATATGTATCTTTGCTAACCTTACGCTTAGTAGCCTCAACTTCAAGTTCTTTAAAAGCATCTTCATAGAGCGCCTTTACTACTTTTTTGAGTTCAACCAACTGATCATTTAACGCTTTTTTCACTTCATCATAGGCCTTTTTTACATGACGAAATTCACGTCTAGGGTCTTCTAATGCTAAAAAAGTATTGATACTATTTACCTTTTCCAGTGTATCTGCTGGTAAGGTTTTAAAGTTTTCGTTGTTTTCACGCATAAAGCCGTGAATCTCTATCACATCATTAAGAGATCTTGCTGCAAAATCTTCCATCCCTTTGGTAAGATCAAATAATTCTTTAGATGGATCCTGCGCATCTATAAAATAGGTAAAGAGTTTTTTCAGGTCTCTTGTTTGTACCCATTCGCTTAATTGTTTCACCGCTTTCTTAAAACAGTTTCCAAAAGGATATTTACCATAATAAGCTGTTTCTAACTCTTGATGTTTCGACAACTTTTTTTGTAAGGCCGACACCAGGTCTTCGAATAGAATATTTTTGTCTGTGGCTGTCGCTAGGGTTTCATTAAAAACCACTTTGTAGGACGTAACCACACCATCTAAAATAGTTTGGTCTATCTCCTCTCCGGTTACTACCTCGCAAGACATACGCTCTGAGGTAGACACCGCTTTATTGATAAAGTCTACAATAGGAAATCGTTGTTGTCCTTTGTACACAAACTCACGTTTTTTCTTCTTAACCAAGCTAATTAATACATCTAATACCGCTTCAAAGCGCCATCCAAAAGGCTCCTCCTTGTATTTATTAATCAAATCATGTACTGTAATTTGATTGTTGTTGGCGGTAATAAAATCGTTTACAAATTGTTCTGCTGGTGTTAGGGTTGGCATTGGTATTTGCATATCTGCCGCCGAACGCTTTAACTCCTGCTGATTGCGCGCATAATCTGAAGATAATTGATGGTACTTGTAAATACCAGATAAGTGTAGTTCTATTAAATTATTGACGCGTTCAGTTGCAGTGATTCCGTTAATTTGAGCACTTTCTATAATATTATTTTGTGAAATAAAACGGGTTTCTTGAAATTTATGCTTTAAAATGCCCTCTATTTTATCTTTTAACTGACTGTTTCTAATTTTAAAATTCTCGTTGGTTCGAGAACGGTCACCAGTGCCACCACCAGAGTTGTTTAAGAAATATTTGTTTGTTCTACAATACCATTCAAACTCCTTTCTTAATGCCTCATCAGTATTAAACCACTCGTTCACACAAATCACTAAATCTTTCTTATTAAGGTCTAATGCTTTTTGTTCAACAGCTATATTATCTGTGAGTAAAACCGTTAAGTCAAAATCTCCATTTCTAAAAAATTCCTTGCCTTCTATAGCGTAGCCAATTTTAAAATCATTTTGTCCATAACTTACCTTCGCGTTTAGTTTAACTAAAGGTCTAAAAAAGCCGTCAAAAGTCGTTAAACGATCTTCTAAAATGATGGTTTGATTTTTAATAAGGTTTTGAACATCCATTTCATCTTCATTAAAGAAAAAGAAGCTGCCTTTTTCTTCTCGGATGATACTCTCCTCCACCAATTTATTTAAAACAGTACCAATCTCTTTTTGGAGCTGCATTTTATTTTGATCAAGTGTGTCCATCAATAGCACCGCAATATTTTCAATGGTAGAAGGGAATGTTTGGCGTTGATTTTCCAGTAAATTGGAAATCATAAACAATACTTTGACCACACGTTCGGCAAAAAGATTGTTTTTAACATAGGGTAATTCCAAGGCATTATGAATGGCCTTCGCGCCCCTATTGGTTAAGTTGGTATTGAATTGCTTATTGTAAAAAGCATCAAATGGCATAAAATCACCCATTTCATCATCGGCATGTTCTTTTGCTGTAAAATGTGTAATACCAAGTATGGAACGTTCATTGTCCTTTACCTGTTTTATGACAAATCCTAATTGCTGAAATGCTTCAAAAACATGTGCTATTAATTTAAATTGATAGGGTACAAAAGGATAGCCAATAATAAACTCGTCTTCATCCTTATAACCTTTGTATAAATCGTGGTTGATTTTAAATTGATTTTCAATATAATCTTTATGCTGGGCATACATTTTACTCAAGGCAGCGATCCCAGTACTATTTTTATCTAAAACTCTTCGTTGCGTAATGTAAGACGCATCGTTACTCTGTAAAGAAATACGGGTGTCAAAACGCCCTAAAATTTTTCCAAATTCATCTTGAACATCCGCAACTCCATCAGTACCTACAGAAACCTCATCCAACGTCTGTTGTGCCGTACAGGCAATCCAAACTTGGTTGTTACAATCGTCACTTACGCGTTCAATAATATTCTGAAAGTTGAGGAGTATTTCTTTATTAGAACCCACATACTGCGAAACCTCATCTACTAGAAACAACAATCTATAGTGTTCATCTTTTTCCTTTAAAAACGCCTTTAATTCGGGTATTAAAGTGGCGTTAATTCCAATTTTAAAACTTTCTGGATTAGATAGTTTTGCATGCAATGAAACCTTGTCGATGGCCGGATGAAACTCTTTGGCAATATCCAAAACATCATCTAATTGAAATGCCGCAGCACCAGCCGCATCCGTTTCCCAATTAAAACCCGTTACTTCTTCAACTCTTACTTTAAAATCTTCAAAAACCCCTTTTTTATCGAGTTGCTTTTCCAATAGAATCGCTAAAGGAATGTCATCTGAATTGTACCCTCTAAACTTATTAAACATGTTTAAAAAGATACGTGTTAAACGTTCTTCACTTCCATCATCAGTTTCATCCTCAACGTTAAACATGATATTATCACAATGTGAGGAAACTACTCGTTTTTGTAACAGTTTTAAATTACTAGTTGTAATATTTTCGTTGGCTCCAGAACCCATAGCATCATAGCCCGAAACTGCTTTTATATAGGCAGCAAAGGCCAACTCTGAAGTATCTGCATCTAAAAGATAATGCACATATTTAATAAAGTGTGATTTACCAGAACCATAGTAGCCATTTACCCAAATTCCAGATTTACCAGAGCGTTTATTTAATACTGTATCTACCATAATAAATAACTTTTCGATCAGCTCGTCTGTGAAGACGTACTCATCGATTTCAGCTTTTATGGTTTCTTTCTTTTTGTCGCTTACAACAACAGCAGGGTTAATATTTCTGTCAATTTCCCTATCGTATATTTCTCTTAATAACATATTTTATGCGTTTATTAATTTTATTGCTCTGTATAAATTTTCGTCTTTCAATAAGCCAAATAAACTGTAATAGTTTTTTGCTTCTCCAGGGTAAAACATAATGAGTTTATAGCCATTAATAAACTTCTCGAAATTATTCATAAAGCGACTTGCTCTTATATATGGAAAGGCATTACCAAATCCTTTTACAAATACATAAGCCACTTCATAGGTATTTGCATTCTCCAAATGTTCCTTTATTTTGACATCTAAATAATTTAAAAACCGATCGTTATAAGCATCCTTTTCTATGGCTTTCTGAACAGCTTCAGGCTTTTTGAGTTCGTTAGCTGTATAAAAATCATACTTATTACTTTTACCAAATTTCTCTTGCTTCAAATAATCACAAAATATTTCAAAAAGATCAATAACCATCACATCTAAATAATTATTAGGTCTGTGTAATCTGTTTTTAATATCTAAAATCTCTTTATCGATCTCGTATTCTTTTTGCGCATCGTACATATACATGTAGGCGGGGAAGAAAAGGTTTCCAGTCTGATGGTCTTGGAAATCCTTATTTTCTAATTGCGTGTATAGTTCGGTTATCGTCATATTAATTTTAATTTTTAAAACAAGCTGATAAAAACCATACTTGTTGATGGTCTTCAAAATAACTCCAAAATTGAGAACTAGTATTCGTTGCTTCTAATAATCGTTCTCCATTCCAGAGTCCAACGTCTTTAAGTGCTTTTCTGTATTGTTCGTTTATTTTTTTATAGGTTGAATCAGACCAAGTTGCTACATCTTCATCTAAAGAGGCAATCTCATCTATTTGCATTTGAATATCATATGTATTTAAAGGATTTCCTACTTTAAATTTCTTTAAGGTTACTTCAAAATGAATATCAAAAATTAAAGGATAGGTCTTTAAACACAAATAAAATAGTGCAAGTTTTTTTTCGTTCTCATTCCATCCGAAAAAATGAATCCAAAAATCATTTGGCGCCACATTATATCTTCTTTTTATTTCAGAGATTATTCTTTTTCGAGCAGAATTGGTAGCAATACCTATTACGTTATTTTGTTCCTCCTCAATAGCAATACCATGCTCAAAGTTTTCACTTAACAGCAGCACTTCCAGGGCCATAAACTCATTAAAGAGTATGCCTCCTGCAGTGAAATTAGCATCGTATTTTTTGTTTTTTATCATCATATTTATCGAATGATTTTATTTTTAAAAAGCTATTGAAGCCCCTCAAATTTCTCCTTCATCGTAGGGTTACCATGGGTTAACTTTTTAATCGTTAAATCTTCGGCTTTATTGTTTGCCAATCGTAAATTATTTACCGAAGATAATAAAGCTTCTTTAGTTTTTTGAAGGTGTGTCATTGTTTTATCAATTTCCTTTATGGCATCCCCAAATTGGCGACTAGCCAAATCATAATTACGAGCAAACCCCGTTTTAAAATCATTAATTTTATCCTCAAAATTAGTAACGTCTACATTTTGATTTTTCATGATACTTAATTCTGTCTTGTACTCTAAAGATTTCATACCTGCATTGCGCAACAAAGAAATAATAGGAATAAAAAACTGTGGTCTTATCACATACATCTTCTCGTATTTGTGAGAAACATCTGCTATACCAGTATTATAAAACTCATTATCAGACTCTAATAAAGAAACCAATACAGCATATTCGCAACCTTTGTCTCTTCTATCTTTGTCTAATTTGGCAAAGAAATCTTCATTTTTCTTTTTAGTAGCGGTTTCATCTCCTTCGTTTTTCATCTCAAACATGATAGACACAATTTCATTACCATTGTGGTCTGTTTCTTTGAACACATAGTCTCCTTTTGTACCTCCTGATGCATCGTTATCCTTTTCAAAATATGCATTTTGAAATGCTGTTGCACGTAATTTATTAAACTCGATTTCACAATGTTGTTCTAACGTTTCACCAATCATTTTAGTAGAAAGTTTCTGCTTATGATCTTTTAAACGAATAATTTCCTCGTCTTTTAATTTGAGTGTTTCGTCTTTATATTTTAATTTATCGTTAAATTTTTCTTTTAAGGATTTTTCTAACAATTCTTTTTCAGTATCCTTAGATTTAAGGTCATTTTCAAGTTGGTCATTTTTCTTTTCAACTTCCTTTAAAGCTTCAGAAAGAGCAAGTTTTTTGACAGTTTCTGCGTTTTCAAGTTTTGATTGTAAATCAGAAATTTCTTTGTTTTTTTTTGACCCCTCTTCTAATAAATCTGATTTACTTTTTAACTCTAAAACTTCAATTCTTCGCTGTTTTTGATCGATTTGTTTTTGAAGTTCATTTTTTAGGCGTTCTTCTGCTAATTCGATTGCCGTTTTTTTATCATTTTTTGCAATTTCGAGACGATTTTTTAGGTCTTTTTGAAATTGCTGATCCCTTACCTGCTTTACAATATCTGTGTAGACAGAATCGTCTACTTTAAAAACTTCTTTACAGTTTGGACATTTTACAGTGTTGTCTGTCATAACGTTTTTTTATAATTGATAATACTACAAATGTATCTTTAAGATACACAATGTAGTTGCATATCTTAATTAAGTATAATATTCATTCATTTTTTGACTAATAGCGCTCATTTCATCAACCACCGAAGTTGGAGAAAGTACCTCTACATCACTACCAAAGGACAGTAAAGTCTGATACATTTCATTGTTCGGCAATAAATTAATAATAATGGTTCTTTGCGTTGGATCTGATTTATCCAATCGCTGGCTCGCACCGTGAATTGGCTTGGTGGTAACATAGGGTATTCGATCTGACGAAAACCGTAATTTAATTTCTATGGGTTTCTCATCAGCTGGGATCGAAACACCAATCATTTCATCAAAAAAGTCTCCCCAAACGGTGGTGTCTGGAACAATATCATCGATCGTCTCCGTAATTTCTTTAATTCTGTCAAGGGCTAAATTCGTAATTCCGGTATGTCTTTCACTGTCTTCAAAACCAAACAAAAACCAACGGTCATTGTATTGTTTTAAGTGGTATGGATGAATTTTTCGCAAATAACTGTTTGTATCTTGAAATCCTTTGTAGGTTATAATTAATACTTTTTTACGGAGCAACTGATTGTATAATTTCCCTACCCAAGATTGCCCACTATAATCTCTGTTGCTTTGATAACTAATCAAACCATTGAAGTCTTCGTGCGCCAAATGAAATGCCTCCTTGATTCTTGGAAATAATTCATCCAACCAAAAGAAATCTTCTCGATTTCTATACCGTGATAAAATGGCCAATGTTTCCATTAACTGCTCTTTATCTGTTTTAGACAACAATTGATTTCCTAAGGCCAAGCTAACATCGGCATACTTGAAAATTGTTTTTTTACCCTCATAGAGTTTGGAAATAAAAATTGGACTTTCGTGAAAATCTATAGAACCCCCTAGTTCCTTTTCGATCATCTCCTTGATGTATTTAATGTCGTTTTGAATGGTTTTTCTAGAGACACTTACCCCTAACTTCTCTGCTAGCAATTCCTTTAATTTTTCAAGAGTATAGGCCCCTGACCTATTGGAAAAACATTCATCTAAAATGGTAATTCGCTTTTGAAAATTTTTATTTTGTGGCATACAATGTTAGTTTTTTTTGATCAATGAGGGATCTTATTGACCATTGTTTTAGAAAACCTAGCAACAAAGAACATGTTTAAAGACTCTTGCAATCAATTCAGAGTGGTCTTTTTCACTGTTCACATCAAACTATTTTTCTAAACATATGTAAATATACTAATTCTATGCAAATAGATTGCATAATTGAAGTATAAATTTGCACAGAATTTAAAAATAAATATAAAAAATATGAAAAAAATAGTCGTGTTAATCTTCTGTCTAGTCGTATTTAATTGTTCAAAAGATGAAGATGTAGATTGTAATTGTGGCCTTATCGTTTCTGATAATGTATCAGATTACTCGGTTGTAATAAGAAGTAATTGCAGTGGCAATGAAAAGAGTTTTACACTTAGTCAAGGAGACTGGATGAATGCGCATCCAGGAGCTGATTTCTGCATCACAAATTCTTCTGGCTGGTAAGTAGCGTCAACCCTAAATAACACAAACAGCAAAATGTATTGACACCTACATTTTCAGTAGGTGTTTTTTTTGCTCACCCCATAAGCCCTTTAAATAAAGAGGTGTAAATAGGTTGCATAGTTGATTCTTAAAATTGCAAAAAATTTAAAAAGGATACTAAAACATGAAAAAGAGAAGTATCAGTGGCGTATAGGTTGACGAGAATAATAAAATTGTTGAAAAAATAATCATCGTCTTAAACGAATAAAATCTTCCTATAAATTAAATTGCTATAACAAGCCTACTTTCGAAAATCTTACTGGATTTTCAAGTAGGTTTTATTTCTTATTTACCTTTATCTTTACTTAGAGAAAGTACTCTCAAATAAGAACTTGTTATAAATCACCCCTATTTTTAAGAAATCGTTTGTTAAATTTTACTTGAGCCTACTTTCAGAAATCATTTCATGAAAATAGAGGCCAAAGAACACCTATTTATATGCAAATATATTGCACATCTACATTGTAATATTGAAATGAATTTAAATCAACTGAGAAAAATTTATGAACATTCTAATTATTAAAAAAATACATGCTAAAATTTCAACAGCATCAACAGGAAACCCAAAAGAACTGGCTTATAAATTAAATGTATCAGAGAGAACAATTTACAATTATATTCATTTTATGAAAAGTGAATTGAAAGCTCCTATAATTTATAATAGGTTAAAAGATACTTACCAATATGATAAAAATTGTAATATTAATTTTATTCATAAGGAGAGAATTTAAAAAAGAAAAGTTACTATGGTTTATGTGTAAAAAAAGCAATTTATAGTTATTTTTGGATTATTGCATTTTAAGCGAACCTTTTGTTTAAAGCTAATGCGCTACTATAGCTTAACAAGTCTAAATGACTTGTTTTTTTAGCTGATGTAAATTTAAGTTCCAGACCATCGGAAGCTCCTTCAATGACTATTTGAATGAATAGATAAATAACTATATTGTGATCTAATCGTTCAAAGTTCGAGTTTTCGTCAATATTAATAGTTCCAAACATTGCGAATGCACTTTTCTTGTCTCCTTTCATAAAAAAATGCAACGATAAGAAAAGATCTACTATTATTTTTTCATTCTTATAATACCAATGTAAATTTTTATAATTGTTGTTCTCATAACAATCGCAAACAACTTTAAGTGTAGCTATGTCGTTTTTTACCAATGCAAACACTAATAACTCTATGGCTAAAAGAATGGAGTGTGATTTATAAAATTCCTTAAAGTTAAATTTATTTTGATCTCTTAGGTAAGAGATTGCGATCCACCTTCCCTTAACGAAATCGTTTGTTAAATTTTTGTATGGAATATCAAGTCCTTTATAGTTTAGCCTTTCACTTTTAAAGAAACTCATTGTATCTAAAAATAAATATTTGAAAGCCCTATCGTTTGAATCATAAGGTTCATCGTCAGATGCTTGAAGTATGCTAATATAATTATGATTATTTTTATTGTAATCAACAAAGTAATGCATATAAAGTCTAATAAAAGTCTCTTTTTTTGAAAGCGCTAGTATTGTCTGTGGATTTTTAAATTTATATTCTCTTAAAGTTGATGCTATTAAATTACAATAGTTTGTGACAGGCATTAACATCTGTGAAGCGTATATATTATCAATTTTTAAATTATAAAGTTCTAATAAATGCTGTTCGTTTTTTTGTAACAAAAATTTATTCGTCAAAAGACCTAATAGTGTTAATCTTCTTGGGTCGTTATTGATTAGAATTTCTAAATTTTTTTTTATTTTTTTTAAATCCTCTATCTTTTTATTTGAGAAATTAATTAAATTTATAAGTCTCCATAGTTTATAATTATCATTAAATTTTTGATGTTCTGTAAAATTTTTATACCCACAATAGCGAGACAATATATTGAGAGTCTTTATGTGATATTTCTTTTGTTTAGAAGAAATCAAGCCAAAAAATCTTCTAATCGTATTGTAGCTTATATCTCCATTTTTACAGTTCAAAATTTCTTTGGACAATTTTTTCGCATTTGATAAACTGTTCACTTCTTCTCCATACCTCGAAAGAACTTCGTCAATTAAAAATTGATATTCTCTTTCCATTTATTTTTTTCTTATAGCATCTAAAATCATGCCATAAAATTAGCACATTGTACTGAAGAGGTGTTTCAGTTTAAATATTTCTCAATAATATCAAAAAAAACTTTCTATATTATATAAATAGTTTAGTGTTCTTTAAATTATTATTAATTAAAAAAGTTTTGTAGGATTATTAAGACTGAAGAAAATGGAAAAATCATAGTTTCAAATACATTTTTCAAAACATATTTTTGGTTGGCAAAAGTCCAAAAAAGTCCAAATTTTAAAATAAGAAATTAAATCTTTAAAATTGCAACCAATCTTAAATTTTTTTGAATATGAAAAAAGTATCATTATTATTTGTAGTTGTTATTTCATTGATTTCTTTTTTTTCATGTTCATCAAGTGATGACAACATGGAAGATCAACTATTCCTTGCAAATCATGTAGGCAATTGGGAAACTACTTTTAATGATTTAGGTGTTAACGTGGCAGCAGAAATAACACCAACATCGTTAAAAACATTTTCAAAATTAATCTCAGCAAGTTGTTATAATTCAGTTGATAACACTATACCCGGCACTTTGATTGTTGATACCCATTCTGCATCTGAGTATACAGCTGTAAAAAGAAATATATCAGTTTACGATGTTTTTACTGGTTCAGATTTACAGTTATTGTT
>Ga0209533_1003547_pt1 | contig 13777 bp, 6 predicted proteins | sample COG_04_FD_184748 | JGI IMG/M metagenome (GOLD analysis project Ga0209533, IMG submission 184748) | Pelagic Microbial community sample from North Sea - COGITO 998_met_04 (SPAdes) (version 2) | ecosystem: Environmental > Aquatic > Marine > Neritic zone/Coastal water | place: Helgoland, sampling... | reverse complement strand
AATAATAATAATAATGATAATAATAATCAAAATAGTAAAATAAATAGAGACCGTTCATTATCTCCTATAAATAGACGTTATAGTTTATTTGATTAAATTATTATTTTTATTTATAAAATTAATAATTTATATTTTTTATAATTTAAAAATACATATTATAAAGTAATACAATAAAAAGACTATATTTTTTATAATTTTATTATTATTATTAATAATAAATATTAAATATTAAAATGTATTCACCATCATACCGTTATTCTGACAGACTAATTAATAAAAATACTAATAAAAACAGCACTAAACACAGCACTAAAAACAGACATAACAAAAATAATATACATCTTGAAAAACATATAGAAACTATTATTCATCAAACAATGAAAAAAATAGTTCCAGGAATTCCAGGATTTAACCAACCATCTAATGACGATGATGATGACGATGATGAACCATCAACACCATTTAAATTTCCTAAATTATTTGGTAAAGACAATACTGTAGATGTTTATACAACCCGTAATCATATTTATTTTAAAACAGATGTTACCAAAGAAACCATTGATAAACTTTCTACTGAAATAGATAGTTTAAATCATAAAATGAAAACGATGGAAACTAAATCTAATCTTGGCACGTTTAAACCAAAACCTATTTATTTACATATTACTACTAATGGTGGAGATTTATTGGCTGGTTTTTTTGGTTATGATAAAATTAAAAATTCTAGAATTCCAATTAATACTATTATTGAAGGTTGTGTTGCGAGTGCGGGTAGTTTATTATCTATGGCAGGACAAAATCGTTATATGACGGCAAATTCACACCTACTTATTCATCAATTGCGAACAGGAATGTTTGGCACTTATGAAGAATTAGTTGATGAAAAAAATAATTGCCATCAATTTATGTCTAAATTAGTGAGTATGTATCATACTAATTGTAATGGTAAAATGACTAAAACTAAAATTAAAGAGTATTTAAAACATGATAGTTTCTGGAATACTAAAACTTCTATTACAAATGGTTTAGTTGATGCTGAATGGTCAGGAGCAATTGAAGTGTAAACCTATAATTTAACATCTATATTAGAAACTCTATTTTCTATTTTTCCTATAATTTCGTGTATTGCTTTTACATTAAAACTTAATTTTTTTGTTTGTTTATTATTATCTATATAAATATGATTTTTATTTTTTTTATCATTTTTATGATTTTTATTTTTTATATCATTCGCATTATTGTTTTCTATACAATCTTTTTCAATATCACTATTTTCCATTAAGTGTTTTATATAAATACTATTTATATATAACCAATTACACCCATTTTTAATTAAATTTAATGTATTGAGTTGTTCTATAATACTACATATATTAGGATTATTTTTTTCTATATCATCTTCATAATCTAATATATCATCACTAATCTGAAAAATATATCCTAATATATTTCCAAATAAAGTTAAATAATTATAAATTAATTCATATTCTTCTTTATTAATATAATTTATTTTATTATCAAATAATTGTAATATATATCCTAAAGTTATAGATAATGTAAATAATGAACTTGTTTTCTTTAAATTTAAATCTATATTAACTTCAATATTATTTAAAATTTCTAATGTTGTAATTGTATTACTATTATTATTAACAATTAATTCTATTATAATATCTTTTTCTTGAAGAAATAAATCATTATTTTTATTATTTTCATTATTTTTATTTACAAATGTTTCTTTTAATAAACTAGTCTCTAGAGATATACTATTATTTAATTCCAAATCATCATATTGACCATCGATTAATAGATTTAAATTTTCTTGAAATAAATATTTAATATCATTAAAACAATGTATTAATAAACTTAAATACATATCATTATTAATGTGTACTGGCATACAATTATCAAGTAATAATCCAATAGTATTAAACATATAATAAAGAAAAAAATTAGTATATTCTGTTCCATATTTAATATGAAAAGAAGGCTTATCTCTACGCATTAAATCATTATCCATCTCTGGTAAATCATCTAAAACTAAACTAAGAGCATGTAATAATTCAATACATAATGCTACTGTATAAATGATGTCAGTATTTGTTTTAAGATTATAATTATTTATTTCATTATAATTTATTTCATTAGAAATAGTATTATCAACATTACTAAATATAAGACATAATATAGGTCTTAATCTTTTTCCATTTTGTAATACATATTTAACTCTATCTTGAATTTCTATTGGATAATTATAAATATGTTTTTTATAGATAAATTTTTCAATATTAATAAAATAATTATTCATTTTTAACTATTTTACTTTTTGTATTATTTTAATTTTTATAATATCTTTTATTTTCTTATTACTTTTAATTTGTTATTTGTTTATTACTTTACATTTATTATTTAAATTAATTTAATTTATTATAATTATCTAATTTATAAAAAATATTTATCTAACATATTAATAATTAACATCTTTAATTAAATAATTAATTATTAAATTTTATACATTTTTAAAATATACTATTTAAAATGAATAATAATAATGAAGAAATCAATATGAATGCTAGAAATAATATGAATGCTAGAAATAATATGAATGCTGGAAATAAAATTAATAATAAAAAAGGTAATAACTCTAACAATGGTAATAATAATAAAACTAAAAAAAATTATACAAATAATAATCGCAATAAAAAACTTACATTAAATAATTCAAATATGAGAAATCAACAAACCAATACTAATAATTTAATGATGAATAAACCTGAAACTATGATGAATATGAATACACCTGATCCTATGATGAATAATCCTGAACCTATGATAAATCAACAAACCAATACTAATAATTTAATGATGAATAAACCTGAACCTATGATGAATAATGAACTAATGGTAAATAATGAAGATATGAATAATAATAATAATAATATTACAAAAGTCGAAAGTTTAACTAATAATGAGAATAATAATAAAAAAAATAAAAATAAAAATATGAATATGAATAACACAAAACAAATTAAAAAAGAATTAAATGAAATTTGTATGAATTTATTAAATCATCAAATTGTAATGAAATTATTTCATTTTCAAACTACTACTTACGGAGCACATAAAGCAAGTGATGCTTATTTAGAAAAATTTGCTGGATTAATGGACCAATTTTTAGAAGTAGCACAAGGTATATATGGTAAAGTATCTTTATCTAGATATTCTGTTTCTGGTAATGCCCATAAGAATGAAACTATAAATACTCATTTAAATGGTATGATTTCTTATTTAAAAACTAAAATTAATACTATTTTATCTAATTATACTGAATTAATTAATCTTCGTGATGAATTACTCAGTGATTTAGAACAATTAAAATACTTACTTACATTTCAATAGATAAAAAGTTTTATTCCTATTTTTTTTTATTCATATTTTTTATATTTTTACTTCATATTTTTTATATTTTTACTTCATATTTTTTATATTTATATATTATAATAACTAATATTTAGTATTTAATATAATATTTAATATATTATTTAATTATCTTATAAAATGTTGCCATTAGTATTACTTATTATATTTCTAGTTATTGCTTTTAGTATTGTAGCATGGATGGGTTTTACTAAAAAAAGAGCATTAATTGCTTTCTTAATAGCATCAGGATGTAGTTTATTATTCGCTGGTATTTCACATATCTTTGTTCCTGGTATTGTTGCTGATAATATAGGCTGGAATGTTTGTCCTGAATTTCAATATGAAATAGGAATTGCTAATATACTTATAGGTATTTTATTAATATTCTCATTTTATTTTGATAATCAATGGATTTTAGCAGGTATTGTTGCTTCTACTATTTGGGGTTGGGGTAATGCGTTAGGACACATTATATCTTATAAAAAAACAAAAAATAAAAAATCTGGTAATGTAGGATGGGCATTATATCTTGATATATTTTTACCATTAATAAGCATTATTTTATACTTAATTACATATGTTTATAATTAATTTAATTATAAATTTAATTATAAATTAAATTGATGGATTTACTTTTAATCCCATCGTTTCTAATTCTTCTTTATATTGTTTTCTTTCTTTTTCATCATTATTAAAAATATAATCTGGTGATTTATAATCAACATTTCCTTTTGCAATATCTTCACTTTGTTTTTTACAACATTTATTATTTAATGATAATATACTACAATTATAACATTCGGGTTCTACTTTACCATACTTTGTAAAACCTATAGGAATAACTCCCATAGGCATTTCACACATTCCTGTTTCTTTATTACATTTACCTTTATTATTTGGATAATTTTTATTTGCATTATAAAATGGACAATCATTATCTATTTGACAAGGAGCATCCCATACCCCTTTTTGATTTATCTCTGGATGATATGATTTACAAAATATTGGATTATTATATTGTGGTAATTCATTACTAATACCATCTACTAAACCAAAACATTTATGATTTTTATACTGTTGGTCTTTTGCTATACTCATCATTTTTTCATCTATTTTTACAGATACACTATTTTTATCTAATAATGTTGGATCCATATCTGTTCGTTCATAAGTATTAATAAACTTTGTATTTTGTCTTTGAAATAATTTACTATTTTCATCATTAGGTAATACATCAAATTCAGCATTATCACTAATCTGGTCTTTATAATAATAATTATCTTCTTTATATTTATTTAGTTCATTTAATTCTTCTTTTTCTAAATTATTTTTAGTAGTCTCTAGAGTAGTATCTAATTCTACTTTACTATTTTCGTGAAATTCTACTGTTTTTGGAACTGGAACACCTCTTAATTCTATTTTATTAAATACTAATTTATAATTAGTGTTAGAATTATTATTAATATTAGTATTATTAGTATTATTAGTATTAATATTATTAATATTATTAGTATTTGTTTTTATTAAGTCAATATCATAATAAACAATAAACTGTTGATACTTATATTCTCTTGCTAATGTTAATGTAAATATATAGTTTGTTCTGGATACATCTTTTATTTCAGAAGATATTAAATTTGAATTTATTATTTTAAAAAAATGGTATGGATGGTATTCAACATAATAATTTAAATTAAGTATTAAAATATTAAATGCTGTTATTATTTCTAATTTTAATCTAGTAAATAAGTCTAAATCTACTTTATTTATTTCACCTGAATTTTTATTTATTAATGTTTCACTCTTTTTTACTTTAGGTGTTGTATTATATTTAGGTTTTATTGTATCTTTAGTTATTGTATTAAAATCAAACTTATAATTTTGTTCTTTTTGTTGTTTTAAAACATTATACATTTGATACATATCTAATTCATCAGTCATAGAAAACTTTTTTAAGGTGCGATTTTGTCTTAATATATTACTATCTATTTCTGCTAATTCATTACTATTTAATTGATTTGCGGGTAAGGCAATTTGTTTTTTTATTTCTATTGGTTTTGTATCATCATTTGATGGTGATTTGTATAATTCATCATTTGGGATTGTTGTGTTTGGGATTGTTGTGTTTGGGATTGTTGTGTTTGGGATTGTTGTGTTTGGAATTGTTGTGTTTGGAATTGTTGTTGAATTTATAAATGGTTCTTTTTTATATATATATGTAGTTAAGAATAATAATACTAATAATACTATTATTAATATTATTATATATGTGTATAGTGTATTCATTTTTATTACTATTATTATATTATATAATAATATGATAAAAAATATAGTATAATAGAATTAAAAAATAAAACATTTAAAATTATAAAATAAAAACTTTAAATTTTAAAAAACGGAAAATTTCATAAAATTTCAAAAAATTGATTTTTTTATTTTTATAATATGAAAAATTGACTTTAGTCAGCACGTTGATGTTTTGTATTTTAGATAAAATCTTCAACTTCTTACGCGTATAGGTGTTAGTTATCTTTGATATATTCTTTCTGCTCCAACTCACTATTAAAATGTGGGTTTCAGTAGGTTGAGATTATCTCAACTGATAACATCATTGTTCTTGTGTTTCAAGTTCAGATGAGTTGTCTGTGCGTTGCTAATGTATGTTCTGGTGTAAACCAAACAAACATTTACAAACCATCCAGCAATTAACAGAACTCTATGAATAAACAATAAGAATAATAAAACTATATAACACCAAAACAAATTTAAGTAAGAAGAAATAATCTAAAATAACAAAGCACCAAATGTGCACTCCTAAACATTTTTTTTATTCATCAACAGCAAGATGATGATAATCTTGGTCTCCTACATCATCTTCGCTTGAAAAAACACTATATTGGTCTCTTTCATCTGTTGTATCTCTCGTATCTATATAATCAGCCTCATTACTATCACTAGGTTCAAATTCATTATTTATTTCATAACTATCATTTGTTTCTAATAATGCTTCTTCATTTTGGTCTTGTTCTGTCATTTCATCAACAATGGTTGATAAATTTTTATAATCAATGGTTTTAGTTATTTTCATTTGTGCCATTAACATTGCTCTTTTATATTCATTACCTTCTTCACTTAATTTTTTAAATGTATTTAACGTTCTTTCAATCTTTTTTTGATTATATTGGGTTATTTCTTTTTTTATTTCATCATCGGTTAATTTATCATATAATTTTTGATTACTATGAATATAATCTAAATAAGAAAGTATAAATTCATTTACAATTTTAATATTATTACTTTTTTTTATTTCAAAGTTTTCTATAAAATTTACATTATTATCTTCTTCAGTATCATATAATAGTTCATCTTCTAATCCTAAATTTAATTCTTTATTTAATTCTAGCATATCACGACTTGGATCTTCATCAAGTTTAAATTCATAATCTATTATTTCACTTTCTTTTTTACCAATATTATTTTTATTTAATATAGTATATAAATTAGATAATGAGATTACATTAATATAATGTAAAAGTGTGCTTACAAACTCTGGAAAAAGAAGTTTATATTTTTCTTTACTTTTAATATCTTTTACAAAATTATATAGTTCTCTCGTTGTTTCACTTAATAACGAAAATAATGTTTCTTTTTCACCATAATTTATAAAAGAACGATATTCTAAACGTATTTTATCTTTATGTATTGGATTTGATAATTTACCATATTTTATTTGGTTCATAACATCGTTTAAGAATTTAATACTAAATTGTAAATATTCTTCCTTTTTTCTATTTCTAAATAAATTACTATTATAATTAACATCATTATCATCATCATTACCATTAGAATTACCATTACCATTACCATTACCATAAGCATTATGGTTTAATTTATAATCTTCATATAATTTTTTAAAATCACCTAAATTTGTTAAAATTGTTTTATATTTTCCATAATTTTTTTCAGTTGATGTTATTTTCTTTACTATATCATCAATTTCATTATCAATACTATTTGTTAAATTTGTAATTTGTTTATATACATCAAACATAGATTGTTTTAATTGTTGTTTCTTTTTTTGTGTTTGTTGTGTTTGTTGTTCTTGTTCTATCGTAAATATATCATCTTCATTTTCTTCTATTTTATTAAAAAAATCTTTTAAGTAATCTAATATAGATAATTTAGGCATCTTTTTAATAATGTCTTTAATCTTATTTTTTTCTATTTGTTGGTATTCTACATTTTTATCTAACTCTAAATTTATATCTAGAGAACATTTACTAGATAAAGATTGTTGTTCATCATTATTAAAATTATCTATTAAACCATCGTCATAGTTATAATGAATACAAGTTTCATTTTCTAATTTATTTTCTAAATCTCTAAATTTAAATGTATTGCCATAGTAAATTGCTTCTTTTATTCTATTATAATCCGAATGTATATTATAAGTTTCTTTTTCAATATCAACTTTCTTAATATTAGATAAAATACAACGCCCGTATTTATCATAAATATGTTCTTTACCTTTATAAATACCTTTTTCAATATATTTTTTATACATCTCTTTAACATCATCATTTTCAATTGTTTCATAATTAACTTTAATACGTGCTTCTGATGGTTTATATAAAGGTTCAAATACTATATTTGTTTTTTCAACATTTAAAATAGATTTTATTTTACTTAAAATAGTTGTTACTTCACTGAATAAATTAATGGTTTTAGGTATTTCACTATTTTTTTTATTAAAGTAATTCATATAATCAAATTTAGTATCATTCTTATATTCTTCAGGACAACAATTATTTAATAACATAGAATAATTTGATTTTGTTGAATTATCAATAACAGTATTTATTTTATTGATTACATTAAGAGCATAATAAATTTTATTTTCATTACCTACATTTATCATTTTATCAATATTAGCATAAGATACTTCTTTTAAATTAGCACTATTTAATAATTTAACAGGATGCCAGGTAATATCATTGTATTCTAAACGAGGCTTAAATTCTCTCCATCTATTGCTATAATAGTTTTCAAACTCATTGATAGTATTTATTGTATTAGATTTATCATTTAATGCTGTTATTAATTTATTTTTTACTAAATTGTCATTTTCAACTTGTTTTTTAATTCTTTCTATTAATTTAAATTCAGTAATAGTTGTATTTTTATCATCTAATGATGCATATTCAGGGACTTCTATCATTTTTGACAAAATATACATTATAAATTCAACACCATCTTTTTCATTATCATCATTAATTAATGGATATCCTATACTATTATAATCTAATGGCAATTTATAATTAATTTTACTTGTTTGTAAAATTATTAAAAATCGGGAACCTATATCAGCAATCATATGATTAAGTTCTTGATTATTAATTAATTTACTTAATAATTCTGGACGTTTTAATAATTCAGGCTTAGATTTTTTATATACTTCATAAAATCTATCTTTTGTTTCAAATGTAAAAGATTTTAAGAAATTTAACATTTCTACTTCATCATCAATACTAAATGAATTATTAAGATGTTCAATACGAGATAATTCTTTCATTGTTTTGAAAATATGAATACGTTTTTTCATCATTTCTTTTTCAGGTTCATTACCAATGGTTAAGGTTAAATTAGATATCATCTTTTCAATATATTCTTTTTGTTTTTTTATAATAGGTATTGCTTCCGTAAGTTCTCTTGTTTTTATTACACCTCCATCTTCACCTTTATGAAAATCTTCAAAATCTTCAACATCAGTTGTTTTGATTTCAACACCACATACATTACAAATAAAACCACCATCAATTTCAGTCCCATAAATATCAGCAATTCTATCAAAATCTATTTTAGTGTAGGGTTCCATTAGTTCATTATTATCATATTGATTATCCATTTCATTTTTAGATTTATTATTTAAATAACTGATTGCTAATTTATGATGATTACATAATAAGTGTTGGTCGCATACTTTACAATACGTCCAATTTTTATTATTATCTTTTGTATTATAGTTATTATAATCTATATTTGTATTATTGGTATTATTGGTATTGTTTGTATTGTTGGTATTATCATTAATTTCACTAGAATTATTATAATTATACTCTGTATTTTCAAAATGTTCTAAAATTACATTACCAGCAATATATTTATCATAATTTGATTGTATTTGTATAAATTTATCTGTTAATTTAAAATGAATACAACGTTTAGTTGTTTCTAGAGTTTCTTTAATTTTATCTTCTTCTAATTTAAGTTGTTCTTCTTTATTTTTTATTGATAGTTTTTCAGCATTTACTTTATTAATAAGATTTAATCGTAAATTAACCATTTCTTTATTTACATTAGCAATTATTATGGGTATATTTTTAACATAATCTAATTCTTTTTGTAACTCGTTAATTTGTAATTCTACTTTAGTTTGTTCTTCATTCATATTATTTATATCTTCTTCTATATAATCTTTTTCAATACATTTTAAACTATCTAAATCTAAATCATATAAACTCTCATCTTGTAAATTTAGTTCTGGATTTTCTATACAATTATTTCTTTTATCTTGGATTAATTTATAAAGAGTAGATAAATCTTCATCAAACCATCTATCGCTATTACCTATTTTTTCTCTTTTATATAATTTTCTAGTATTATTTTCTTTTATTAAAGCATAATCACCTACCAATATAGCATTACCATCACTATCTGTAGCATCTTTATCATTATCTTTCTCTAATCTTTCTTTATTAGGGTATTGTATAATCGATGGTTGTGTTTTTTTAAATCCTGGTTGATTAAGACTAGGTTTTTGAGGGTGATTGGGTTGATTTATAGAAGCATTTGTCATTATCATAGTATGTTTTTCTTTAATTAGTGCTAATTCGGTTTCTAAATTTTCAACATTATGGGTTTCTTGATACATTTTTAAATAATTTATTAAAATTGTATTTAATAAAAATTTTCCATTATCAAAATTTGTTTTAAACCAGTTTAATCTCATTTCATCATTATCAACATCTATATTTTTATTATCATAAGAATTAAAATAATAAGTGCTTAAATCATCCATAATATCATTTGTAATATACTTAAATTCATCAGTTTTTTTATCATTTATATCACTTATAATACGATTTTTATATTTTTTCTCATTTTCTTCTTTTTCTTTTTTCTCTTTTACAACTTTTTTCTTATATACATCAAATTTGGTTTTTAATTTATTATCTAATTTTGTATAAAATTCAACCACTTTTTGATGTTTTTTTATTAATTTATCATACATATCTATAGTAAGTTCATTACAATCATAATCAAATTTCTCTAGAATAGAATAAATTGAATCAATAGAACAATATTCTAGTTTATTTAAATAAAGATTAATAATATCATTCATATTTGGAATTATTTTTTCTACTTGTTCCTCTAAATGTGTATAATTGAATTCTTTTTGCTTAAATAAATAGAGAATAAATTTATCAGGATGTTGTGTTATGTTAAATTTACTTTTATTATTTTTATCATCATCATCATCTTCTTCATCATCATCATCATCAATAACTTCCGGATTAATATCTTCTAGTTCCACCGTAATCACATTATTTTTATTTTTTTCTATTTTATATAAATTATTTAATAAACTATTAGCCTGTGCTCCTCCTCCCATAGTATTAAAATAACTTAAAGGTGGTCTAACATATCCTATTATTCTAACAGTATCACCTTCATAATACACTTTAAATTTAGGTTCAGTTTTTAATATATTTGATTTTATTACATTTTGGTCATCACTTTTATTGTAATTATTCATTCCATAATCACTACTGTTTTGGTTTTGGTTTTGGTTTTGGTTTTGGTTATCATCTTCTAAAAGACTATCATTATTACCATCATTATCATCGTTATCATCATCATCATTACCATCATCACGAGAAGATGATATAAAATTTCCCATTGGACCAAGATTAACTTGATAGTCAAAATTTGTTGTTTGTAATCCATAACTTTCACATTTCATAGGTTTATCACAATATTTTATAGTAATTGTATCTTGAGATAATCTTTTAAAATCATCTTTTTCTAAATCTTGACCTAATCTAAATACTAATCCAATACTATCATTTTCATTTATAGATGTAGGATTTAATTCATTTATTAATTTTTTATTATGAGCATCATTATTTAATAAAATGTTCTTTTTATCTTGCATACTTATTAAATCATTTAAATTTTCGTAAAAATTTTCAATAACGTCAGTTGATTTTTTATCATAATCATCTTTATCTATTTTTTTATCTTTATTTAAATATATCTTCTTACGATTTAATACTAAAGGTATTAAATATTTATTCGTATAATCACCTTTTACATAATTAGATAATAATGGTTTATAATCTGGAGTTTTAAACTTAATATATCTATTATCTTTGGCTTTTTCACCTGTTGTAGCATCTACATTAGTGCTTATATTATTTTTTAAGAGACTGACTATATTTATATATTTATTAATACTTTCTATTTTCAATGGGTTGTTTCTTTGATAAATAGGCAATTCTTCTATTTTATATTTTAATATATTACCACGTTGAAGTCTTTCTGGAATAACAATATCTTTTTCATCTAATTCTACTTTTTTTACTTTTTCATAAGTTCCTTCAATAATAATATCATCTTCATCTATAATTTCTTCAAACTCATCTTCATCATACTCACTATCCGTATTGTTTGTTGTTTGTGATGTTGTAGATAATAATCTACTTCTTCGCTCTCTTATTTCTCTAGTTGTTTCATCCATAGGTTCATTTATTCTTGTAAGACTATTATTAGTAGTGTCATTTTCATAATCATCTTCATCATTAAAAATATCATCAAATTCTTCATTTGTGAGTTGATTATCATTTGGTGTATCTTCTAATACATTACTTAAATCGCCATATTTACCCATAATCATCTCATAATTATCCATATCTTCTAAATTACTTGCTATATCTTCAGAGGAATACGCATTTTTACTTTTACCTCCACCTTCAAAGATTAATTCGCCGTTTTCGTCAATATCTATTTTACCAACATAATCACCATTTGTTTTAGATGAATTTAAATGATTTAATTGTGATGCTTTAAAATCATATTCATTATCCATACCAAATCCAGTTAAACCTATTAAATTACCAACTTCATCTTTACCACTAATAATTAATTTATCACCTAATTTATTTGCTAATGCTTTGGAAACATTTTCTTTTTCAATAGTAAATGTATCTTGATTAGGATTATAAAGCATATGTTCATAAATATCTGGAAAAATAACTTTATTTGAAGATGGTATTAATCTTATTTTTTCACCATTATATTCCATCATTGTTGTTAATTCATCATTTTCTTTTAATTTTTTAAAAGTATCTAGAACAACATTATAATTTTCATTATTTTCTAAAGAAGTATTATTATCATTATTATTATTATTATTAGTATTATTACTATCATTATCAATTATGATAGGTGTAATTCTACTTATACCTCCAAAGGTAGGCACTTCTCGATTTTTATAAAATAAGAAACTTAAAGTATTACCTAAAGATGATGTGTTTATTTCATTTGTAGGTAAATTTACCCATATACCTTTATCATTTTTTTCTATTATATCAACTTTTTTATTATTAAGATGTTTATAACACGATGTTGTAGGTGTATTAATCATAATACGATTGCCTGAAACTAATTTACTATGTAAATCCATCATTTCAATATCTCTTTCTGGTAATTCAACTTCTGGTTTATATTCTGGAATACCTAATGGAAATGAGAATTCCATTAATTCTTTTAACATTTTTTTTTCAGATGGTGTTAAATTATAAGTTCTATAATATTTTAAAAGTGCACTTTTAAGACTACTATATTGAAATTCATTTATTATTCCTACTTTTGTAATATAAGGGTGTATGTCAAATTTACTAAATATTGGGTGGGTGTTTTTATCTAATCTAAATACTATTATTTGATTGTTTGGTAAAATAGAGACTAATACACCATATAACTTATTTGTAGATGTATTAATTAATATACTACCAGGTTTAATATTTTCCATTTTTAGATTTTAAATTATTTTTTAAAATTAGTTTATTGTTATGTAATCTATTTATTTTATTATGATATATTTTTTATTATGATATATTTTTTATTTTAATATCTATTAATTATTAATATTAATATTATTATACTTTTAACTTTAATATATTTAATAAATAATTAATTATCTCTAGAGACATATAATTTATAAATAAATATAATAAATAAAAATATTAAATATAATAAAAATATTAAAAATATTAAATATAATAAAAATATTAAA
>Ga0209533_1003544_pt1 | contig 13790 bp, 7 predicted proteins | sample COG_04_FD_184748 | JGI IMG/M metagenome (GOLD analysis project Ga0209533, IMG submission 184748) | Pelagic Microbial community sample from North Sea - COGITO 998_met_04 (SPAdes) (version 2) | ecosystem: Environmental > Aquatic > Marine > Neritic zone/Coastal water | place: Helgoland, sampling... | reverse complement strand
GCAAAATAGAATCTTAGTGTCGGATAACCGGTTCGTCTTTTGTTTCGGGGCTAACGTTCAAGGCGATATAGCTATAGACCCGATGTTTATTAGGTGGTCAGACCAAGAGGATTTTCTAAACTGGACTCCGGCAGCGACGAACCAAGCAGGTTCTCTCCGTTTAGGTAGGGGTTCAGAGATAGTAACCGCCTTGCAATCTCGTCAAGAATTATTGGTGTGGACAGATATTGCGCTGTACACGCTACAGTACCAAGGAGCGCCTATCGTATGGAGTTCGCAGCTTCTCGATAGCAACACCTCTATAATTGGGTACAACGCCGCAGTCGCTGGGGCTAACGGGGCGGTCTATTGGATGGGTCGGGATGAATTCTACTCCTATAACGGTACTGTGGAACCTCTACCTTGTTCAGTAGAGCGGTATGTTTTTGACGACCTAAACCAAGACCAAACGGAGCAGATATTTAGCGGGACGATTAACGCCTTCTACGAGGTATGGTGGTTCTATTGTTCATTAAGTAGTTCGACCGTAGACCGATACGTCGTGTACAACTACGCGGAGAAGGTGTGGTACTACGGGTCGTTAGCGCGTACTGCGTGGGCGGATTCAGGACTTAGACGCAACGCGATAGCCGCCACCTATAGCAACAATTTGGTTGACCATGAGGTAGGTAACGACGACGCAGAGGGCGGAGTAATAACGCCTATATCTGCCTATATAACCTCTTCGGATTTTACCGCGGGTGATGATGATAGGTTTAATCTAGTCAATCGTGTGTTGCCTGATGTAACCTTTACAGGATCTACCGCCGCAGCTCCGTCTGTAGATATGACACTATACGGTATGAAAGACTCAGGATCAGGTAGGAACGATCCACTATCAGAGAGCGGCAAATCGTCTGGCACGACAACACGTTCTGCTACAGCCCCTGTTGAAGCGTTTACTAGACAAATTAACTTGCGCGTACGTGGTAGGCAGATGTCGCTAAAGTTAGAGTCCAGCACCGCAGGGACTAGATGGCAGTTAGGGTCTCCTAGGTTTGATATGCGCCCCAGCGGTAGGAGGGGGTAATGCCTATAGGCAATCAAGGACGGTTCAGCGCCCCAGCGTTACCCGTCCCCCCAAAGGAGTATAATCAGACCTCGTTTTCCCGGTTTAATAACCTCCTACGAATATATTTTAACCAGCTAGATGCTGCACTGAGAAACGCTATGGCTGCACAAGAACCTTATGAACTACAAGTGGCCAAGGGGCAAGTTGTCGGGGCCAGCACTGTAAACAAGTTTGGGACGAACCCAGACGTAGGTTCATCGGCAGAAGAAACTATCTGGGCAAACGGGGGAAACATAACGTGGCCTGCGGCTGCGTTTACCGCTTACATAGTTAGTAGTGACGCAGCAGATACAAGTGCAGGTACGGGTGCAAGGACAGTGACGGTATCGGGGCTTGATGCAGACTACAAAGACAAAACTGTTTCAGTGACACTCAATGGCACATCGGCTGTAGCCATATCAGGTACATGGTTACGTATAAATCGAGCGTTTGTAACCTCTTCAGGTACGGGCGGCGCGGCTGCGGGCACTATAACGATACAGGACGTGGGCGCTACGGTCGTATATGCTAACCTCGGCTTGGGCAACCAGACGCAGATGGCGGTGTACACAGTCCCTGCGGGACATACGCTATACGTAGACCAGCTAACGTTCACTGCCGCAGTATCTACAGGTACTAATTCCGCTGTCGTTAAGTTGAATACCCGAGATTTCGGCTCCAACACGTTCCGCACAAGGTATATAGCCGATTTACAGAGCGGAGAGTTGATAAACTCGCTACAATACCCACTAGCGTTACCGGAAAAAACGGACATAGAAGCTAGAGCAGTAATGTCCGCCGGAACTGCATCCATAGCGGCATTTTTTGATGGGGTGTTAATTGCAAACTAAAGTACAGCCAATCGACAGCAAAGAGAAGTTGTTGTCTGGGCCGAACTTACTGGCCGAGTATTTTGCTAAAGTTGGGGAAGCCAACAACAAATCCTCAGCAGATATGGCCCCCGCGATGCAGAAGGTAGCGTTAACCGCGCAAGCCCCTAACGCCGATTACGTGCAGATAGGCAACACCGCTTTCCTAGGTGTTATGGGGACTAAGAAAGGTGCCGGACGAGTTATGGTGAGCGTGTACAACGTGGACACCGTGGACAACTTTATAATAAACCTACTGAAGTACAACAACTATATGTTGGATAAAAATATTTCAGAGGCGTTTTTTGTGTTTGGGAATTATAACTCTCTAGGCAAGATAGTGAATATGGCCGGCAAGATCATCCAAGGTCTCGGGGGTAACGCCGTGTTAGCTAAGGGGAAGGACTCTACGCAAGCATCCGTACTAATATCCCCTACTAAAGAAAAAATACCCTCAGAAAACATACCCAAACTCGGCGCGTTAATGAATAAATACAGGAATGGGTTGGCGGAATTACGTGAGGCTGCCCAATGAGCACTATTGTACGTGCAGGAAAAGTTAGCGACGTAGCTGCTATATATAGGCACATAGGGCAGTTTCACCAAGAGTCCCCCAAATACTCAAAGTTCCCCCTTGTTGAAGACAGGATGCGCGAGTTTCTAGTACGGGCGGTACTTAAAGATCGAGCCTGTGTGTACGTAGCTGAGAATGCCGACGAGGGGATAGTGGGAGTCATCGTCGGGGTTGTGGAGAAACAATTCTTTAGCGACTACTTAATACTATCTGACGCATTTTGGTATGTCGCCCCGCGGCACAGAAGCACTGGTGTAGGCAAGAAAATGATAGCCCCGTTTATCGCTTTTGGTAAGTCTATGAAGTGCGGCGATATTCTTGTAGGGACTACCACGAACATACTCCCAGAAAGAACTGGGGCGGCTTTAGAGAAACTAGGCTTTTCTATGCTGGGTACTGTGTACTCTTACGGCGGGGGAGAGTAGGTATGTGTGGCGGGAAGCTCGGCGAGTTGACAGGGTTAGACGACAGTTTTATTTACCGAGGGTTTAAGTCTTTTGAAGAAGAGGTATTCGATGAGTTTCTCGGATTAGGTGGAGTATATGACGCTGTTCAGGACGTAGGCGATGCCTTTGGTGGGGCAATAGAAGACGTATACGAGTTCCAACAAGATTTATTTGAAGACGTATTGCTCAAGCCCGTTGATTGGGTTGTTGATGGTGTTGAGTGGGCGAATGAAGAAATACTGGAACCCGCAGTTTCGTGGGCGTACGAAGAAGTAATAAAACCTGTTGGTGACTTTACCGAAGGTTTCGTCAAAGGATTGGCAGACGACCCACTTGGATCGTTAGCTAAGATAGCCGCTATAGCGACGGGAAACGTTTGGATGCTCCCTCTCATATCCGGCGCACAGACAGCGATTAACGGAGGGGACTTCGGCGACGTTTTGACAACTGTAGCAACCGGATACTTAACCCAAGGCGTTGGAAGCTACTTCGGAGATGTGACTGGGGAATTTATTAGTGGTTCGGGGTTAGGAGACGCTATAGGGCAGGGAGCGACGGACTTTATAGGGACAGTAGTAGGGCAAGGAGTAGCTGGTGCAACAACTGCGGTTGTCTACGGGGAAGACCCGCTTGACGCTTTTATAAACGGCGGGCTGACTGCTGCGGTAGGTGCAGGACTAGGGTTTATAGCAGAGAAAACCGGTTTTAACGGCAAGTTTAACCAACCCAAGACAAACGCAAACGGGGACGTGATAGGGACAGACGGGAACGTAATACAGTACCCTCCACCTGCGGGGTCTAGCGTTAAACCTGCTATGGAGCTTAAACCTCTTCCGCAAGCTGCACAAAACATGATAGGCGCGACTATATCCGCAGAGTTACAAGGGCGGGACGTAACTGCGGCGGAGCTTAACAACGCCCTAGCCAGAGGTATAGTAACAACAGAACTAGTCGGGGGTGGGTTAGAAAAGTTAGGTATACCCCCGACCGACGACCTAGCGTTGAGCTACATTACCCGTGCGGCGCAGCGCACCGCTGGACTTGTTTTGACAGATGGGCTTAACGAGCAAACTGGGCAAGGTGCAGCGGAGTACGCAAAATCCGCGCTAGACCAATACGCTACAGACCTGTTCTATCAACAAAACGAAGATTTTATAAAGAACATACTCCCAACGATAGGGGGCAAGCTAAAAGGGTTCTTTACTAGCACGGAGGAAGCGGGGAACGATTTCGTCGGTGTACAAAATGAATACAACGATGCAAAGGAGGCTCTGCTTCGGGATAAATACTATCTATCCGTAAATGCGCTAAAAGACTTACAAGACCCTGAGTCGGCAGGAGACTTACAGAACGTTATTCAAAGATACGCCGAATTCATGGGGGAAATAGACCCGATTGACTCCTATAAGATTGAGTCGCGTCGTATACCGGGCACGCAACAATATGAAGATGTGGCGGTGTTGGACTACGATAAATTTAAAGCTGAAGAAGCAGCGTTCGTTGAGTCTATAAAAGAGGAATATCCTAACATAGCGAGTCGTTGGGGGTCGTCTGCGGATACCACGTATGCGGTGCCTAACTCTGTAAGCGACTTACTATTACGTGCCACTTACCAATATGAAGGGGAAGGCACTACAAGAGGAATTAACCCTGCGAATGAAGACTATGTGGCGAAGCAAGGGCATGGATTTATAGGCGACGACGGGCAGATATACGATGACGAGTCATCCGCCGCTACTAACAATGGCGAGGGCAATTACTACCGAGTGGACAATTCGTACCAGCCTGCGGTGTCAGGGAAACAATCGTTTAACCCAGTAATAGCTAGTAAGGCTCACGCGGTATCTTTTTGGAAAGATGCTGTCCAAGACGCAGATGTAATGGCGCAGTTGTTCGCGCTACCTCCAGAGTTTACTTCGCAGGAACAAGTAGACGCTTACAACGAAACAAAATATAACTCCCTGTTTGGTTTAGGAACCACCTACTTCGATTCAGGGGAAGGTAGTCCGACCAAAACCGCTTTTGACGAGAAGTTAGCAGAATTTAATCGCACGCAAGAGGCGTACACGACTGGGCAACAAGACGTAAGTGACGCTTATCAGGAGTACTACACTGCGTTGGACGACTTAACAGTCGAGACAAATAAGATACAAGACGAGACCAATATAGGACTTATAAACGAACGTCTTGGGCTAGATATTGACCTCGATACATATAGAGAGATAAACAACTTAGACAGGACAATAAGTGTCGTCAATGACATCCAGTTCCGTGGGATGCAGGGGAAATCTTTCTTCTCTGAAGAAGAGGCGGTAACAAAACGCACCACCGCGATAGACGCTATTCTTGGCGAAGGGGGGTACGACCAATTCGACATATCCCCTGAAGAACTCGACAAAGTTATATCGAACAGGTATGGGGACGGCGGCATGAGTGCCGAAGACGTAGACGCTTTACTTAACGACACGTCGTTACGTAGAGGATTAGTTGACGAGGTTAACTACACAATAGTCTACGACAATTACGTAAACCAAGGCATCATCGAACGCGGCGATGCTCTACCTGTTGGTATCGCTGACGGCGATGACCTGTCCCAAATATACGACGAAGCGGATCGTATACTAACAGGTCGAAAAAACGACGTTGCTTTCCGAGAAAAAGAGCTACCGTACTACGCGGAAGGCGTGACCGCAGCTAATGTAGCAAATGGGGAAGCTAGGGTGTTCCGTGACGAGAATCAGAACCTCTACTACGGCCTGACCGGCATAAACACCAGCGGAATAGAGGGGGGTGGTAGCTACATAACGTATTCTCCTGAGTTTGGGGCGGTACTAACAGTGCAGTCAATAAACGAAGACGGCAACCTAGTGCGAATGGTAACAGATACAGACGGCAACCCGCTAGCCCCACCAGAGGTACAAGATGTTACTGTAACTGGATATAGAAGTATTGGGGATCAATTTATTGCCGATATGCTCGACGAGGGCAATACTGATTTTGCCGCCCAGTACGCCGCCAACAACGAGTACACCGGAGACCAAATACAGTTTGTAGAGAACCTCGGCAAACTTATAGACGATAACGTTATCGGCGGAGACACGAGTGTCCAGAACTTTGTGGGCAACGCCCTACGCGCTACTGGAGGCATCTTATCGGCGTTTAACGGGGTAGTTATTTTAGCTGGGGTAGCTCCTACAGGCACAGCGTTGTCAAACTTTGCCAATCAGTTAGTAGATTTAGGCGCTGAGACAAACACCGAAGATTACAAAGCGCAAGTAGAAGCCCTCAAAAACAACATGTCCGCGGAGTTAGATTTAGCGGAGGACGCTTCGTGGGCGGAGCGAGCTTGGGCGAGAACAAAGCAAGTGGCCGGCGCTGCGGTAGACCAACCCAGTACGTTTCTTGCTGAGATGATTGGGGTAGAACTCCTTCAGGAAGTAGCCCCCCTCCTAGTTGGGGGCGGCGCTACGTTTGCGGCTAAAGCAGCGGGGTTTGTTGCTGCGAATGCTACTCGTGCGGGGCTTGCTGCGGGCGCAGTTACCGACCTTGCGGAGAGTTTTGGGGCGAATGCTACAGAAGCGTACCAACGAGCGTATGATCTGCAAATAGAGTTAGGCAGTTCTCCGGAAGCAGCAGACGCGTACGCCATAGATGTTGGCACCAAGGCAGGAGCGGTGGCCGGAGTAGCTACACTAGCTACACTACCTTTAGGCGGACTTGCGTTGGATAAAGTCGTACTCGGCAAAACCAACAACGTGTTTCTTGACGCAGCTAACGAGATTGCTACAAACCGCGTGCTAGAAGGAGGCCGTGTGTTATTAGGTAGCGGCGTCTCTGAAGCGGTAGAAGGAGGGCTTCCTGCGTATTATGTAGCCAAAGAATTGTACAAACTAGACCCAACTATCGACGTAGTAGACGAAGTGGCTTTTGCTGCCACACTAGAGGGGCTTGTAGGTACAGGGGTTAGCGGGGGCGTGTACAGCGGGTACCTTGCCGCAGGAGGAGTGGGTAATACAATCACTGATGCGGGTGGGTTAGTCGGAGGCGTGTTGCAGGACACCGGAGACTTATTCTCTAACACCATGATGAAACTTGACCCAGAATTAAACAAAGTCTTGTCTGAATATGAGTCCGAGTATGACGCCGCGTTTGATAATTACCAATATGGGCGAGGAATGAGCGGCTACTCAGGGCCAATAGACTTTGAATTTGACCCCACCCCATTCACTGAGGACATACAGAACCGGCTAACTGCTATTGGTATAGACGACACATACACACAATCTAATGTATTAAGCGTTATCGACGACAACTACCTCAACACTAGAGATATTGTGCAAGCGTTTGGCGATACTGGGTACGTACCAACACAAACGGATATAACAAGTTTTGTTGGTTTTAATGCGGCAGTGGACGATCCTGACGGGCCAGACCTGACTACAAGAATCCTAGAGTACATAGACCCGCTGTACTATAGCCCAGAAGAAGTATTACAAGCGTACAAAGATGCAGGGCTTGAAGCCCCGAGGCAGGGGGACATAGACCGGTTTGTGGGTAATGTATCCACTATAGATGCTGGTGGGGTTGGTCTAGGAACTCAAATAGTCGAGTACCTACCCACTGCTGAAGCAAACAGCACCGCTGACATCATAGTTGACGAGTTTGGCAACAAGTTTAACGAGCTTGGGTTTAAAGTAGATGACTTCGGTGTTCGTATTGATGACCAAGGCAACCGTCTTGATGAGTTTGGGTACGCAATCGACGAGTTTGGCGTACGTCTTACCGACTTATCTAGCACAATAAACGAACAAGGCGAGCGAGTTAACGAGCAGGGAGAAAAGGTAGACGAATTCGGTAATCGTATTGACGACCTAGGCAATCGTATTGACGAACAAGGGAATGTACTTAGTGGTTTTGGTACCGCACTCGACGAGCAAGGTCTCGCTATTAACGATCTTGGTACTAGAATAGACGATCAAGGGAACTTAGTAGACGACCTTGGGAATAGAATAGATGCTCAAGGCAACCGTATTGACGAGTTTGGGAACAAGTTAGACGCGCAGGGTGTTGCGATTACCGATATTGGTACTGAGTTAGACGCGCAGGGCAACCGTATTGACGAGTTTGGTAATAAATTAGATGCTCAAGGGGAGGCTATTTCTGACATCGACACCAAGTTAGATGAGAGTGTCGATACCCTAAACGACACCATAGTTGACACTGCTACTGACGTAACCACACAAATAGCTACAGATAATGCCGCAAGGCAGCAGAACAACGCTCTACGACAAGCAGTTCGAGCGGGGATGCGTCAGGGACAAGTTAGTGTAAGTAGTGCACCCGCTAAGGATTTAGAGTATATTTACGACTTTAACAGTATTTTTGCGACCCCCGAACAGGAATCGTTGTTTGCAGTTAACCCTTTCTCACCTTCACAAGGTGGGGCAAGGCAGGCACAAAATCCTGAAGACTCAATTTTTGGAGGCATGGCGCAACCTTTACGGTTTGCAGCTAAACGCGGTGGCCTAGTGCCGTCGTCCACTGATAAACTACTAAACATACTAGGTAAGTAACTATGGCTGAAGACAACGCAGAGGGGTCAAACCCGGGTACTTTTGGGGCGTTTGGGGACTGGGTATCTAAAACATTTGGCGACACAGGCGTAGATGATGTAGCGAGGTTGGCCGCTACTTACGGTCTTGCGAACAGTAGTTTCGCACAGTCTCAAGCGAAACCTACTGGGTACCAAGGGACTATTCCTAGATACACCGCGTACCGTAAAGGCGTACCAACAGGTCTGACTCGTGGCACTTTAGAAGGTGCGAACACTACAGATTACCAACGTGGGTTTAAATCGCCGCCTAGGATTACCCGCCAACAATACACTCCTTATGAGGAAAATCGTAGGCCGGGAGCGTACGGACGCAGGTACTTTACTGACACTACTTACGCCAAACAAGGCGACGACCTCGCTAACGAAGCAGCGCGTAGTCTAACGAACCGACAAGCGGAAGCCCTGTTTGACTTTAACGAGAACAACCCTATTCGTAGAGATGCAATGTTCGATAGAGCTGCGGAAAATCGGGCGGCTAGAACAGAACAACAGTTTATGGAAGATATGCAAAACGCATACGATCAAGGTGCGTCTCCGGCGACTCCAGAAGGAATGGAGCAAGCTCCGACGCAGTACGCTGCTATGGCTGAGGGTGCGGGCGGCATACAACAACTTGCGGCGGGCGGCATAGTGGGTAGAAACAACACGGACACCTCTAAGAGTGCAGGTGGATTGTCCTCTATACTAGACCGAATACGTACGCAACAAGCGCAACCTGTGGCTGTAGTGGAGAAAATACGCCAACAACCGCAGGCTAAACCACCACAACCACAGGCTAAACCCCCACAAATGCCGCAAGGCGGGCCACCACCACAAATGCCGCAAGGCGGGCCACCACCACAAATGGGGCAACGTCCTCCGATGCAAGGGCAACGTCCTCCGATGCAGGGTCAACGTCCTCCGATGCCGGGTCAACGTCCTCCGATGCCGGGTCAACGTCCTCCGATGCAGGGTCAACGTCCTCCGATGCAAGGTCAACGTCCTCCGATGCAGGGTCAACGTCCTCCGATGCAAGGTCAACGTCCCCCACAACGTCCGATGGGTCAAATGCCACAGGGTCAACGTCCTACAAACTTAGCCCGAGGTGGGCAGGTGCAAGCGGGAAGAGACGGACGATATAACGTTGGCGGGATCGTTGGGTTGCCTAGCGGGGGTAGGTACTTAAACGGTATGACTGATGGTATGGCTGACCAACGCCCTGCTACAATAGACAACAACGCCCCCGCTGCATTGAGTGACGGTGAGTTTGTTATTCCGGCTGACGTTGTTAGCCATATGGGTAACGGTAATTCTAATGCAGGTGCCGATGCGTTATCCAAAATGTTGGAAGACGTACGCCAAGAGCGCACAGGTAGTACTCAGCAAGGTAGGGAAATAGACCCTGCACAATTTTTTCCGACTAGGAGCTAGGTAATGGCAGATCCAGTACAATCAAGCGGGCCGGCCCCAACAGCAAACGCAGGACAACAACAACCTATTGGCGAAGTGTTGGGGGGTGAGTCTTCGCTATCTAATTGGGCGGGGGCAGATATTACCGATATGCTCGGTAAGGCGCGGGCGTTAACTGAACAAGGGTACCAAGCGTACACAGGGCAGCTAACCGCAGATGAATCCGCTCTCCAGCAGCAAGCCTTTCAGGGGTTGGCAGGGTTATCGCTACCTACAGCAGAACAAGGCCAGTACGATCCGGGCACCTTTGATGCTGCGGCGCAACAACAGTATATGAACCCGTATCTTCAAGGTTCACTAAATCCACAACTGGAAGAAGCGCGGCGGCAAGCGGAAATCTCTAATCTACAAAATCGAACTGCGGCTACTAGGGCTGGGGCGTTCGGTGGTGGTAGGCAGGCTATAATGGAGTCTGAGTCTCAACGTAACATGCTCCGTAACCTTGCGGATATAACAGGCGAAGGGTACAACACGGCGTTCCAACAAGGCCGGCAACAGTTCAACACCGAGCAAGATCGACTACAAAATAACGCTATGCAGATGCGAGATTACGGGCTGCGCGGGTTAGACGCGCAGTCACGCGCAGGAGATGTGCAACGAAGTATAGAGCAAGAAGGCATACAAGCCGACATAGACCAATACTCGATGGAGCAGTTGTATCCTTACAAACAGCTACAGTTCCAACAATCTATGTATCAAAATATGCCCTTACAAGCGCAGTCTTACAACTACTCTCAACCAAGTGAGATGGATAATTTTATATCCACATACGAGTCTCTCGGCGGGGACGTTAGTGGGGGTCTTGGCGGTATTTTAGGGAACATAGGTGGCGGCATTATTGATACTGGGAAGGCGGCTTTGGGGGGTATACTTGGCGGTGACTCTAGCGGAGCGGAAGTCGTTGAAAGTGCCCCAACAAGCCAGTTAATTTAGATACGAATGACAGGATAATGCAATGATAGGTAACGTAGACGAGCAAGTGAGCACTATGGTGGACGCCTATAGAGGTAAACCACAAGTACTCCAACAAAAATACGCGATGACCAAAGACATGGTCACGTTGCTTGCGTTGCAGCGAATAAAGTCAGAACAGGACGCAGCTAAAAGACAGCAGAGCCTAAACGCACAGCCCAACAACAGCACTGTACGTCAACAACGTGAGCAAGAAGTTGCTCAGAACGTAGGTGGTGTTGGGCAGCAACAACAGCAGCAACAAGCGGCTCGTGCTCAACAGATGGGAATACCCCAACAAGCTCCACAACAAGCTATGCCACAACAAGCCCGCCCACCTGTACAAGGTATGGCCGCAGGGGGCATTGTCGGGTATGCAGATGGTGGAGCAGTAGAAGACGGACTGATCCCGTTAGCAAAGGATGCGGCGGAATGGGCGAGTAATAACAAAGCGGAAGCTCTTTCCTATGGGTTGGTGTTCCTGCCGGCGGTTGGTTGGGCCATTGGTGGTGGAATAAAAGTTGCTGCTACGGTACTTCCGAAGTTAGCAAAACTAGCTGGCCCTGCGGGGAAATCAGCTCAGAAGATGATGAAAAAACTACTCACCACTGAGAAGAAAATAGCGCCAAACGCTCCTAAATCCCCAACGACCACTGCACTTAGCGCACCTAAAGTAGCAAGCGCAGCGTCTGTGGGTGCTGGGGGTTTGGGCCTTGCTGCATTGGGGGGCGAAGATTCGCCGGACGTAATGGCTAACGCCGCGGTGCCGACACCAACTTCGCCAGCTCCAACAGCTCCGGTACCCCGAGAAGATATGGGCGGTTTAGGGGTGTTAAAACCTAAAGACATACCTGATTCTCCCCCTGCTATGGGGGCGATGCCGGCGGGTTCTTCGTCAACCAGAACAAAGTCTAGCGTTAGTGGTGCTCTAGGGGGCGGTGCGGACACAAGACAGACACTCAAGGCGGAGGACTACAAACCAGACTTTAGTGGTATTACAAAACTGCCTAGCCTCGATACCGAGAAACTTACTCCTAAGCAACGTGACGCCCTTGCAGCGGAGACAGAAAGACGCTTAGACCGATCAGGACTTAAAGCAGATCGTGACCGACAAATGGAGGGACTAGCCGCGTTAAAAGGGGAGTTCGGTATGACACCTGAAGAGCGTGAGAAAGCGATAGGCACCGAAAGAGTTATGGCTGGATTAGGACAGGGCAGTATGACGGGTTTTGCCCGAGCAGGGCGTGCGGGCGCGAAAAAAGAACGTGACCGCCAGCGAGGAATATTAGAAGGGTACCTAGAAAAAGATCGGGCGATAACTAGCGATTTCCGTACACGCGACGTAGATATTGGTAAGTCCGCCATAAGATCGGTCGAAGATGCAGTTGATAGTCTAGCTCAGAACCAGCGGGTTCTGTACTCCGCTGCGGCATCTATGAAAAATGAAGACATGCGGGCGGCGGTAGCGGCAGCGGACAGGGCGTTAAAGATAGACTCCGCGAATATTGATAACGATTTTGCTCGCACTGCTCTCGCAATAGAGCAAGCTAATTCCATAAAAACTGCTGGTGTTGAGAAGAGAAACAAGTTGGAAGAAACATACCGCAAAGGAGCTGAAGTTCTTTTCAAGGCGATTAAAGAGGCGAAAGACAACGATACAGAAGTACAACAACTTAGGAGGAAGGCTGCCCAAGCAACAAACCCCAAAATACGGGAGGAATTCGAGCTTCAAGCGAGACTTAAAGAGGAAGCTATTTTGATTTCCGTCAACAAAGCAGCGGCAAGTTCGGGGCTGTTAGGTCAGATAGAGACCGCGGGGAATGTGTTAGGCTACGATCAGGCTTTTACGCCGGGCATAGATCGACTAGCAGATCCGGCTGGGTTTGATGCTGTCTTAAACAAATACGGAACATAACAAATTGTCTGCTAAAACATTAGACCGCGCCTACCGAGCACTGGAATTAGCTGAAGCCACCGGAAATACTGAAGACGTACGTATTCTAAAAGATGCTATTCGGCAACTATCCCCTCGACGCCCAGCCTTTGTAGAGGAAGAACAACGCCTACGGAAGGAGCGCGGCGCGAGTCTTGACCGACTTCGCCGGCTAGAGTCTGGCCCTATAGAAAACTTAATGTCCGGATTTGGTTCCGGTGCGGTTAACACCTACGAGCAAGCAGCGTTAGGTGGAGCCACTTTACTAAACGAAAGAAACGAAAGTGCTGTACGTGACCGTATTCGTGGTAGTGCGGAAGCAATGCGGCCTGAAGGAGGTGATCCAGAATCTATCCTGTACAACATAGGCTCCGGCCTAGGTAGTATAGCAACCACAGGTGCGGCCACACTCGCTGGTGGGTTAGCGGCTGGCCCCGCAGGAGCAATCGTCGCAGGTACCGCTGCTGGTGTGGGTACGCAAGTAGGCGAAGCAAGTGAACGTGCGCGTGCTCAAGGTTTGCCAGAGGAAGCTCGCAACAGAGCGATTACTGACCCGAGAATACTCGGCGCAGGTGCGTTAGAGACCGTCCCCTTCCTCAAAGCAATCGGCAAGTTTAGTAAACCTGCGGAGGATAAGTTAGGTAAGATATTTAGTCCCGACGAAGTTAAGGGGATACAGAAGCGCCTATCTAGTGCAAGTGCCACTGGTGGTGTGGAAGCCATACAAGAACTTGCCCAAACCGTTGCTCAGAACGTAGTCGAGAAAGGGTACAACCCAAACAAAGTACTGTTCGCCGACGCTAAAGAAGCTGCCGGATACGGTGGTGCTACGGGCTTTATCTTTCAGGCTCTAGTAGACATGTT
>Ga0209533_1003543_pt1 | contig 13791 bp, 10 predicted proteins | sample COG_04_FD_184748 | JGI IMG/M metagenome (GOLD analysis project Ga0209533, IMG submission 184748) | Pelagic Microbial community sample from North Sea - COGITO 998_met_04 (SPAdes) (version 2) | ecosystem: Environmental > Aquatic > Marine > Neritic zone/Coastal water | place: Helgoland, sampling... | reverse complement strand
GGCTGCGGTGATGACCGAACTGCGGCGGCGGGAGGCTCAAATTGCCGAGAACGAGAGCCGGTTGCGTGCATTTACCGGAGCACTCCCCGACATTGCTTTTGTGCTATCTAAAGAGGGAAATATCGTCGATGTATTCTCTGCGAATTCAAAGGTCGAAGCGAACCATCGAATCTCCCATTCAGAGAGGGTGATCGATAAGCCTTTGAGTTCGGTGTTTGACTATGCAATTTGCGAATCGTTTTTGAATACGATTTCGGCAGCCTTGACCTCAAATACGGTTCAAAGCTTGGAGTATTCGCTCGAATCGGTGGATGTAGGTGAGCATTGGTTTAATGCGCGTGTGTCACCGATGCGTTCGGACGGGAGAGAGTCGAGTCGGGTGGTTTGGGTTGCGTATGACATTACCTCGCGAAAGCGCGCGGAGGCCGAAATCCAACAACGCGACGTGGTGCTCAATGCCACTGCACGTGCGAATCATACGCTGCTAACGATGGTTGATTTTGGTAATGCCATTGAGCGGGCCATGCGTGAGATTGGTATCGCTCTGCGTGTTGAGCGTAGCATTGTTTTTGAAATTGCAGGTCATCCGGGTGAGTCCTTTCATACCTGTAATCCACGCTTTGAGTGGCTGAAAAATGACTCCTATCAGAGCATTCTCAATCACCCCTCCCTGAAGGATGCTCCGTTCGAAGACTTTTTCCCGGGGTGGTATGAGCAGTTAATCGAAGGTGACATTATCCGCTTGGAGGGCGCGAATGACCATCGCTTAAAGCCAAACATATTTCGCGAGTTAGAGAGTGAGTCGCTACTCGTAGTGCCGATGTGGGTGGAAGGGGAACTGTATGGATTTTTCGCCATCGATTATTGCAATCAAAGGCATCATTGGAATGAGTCTGAGGTGAATGCCGTTCGCGTGCTCGCTTCCAGTATCTCTGGTCTGATCCTGATGCGTGAACGTGAGGAAGAGTTGCGGGTCGCACGCGACCAGGCAAATTCTGCGAGTATGGCGAAGGGAGAGTTTCTCGCGATGATGAGCCATGAAATCCGCACGCCGATGAATGCGATCATCGGGTATACGGATCTCATTCTTCAAACCGAGTTAGATGAGATGCAAGTCGAGCACGCTGCCATCATTAAGCGCAGTGGCAAGGCGCTGTTGAATTTGATCAATAATATCCTCGATTATTCCAAAATTGAAGCCCGCACGTTGGAGTTGGAATCTGATCAGTTCGACATTGAGCAAGTCATGTGTGAGGCATTGGGGTATGTGCTGCCGATGGCGAATGACAAGGGGATTCAGGTGGATTATGATATCGCCCCTAAGATTGGTGAGGTTTACGTGGGTGATGCGCATCGCATTCGTCAGATATTGATGAACCTTGCGAGTAATGCTGTAAAGTTTACCCGAGAAGGTTCAGTCTTGCTGAGCGTGCGAATGAATACGTGGAAGTCTAACGAAGAGTCTGACATGCTGCGTTTCGAAGTGCAGGATACTGGGTGTGGCATTGCACGTGAGAAGTTTGATTGCTTGTTTAAAGCATTCTCGCAAGTCGGAGCTTCGACCGCTCGTCAGTTTGGCGGCACCGGGTTGGGGTTGGTGATTTGCCAGCGCTTGGTGGAATGCATGGGGGGAGAGATTTGGGCGGAAAGCACGCTGGGTGAAGGATCGAGTTTTCAATTTATGATACCGCTCTCACGGCCGGATCAGTTGAGCGCGAGCACTGCGACTGTTGCTAGTCATGTGAAAGCGGACAACACGGATGTGGATCTGCTTCAGGATGATTTCGCACAAGCGCACCCCTTGAGATTGTTGGTCTGTGAGGATGATGAGGATAATCGATGGGTGATGAAGGAGTTGCTCGAAAGTCTCGGCTACGAACCGCATGTTGCGCATGATGGCGATCAGGCAATCGAGATCATGCAGCGAGGTATCTTCGATGTCGTGCTGATGGATGTGCGCCTGCCGGGGAGGAGTTGTGTCGAACTCACACAAGCCATTCGCGGCGGGGAATTTAAAGATAATGATACGCAGCAGTATATCATCGCAGTGACTGCATTTGCGATGAATGAGGATCGCGAGAAGTGCCTCGCAGCAGGCATGAATGATTATCTGAGTAAACCTCTGGAGGTCGCACTGCTAAAGGATGCCCTCGTCCGGGCGCATACCGCTTTAATTTCGTGAGATCGTTCGGTTGCCATTGGGCACCGACTCCGCTTTGAGTTTTGTATGAAAATAGCACTGGCACAATTTGAGATTCACCGGGGCGATCCTGCTGCCAATCTGGAAACGATTGCGGAGCTGGTGACGCAAGCGAAAGAGGGGGGGGCAGTCGCTGTTTTCTTGCCGGAAATGTGCACGACTGGATTTGATTGGAAGCGTTGCCGTGAGTTATTGCCTGAAGCGGCGGGGCACCGCGCTCAGATTGCACAGCTCGCGCAAGCGCACGATATCGCGATCTGTGGTTCATTTCTGGAGCAAACAACATCCGGACGTCCAGCCAATGCGTTGACATATTTTGAACGATCAGGAGACGTGGCAGCGCACTATCGTAAGGTGCATTTGTTTACGTTGTTCGGGGAACATAAGCATGTGGAAGCGGGGGCGCATCTCGTTACAGCGGATACGGAATTGGGACGGATCGGTTGTAGTGTCTGTTACGATCTGCGGTTTCCCGAGTTGTTCCGGAAATGCGCGCTCGATGGAGCCGCGATTCAAGTGCTGCCGGCGGCATTTCCACATCCACGCCTAGCGCATTGGCGCACGCTCATCCAAGCGAGGGCGATCGAGAATCAATCCTACTTCATCGCTACGAATCAGTGTGGAGTTGAAGGGCACGGCGCATCCGTCGGAGAGACGTGCTACTTTGGGCACTCCATGGTGGTCGATCCGTGGGGGGAGATCCTGTTGGAAGCAGATGAATCCGCAGACGTGCACTTCGCCGATATTGACATCGCAAAGGTAGCCAAGGTCCGCGCTGCGTTGACGGCGCTGAAGGACCGACGCCCTGAGTTGTATTAACGACTTCCGGCGACTTTAAGCAGTCACCGTCGTATTAAAGGCTTTGCGGTCTTCGGCTTTGAAAAATGCGGTGCCAGCCACGAGTGTATCGACACCTCGTGAGGTGCAGGCTCCAGCGGTTTTCAAATCGACGCCACCATCGACTTCGAGGCGATAGTTCAGGCCGAGTTCTTCACGCCACTTCGCAAACGTTTCGAATTTAGGCAGCACATCCTCGCGGAAGCTCTGTCCGCCGAATCCCGGTTGCACGGTCATGAGCAGCACAATGTCGCATTCTGCGAGGAACGGTTTCGCTGCTTCTGCAGGTGTGTCCGGGTTAAGCACCACGCCGCATTTGCAACCGCGTGCTTTGATGCGCTTCAAAGTCTCGGCGATCGGATAGTCGGGCTCCACGTGGATTGTGACTTGGTCGGCACCTGCATCAATAAACGCATCGACGAATTTATCGGGATTATCGAGCATCAAGTGCACGTCGAAGAACAGGCTCGATGCCGAACGCATCGCCTTAATCGTTTGTGGACCGAAAGTCAGGTTCGGCACAAAGTGACCATCCATGATGTCGAGGTGCACCCAACTCAATCCCGCAGCTTCAATTTCTTTCAAACTGCTTTTCAGGTCGGCGTGATCGCCAGCGAGAATGGAGGGAGCTAGAATTTTTTGGTGTAAACTTTGCATGGGCGGCACTTTTAGAGTGAATCGCGGCGCTGGCAAGAGCAGCGTCTCACTTTTTAATCTTAAAAAAATGACGACCTGTGGATGTTATCTCCTTCATTAGCCAACACGGATTTTTCCAAAGGCAGCAAAGATGCCATAGCAGCATGCCGCAGAGAGTGCGCCTAATCCGATGCCGATGCCAACATTGCCATAGATGAAGCTACCGATGCTGAATAGGCAGGAGTAAACCATGACGGTGCCAATGAAGACGCAGAGTAGCTTGAGTGGCATTTGCCAGTCGACGTCTTCAGCGCCGTTCAGATCGACTCCCTCATTTTTCGCATCACGCAGCACTTTGGCCCAACCGGGACCACCTGGGTGGCACTGGCGGTAGAAAGCGTAGAGTGTTTCCTTGGCAACAGGTTTACTTGCCAGGGTCGCGATGATCCAAGAGAGCGTGACGACGATGACCATGAACATCAGCTTCACTGAGAAGGTGAGGCCAGCGACGTCTGGGTGGTAGATGAAGACGGTGCCATCTTTGATGATGCCGCCGAATCCGATGCTAGCTGCCTCGATTCCTTTAGTTGTCTTACCACGCGACTCCAGTGTGGAGTTGATGGTTTCCAACAGCGCTTCACGATAGCCCATCTTGAACTGATTGAGCGGTGCTGCCCATTCGGGTGTTTTTTGCAGAATGTAAGCATCTGTAAGTGCACCGACTGAGAGTGACTGGACGAAGTCTGCCTGACGCGTGTAGGCGACGGCATAGGCCTCATGAGCAGCACTGCGAGCAGTTTCTTCGCTCTTGGGAGCTGCTTTCCATGCATCGGAAGCTGCGTCGACATCTTGGCTGAGCGTTTCGAGCGTTTCAGCACCTTCGGAGTTTGCGGCATCGATGAATGCGACGAGTGCAGGGTCTTCAATGCGTTGAACTTTTGCAGCGACGTTATCGGTAGAGACGAACCAGCGTAGTGCACCCGCATCGCCAGGGCCGAACACGAGCCATACAGCAGCGAAGGTTGCGGCGAGCATGGCGACGATTTCAGTCATCGCGTTGATGCGCCACCAGAACCAGCGGAGCAGATAGATGGCACCTGTACCAGCGCCCGAAAGGAAGAGAAGTTCGAAGCCTTTCTGAGCGGAGTCGAGGATGGTGAGCGAGAGCGTGCCAGCGAAGACCATCAGACCAACGGTGCAAATACGGCCCATGCGAACCATGTCTTTTTCCGAAGCGTCTTTCTTGACGAAGCGCTTGTAGAAGTCGTTCACGACGTAGGATGAACCCCAGTTGAGGTGGGTGCCAATAGTCGACATGTAGGCGGCGATCAGCGAAGCGACGACGATACCGAGCCAGCCTGGGCCGAGGATTTTTGCGAGCATGGCTGGGTAGGCGATGTCGTTCTTGAGATACTTGGGATCGATCTCAGGGAACTGTGCCTTGATATCGGTCAGCTGTGGGAAAATGATCAACGATGCGAGCGCGACGATGATCCATGGCCAAGGGCGCACTGCGTAGTGCATGAAATTGAAGAGGAGCGTGGCGCCAACGGCGTTTTTCTCATCTTTAGCAGCGAGCATTTTCTGGGCGATATAACCGCCACCACCTGGCTCTGCGCCGGGATACCAAACTGCCCACCATTGGACCGCGATCGGAATAATGAGTAGCGGCATAAAGGACATCCAGTTACTGAAGTCCGGCATGATGCTGAGCTTCGGGATAACTGACTCATGGTTGAGCAGACCTGACAGTCCGCCAACAGCGACACCGCTGACTGGATCGGCATAATTGACCGCGACGTAGGCGGCGTAAACTGCACCGACCATGGCGATGCCGTATTGGAAGAAGTCCGACCAAATCACGCCTTTAATGCCACCGAGGGAGGCATAGAGGACGACGAAGACCGACGCTCCGACAATGGTGGCCAGTGGTGAAGTGCCTAGCATGACGCCGCCAATCTTAATCGCAGCGAGCGATACGGAGCCCATGATCAGGCAGTTGAAAAAGACGCCGAGGTAGATCGCGCGGAAGCCACGAAGGAAGCTCGCTCCCTTACCACTGTAGCGGAGCTCGTAGAACTCGAGGTCAGTCATCACGTTCGATCTGCGCCATAGTTGGGCGTAGATGAACACCGTGACCATGCCGGTGATGAGGAATGCCCACCAAGCCCAGTTTTTGACGACACCATCTTCACGCACAAACTGAGTGACGAGGTTTGGCGTGTCGCAGGAGAAGGTGCAGGCCACCATGGAAATGCCGAGCAGCCACCAGGGCATGTGGCGTCCGCCGAGGAAGAACTCTTTAGAGCTCTTGCCAGCGGTGCGGGAGGCAACGAATCCGATACCAAGGACGATCGCGAAGAAGATCACAATGATCGTCCAATCGATCGATGTTAAGAAAACGGAAGCGAGATGCATATACTTTGTTGGCTTGGGGTTCGTTGTAGTAGAACTACGCTAGTTTGAAGATCGCGTCCATTGCGCGGCTGGTGTTGTCGATCAACACTTGAGGCGCGTGCTTGTAGAACGGCACCGGTGGGATCATTTCTGCTCCGACCCAACCTTCGTAGCCTACTTCCTTCAGGGCTGCGACGACTTGGTCCCAGTTGATGTCACCGGAAAGTAGATCGACGAATCCATCGGCGCTGCCGACGTTGCGACGGTAGTCCTTGAAGTGCACGCGCTTGATCTTGTCGCCAAGAATCTTGATCCAGTGCTCAGGGTAACCCGTTGCGAGGACGTTACCTGCATCGAAATAGAGGGCGACGTGCTCGTCGTCGAACTGTTCGAGGAAGGTCTTCATTTCCATCGGGCTTAGCAGGAACTTGTTCCATACATTTTCTACTGCGATGGTGACGCCTGCTTCGCGAGCGATTGGTAGCGCGTTTTGGATAAGTTCTGTTGCGCGTTGGTAAGCGAGGTCGTAAGGCACGACTTCGCAGTCAGGGATGAAGTCCACACCGACTGCCGCTGGCACGACGAGAATGGTGTCGACACCAATCGCTTCGGCGCAACGGATTTGTTGCTCCAGGATGTGGGCAGCTTTGGCGCGTGTTTCTGCATTGTCGCTGGCGCCGTTGGCACCCCAGTAAAGACCAGTTGCCAAGCCGCTCAGTTCGATGCCGATTTCGTCTGCCATGGCGCGCACCTTCTTCCAGGATTCAACGTCGCCATCCAGTGCGAGCTCACCGTCTTCAGTGAACTCCGGCTCGAACCCGGTAAAGCCCGCGTCACGAGCGATGATCATTTTTTGTTTGAGATCCCAGTCCCCGTAGAAGGACCATGTGCTGATTGCTTTTTTCATAAGAGTGTCTGTGTGATGGATTAAGAATTAAAGAGAGCTGACGGTGCCGGATTGAGCGGATTCGAGTTCAGCGAGGAGGACACGGATGCTGTCGGTTGCTTGTGCGACCGTTGCGACTTCGGGTGCCTTGTTGGCTTTCACGCAGTTGGTGAAATATTCGAGTTCGTTGAAGTAGCCGCCGAGTGAGGAGATATTACCTTCGCCGGTGGTGGACTCTTTCGGGCCAGGTTGCACGACTGGCAATTCCTCGGATGGTTGGTCGTTGATCGTGAGTGTCAGTGGCTGGCCGGTAGCAGAGTTAAACACGACGCTGGCATTTTCAAAGACGGCTTCGAAGGCCATGCAGAAACCGTAGTGTTCCGGGTAGTCCCAGCCACCTTCAGCGTGCACTGCAAGGCCATCGTATTGATAGTGAGTGAAGATGTGATCCAGACCGGAGCGGCCACGTGTCGCTTGCGAGCTGACAGACTTTGGCAGGCCGAGTAGGTGGATGATGAAGTCCGTGTCGTGCACGTGCAAGTCGGTGGCCGCGCCACCGCTGCGTGCTTCGTTGTTGAGCCAGTCTTCTTGGCTGTAAGTCGGGCGCGAAGCACGGCGTTGTAGCGATAGGCTCTTGAGCGCGCCGCCTTTGCCAGAGTCGATGAACTCTTTCAGTGCGATGTATTCCGGCCAGAAGCGGATGCATTGTCCGACCTGTGCGAAGACGCCAGCTTTCTCAGCTGCGGTTTGGATCGCTTCACAATTTGTAAGTGTCAGTGCGAGCGGTTTTTCGACGAAGAGATGCTTGCCTGCTTCGGCTGCGGTGAGTGCGAGCTCCGTATGCTTATCAGTCGGCACACAAATATCGATGACATCGACTTCGATGCTGCTGAGCAGTGTTTTCAAATCGGAGAAGACTTGAGCGTTGAGGCCCATTTCGGCCACTTTAGTGTGAGTGCCTTCGACATTGAGGTCGGCTACAGCGACGAGGTTTACGCCGGGGAGCGCGGTGTAAATTTGAGCGTGCATGCCGCCCATGAACCCGAGTCCAATGATTGCTACTTTCATGATATATGTGTGTTGGAGTTAAGTTTTTTAGGGTTAAAGTGTAATGGGTTGACTGGATTGTGCTGAGTCCAGTTCGGCGCATAGGACGCGTATCGTCTCGCTGGATTGAGCAATGGTGGCGATCTCGGGAGCCTTGTTTGTTTTGATACAGTTGGTGAAATATTCCAGTTCGTTGTAATAGCCGCCGAGTGCCGAGATGTTGCCGCTGCTGGAGCCAGATTCTTTGGGGCCGGGCTGTTGGACTGCGACAGCCTCTGTAGGCTGGTTGCTGCGTGTGCAGCTCAGTGCGGTTTCTGCGCTCGAATCGTAGGCAAGCACTCCGTGTTCAAAGACCGCTTCAAACGCCATGCAAAATCTGTAGTTTTGTGGATAATCCCAGCCGCCTTCGGCTTGCACGGCGACGGTGTCATAGTGATATTGTGTGAATATATGATCGGGGCCTGACATGCCATGTGTCGTGCTTGAGGACACTGCTTGGGGCGCGCCGAAGAGGTGTAGCACAAAGTCTGTGTCGTGCACATGCATGTCGAATGCAGCGCCGCCACTGTGAGCTTCCTGATTCACCCAATGCTGCGGATTGCCACCGCCGGGACGTGCGGAACGACGTGTTAGTGAGAGTGATTTTAACGCGCCCAATTCGCCGGATTCAATCGTGCCTTTGAGCACCATGTATTCTGGCCAGAAACGAATGCAATGACCGACTTGTGCAAACACGCCGGCTTTATTAATCGCTGCTTCGATTTGTGCGCACCCATCCGCATCAAATGCGAGTGGTTTTTCAATGAACAGATGTTTGCCTGCTTCGGCTGCTTCAATCGCGAGTCCGACATGCTGGCCGGTCGGGCTACAAATGTCGACCGCCAGCACATCGCACTCGGCCAGCAGTTCTGAAAGCGTTGCGTAAACCGGAATGTCTAGACCTAACGATGAGAGCTTTTGCTTTGCGCCTTCAATATTGATATCCACCACTGCCGCCAGTTCGACACCAGGCAGTGCTTGATAGATTTGGGCGTGCATCTCGCCCATAAATCCAAAACCAATAATCGCAAATTTCATCGTATGTGAGCCTTCGGTTTAAAAGAAGGTGCTGACTTGATTGTGCACGTCTTGCTGGAACTCTGTAATGAAGCTCAAGATGTAAGCTTCCGGCGAGAGGTCGTCGTCTTCGATCAATGGTGTGAGGTCGATGCCGAAGGCCACGCTCTGTGAATCGTCCACGGAGTGGCTGTCGAAGAAGGTGGCGTTGGCACGACGGCGACCTTCGACGGCGAGGTCGTAGCGTTTGCCGCCGCTAATTTGTGAGACGAACAGACCGTTCAACTTGGTCGCGAGCTCAGGGCGTGAGCTTAAGTCCATCACGATTTTCTTGCGATCAGGCATCCAGTCGAGATCGCGCCAGACTTCGCAGCCGATCAATTTGCTCGGTCGTTGATCTTTCGGCAAGCGGCGGATCGCTTTGATGAGGGACGAAGCCACTGCGATGTGTGTGCTGTGCTTGTCGGCCAAGTTGTGCGTGTAAACGATCTCGGGGCGAGCTTCGGTGAGGATCTTGACCAAGTCGTTTTCCAAGTCGTCATTGGCAGGATCTTTGATTTTGGAGCTCGGCAGGTGGAGCTGTGCCATGAAGCTGAATTGGCCGACGCGTGATGCTTCGCGTTGTTCTTCGGCGCGAATCGCTTGCATTGCTTCGTCAGTCACGTTGGCGAACTCACCTGTGCGGGCACTACCTGCGCCGTTGGTGCAAGTCACGCCGCCAAACCACTGACTGCCATTTTCATAGCATTCGAGGATGCCGTGCATCGCCATAAATTCAAGGTCGTCCTGGTGTGCGCCGACGCCGAGGTGAGTCGTGCGAGGCAGTGCATCGGTCTGCGCGCCTGGGACGTATAGGTCAGAGCCGTTTTGAGAGAACTGTTGGGTGGTTGTCATGTTTTCTTGGAGTGATAAATATTTTTTCGTAGCCGAAGTCGTGAGACTTTGGACGATTTGGCTGAAAGGTGCTGAGCGTCCAAAGTCTCACGACTTCGGCTACACCTCACAACTTTCTAGATCTGACAAAAACATATTTGCTGGTTCATCAATCGAGCTTAGGCAACGTGGCCGCCGCGATTGCTTGACCATGACGCTTTGTCTTTTCGTCGGGCGTTTGAAAGGCGATGGTCTTTGAGAGCTCGGGAAACTCAAGCTCGAGCACGCGGCGGGCTTCTGCCATGATGATTTCGCCACCTTGACCGGAGCTGACGCGTCCGAGGAATAGGAGGTGACGGAATTCATAGAACTCAGCAAAGTGAGCGATGGTGTAACCGAAGCAGGTGCCAATCGTGCGATAGATCGCTGCGGCACGCTCGTCGCCTTGCGCCATCTTCTCTTGCACGACTTCGAGTTTTTCAGGCAGGCCAAGGCCTTCACTGACTTCGATGCCGGACAGTGGCAGCAAGCGGCCAACGCCTTGTTGCGAGAAGTATTGGACGCCGCAACCATCGTCGCCGCTCCATTCATCTGTTGCGACACCTTCGCGGTAGTCAACAGGCACGAACGCGAGCTCGTTGATCCAACCGGTGACTGAACCCTTGGGGGTGATGTAGCCACCTGCGAGGCTGGTGCCCATTGAGACTCCGAGCACTGCGCTATCATCGATTGCCATTGCCCCAGCCATGGCGGTGACATCGCCGTCGTTTGCCATTTCAAACGGAATGTCATTCCACTCAGTCTTTAACGCGTGGAAGAGGTTGCGAATCGACTTGTCGAAATCTTCTTGGCTGATGCCACGGAAGAGTGAGCTAACGCGTGGTTCATTGTTGATGAAGATACCAGCAGAGCTGCCGCCGATTGCATCAACAGTCGACAGGTGAGCTGCCGCACGCTTCAGGCTATCTTCGATGCCTGCGCGGTGGTAAGCTGGATCACTTTCGAAGTAGGGGCTCCATTTGATCTCTTCGGAGAAGATGACTTTGCCGTCCACCATCGCTGCGCACTTACGGTCACTGCCACCCAGGTCGAAGCCGAGGCGATTGCCTTTGAGTGAACCGACACCGCCAGTTGCTGGAGGTAGCACTTCCTTGAGATCGGCATCCGCTACATTCTCAATCGTAAAGTCTGTATCGAAGCACTTGTTGCCCATAAACTCGTAATCGAAGGCACGCTTGCCATCGGCAGCGTAAACGCCTTGGAGGTGTGCGACGACATCTGGCGCATTGGTGATGCGAACACTGCAACCACCCCATGACCACAGCAGGAATTTGACCGTGCGCTCGCAGTATTTAAATGTATCTGCAGATGTTTCGGCTGATTCCGGGAGCAACGTGGTTTCGTAGATCCAAGTGGTGCCTTCAGGGCGATCCACTCCGATACGAACCTTGCGGCCGTTCGGCGCTTCCGCAGCGAGCTTCAGATATTCACGATTCCAGAGCGCTGCCGGGACGAAGTCCGGGTCGAGTTGAGGCTTACAGAGGGGGGCTACATGAATCATGTGTCTATTTTGAAAGGCGTTTGAAACATTCAATGGCTTCGTATTCCGCGAGGCCTAGGCTGTCGTAGATCTCAGCTGTGCCACGGTTGATCTCGCGAGCGAGGTCCCATGTATTACTGCTCTTGTTGGTGGCGCGACTCGGAGTTTGACTACGTTGCGTCTGGTGCTGGTAGATGCCTTGAATCTTGTTCTCGAATTCATCTGGCGAGAGTGGCACGGCCATGTCGATCTCGTTGGCTTCCCACTCATCCGCAGGGCCCTTGTAGAGCCATATATTGCAGTCTTTCATCCACTCGGAACCGGTACATTTTTGGAGTGCCGCGCGCAAGACTTCGAAGCTAAGGGCTGGCACGGACAGTGGGTCGTGGCCATATCCAGTCGCGAAGATTTGATGCGGCTTCACGCTTTCGAGTAGTTCGCACATTTTTGTTACGTCAGCCTCGGTTGCAACAAATCGACGATAGCGCCCATCTTCGTAGAAGGGAAGGTCGAGGAATTCAAGTTTTGCAGTTTCGATGCCGAGCGTGCGAGCTGAGGAGCGCGCTTCACTGCGTCGGATCAATCCTTTCAAGTGCCGAATCTCAGCGGTATCAGCGCCGAAGGTGCCTTTTTCTTTTAGCTGCGTTTTGACTGTTTTCGCATAGGTAAGGTCAGCCTTGCCAGCACGGTCTTGGCCGAGCTCGATCATTAGCTCGATCGAAGCCTGCACTTCTGAGTCGGGCACTGCGAGATTACCAGAAGTTTGGTAAGCGATGGTCACATCGTTGCCGTGTTGCTTGAGGCGATTGATGGTGCCGCCGAGGCAATACACATCGTCGAGTGGCTCAGGGCTGAGGATGAGTGAGCGCTTCGGAAACGGTGTGGCACGCTCCGGGCGGTTTGAGTCGTCTGCGTTGGGCTTGCCGCCAGGCCAGCCGGTGATGGTGTGCTGGGTGACGTTGAACAGGTTGATGTTTATCTGATATGCGGAGCCTTGCTCGATCAGCAGGTCGGACATGCCGTTCTCGGTGTAGTCTTCGTCGACCAGCTTGAGGAGTGCTTTACCTGTTTTCTGTGCCAACCAAAGCACAGCCTTACGGGTTGTCGCTTCGGTCCACTTGATGCGGCCGACCAACCAAGGGTGACGTTCGCGGGTCAAGTGGCTCGCTGCGGATTGGTCGATGCAGAATGTGCAATCAGGGTGCTGCTGAAGGAAGGTCGCAGGGATGGTGTCCGTTTGCTTGCCTTCAACTGTCTTGGCCATGATCGAGGCCTTACCTTCACCCCAGCCCAGAAGGAAGATTTTATGCACAGCGAGGATGGTGCCCACACCCATGGTGATCGCGTGGCGCGGCACATTTGCTTCGCCGAGGAAGTCACGAGCCGCATCGCGGCGAGTCAAACTGTCGAGTGTGACGAGTCGGGTCAGAGTTTCAGGGCCAGAGCCGGGCTCATTGAAACCGATGTGGCCCGTGCGGCCGATGCCGAGGAGTTGGATGTCGATGCCACCAGCTGCTGCGATCGCATCTTCGTAGGCCTTGCAGGATTGAAACACCGCGTCGCTATCCACCATGCCGTCCGGCACGTAGGTGTTTTCCGGCTTGAGATCCACATGATCAAACAGCTGATCCTGCATGAATTTTCGGTAGCTCTCAGGGTGATCGCCTGCGAGGCCGTAGTATTCATCCAAGTTGAACGTGATGACATTGGCGAAGGACAGGCCTTCTTCTTTGTGGCGGCGGATCAGCTCACGGTAAAGGCGCACGGGAGTTGAGCCAGTCGCGAGTCCGAGCACGGTCGGCTTGTTCGCAGCATTGCGCTCGTTGATCAGATCGGTGATGGCGTCTGCAACGGTCTGGCAGGCGTCGTCGGCACTGTTGTAGATCTGGGTGGGGATACGTTCTAACTGGGTGAGCTCAGATGCAATGTGTGTCATGCTTACATCATACGCCTTTTTGAGTGTAAAATACTTGCTCAAATCGGAGTATTTCTTGATGATTTCGGAAATGGACGGCATTTTTCCATCATTTATCAAAGATCCGCAGAGTTATTACGATGGGGTGGACCAGCCGAGTCGTGTCATTTGCCGTAATGTGATCGTGTTTGATCGACTGAGTCGACAGACGCTTCAGCAGCAGCATTTAGCCAATCGGATGCACCACCGCTATGTGTTGATACGAGTGTTGAAGACCGCTGGTGTGATTAGTGTGGATGGTCAGAGCTTTCAGCTCCAGGAGGGCGATGCCGTGTTGGTGACGCCGTATCAATTTCACCACTTTATTGATTTAGAGTCGGCTCAATTACGGTGAAATTGATACG
>Ga0209533_1003535_pt1 | contig 13808 bp, 17 predicted proteins | sample COG_04_FD_184748 | JGI IMG/M metagenome (GOLD analysis project Ga0209533, IMG submission 184748) | Pelagic Microbial community sample from North Sea - COGITO 998_met_04 (SPAdes) (version 2) | ecosystem: Environmental > Aquatic > Marine > Neritic zone/Coastal water | place: Helgoland, sampling... | reverse complement strand
GGAAATGATGACAAAACATGGATATGAGAAGGACGGATTTGTAGTTGATGATCCAGAGCTTAGTGAAGATGACTATGAAGAAGAAACCGACTACAGTGAGGAAGAAGAGGAAGAGGAAGAGGAAGAGGAAGAAGAGGAATAAAAAGGTACTTCAAACTCTTAAATTGATTTACGAAGAGGACTATGCAACACGGCAATACCATGTCAATCACAGATTCCGGAACGCTGCGAGCCAAACTCGCAGAAACTTTTGGAGATATTCTATCCTCTTCTTCCAGAGGGAGAAATACAGAGCGAAGTATCTATAATGCTGTCTTAAAACAAGCCGAGCAGCGACGTGTTCCATTGAAGTGGCGAGACCCAAACTTTTCAACACTCTACCTATCAAAAGCAAAGACAGTTTTCGCAAATCTCCGTATGCCCGCACCAACAGATCATGAGTCCCTCGTTCGTCGTATCCAGACGAATGTTGTAGCAACAAAGGACCTTGGTACAATGACACACCAGGAGATGTGTCCCTGGATATGGAAGAGTCTTATTGAAGCGAAGATCGCCCGCGATAAGAGTCAGTATGAGATCAATATGGAGGCAGCAACAGAGGAGTTCAAGTGCTTCAAGTGCAAGAAGCGGAAGTGCACCTACTATGAGCTACAGACCCGGTCAGCAGATGAGCCCATGACCACCTTTGTCAGTTGTCTTAACTGTGGGAACCACTGGAAGTGCTGAGTCTTACGCATGGTCTTGGCACCCGTGACAAAGAGGAGTCTTTCCCACCTTGGCTTTTATATCTGCTGACATCGTCTCGGCTAATGCTTTAGCACCATCAGCATCGAGACCCTTAGCGGCATCATTCAATGAGTGGGTCAGTGGTAGGGTGACACGGATGGTCTCAACCAGTTCTACAGCAGCACTAGCTCCCTCTACCAAGGTCTTGTGGTGGTGGGTAGTTTTCGGAAGCCCGGACCCTGCCCGTGGTGTAGCTGACAACTCAAACATTCTGGAAATAGTAGCGTCTACTATATTCGTTGCGGACTTTGGCCCATCATTGCAGTTGTAGTCGTATGCTGTTTGATCTATTTTCTCCTTCAAGGCTTTCAAAACCACTGGAAGCATATGATTACCTTTCGACAGCTGCGGTATCATGTAATTAGGACAGCTATCGAAGATATCCTGCTGCAACGTCATCTTACTTCGGATCGGCAGAGTAATAGGTTGCATCTCTGCAACTACCATTTCGGATATCTCTCGTGCAACCGTAGCAGCATTCCTCTTACTGAAATCATAATCATTGGCATCTTCATCATCACTCTTCATGAGGTTCGTGTAGAATGATCCAGCCACCCCAGGAACGAATACCTGCGAGTTCTTCTCGAAAGCCTTCCTATAGTTGTTACCGACCACTTTCTCGAACGCTTTGATAAGTTTGGCCGACTCAACACCTGCCTTGGTCGCGAGTTGATCATATATCCACCACATGTCTATCCCGAATAGCATTGTGCTTATATCGAACACAGGCCCCTCTGCACGAATGTTAGCAAGAGTATCTTCTATTCGTGTTCGAGGAATGCACTTGCAAACGCGTGGTACATCTGGTACCACGCCACAATGCTTTTCGATGAAAGGGACAACATTGTTATTGTCCATCCCCCATGAGGGGCATTCCCTAGAAAGACATACAAGAGGGATCTGGCGTTTGCAGACAGCTACTTCGCCTGCATAATAGTATGGTGTTGACCCGTGCTGTACCGAACTCCTGTTCAAAACATAACCTTCGACAAGGTCAAGATTCCTCGTTCCACGAATCTTGTTAATCGGGTCCGAGTGCGGAGGCAATGGCGGAGATGTCTGTACGACACGCGATATCGAAGTAGCATTAACGTTCAGTAGGTTTTCCAACCCTGCTCGGTTTATCATGTGAATCAGTCTTTGCCTATCTTTGTTTCCATCCGTTAAATCTGCAACTCGTGTAAATTCATCATTTCCTGTCAAAGCGGTATCATCATATCCAGCATTGTACGCACTATCCATAGCTTCAGTACCTGTGTCGTCAGCTGTAACTACATCATTATCTAATTTCCATTCCCTTAAGCTGTCCTGGATATGCCTGAGGATCTTGATTCTTTCCTCAGCTTTTGTTTTTAGATCACTCGTAAGTTTTCTTTTGACAAGCTCCATCTGAGGGATGACACAGTCAAGCTGCGTGATGGCTTGCTTTGCCAATTTTGCATTAGCATCAGTAGCATCAGTATCATCTGACTTTACATCACATCTGGTATTGAGCACCGAGGTGAACAATGACATTAACGTTGTGTCTTCGTGTATCTTCGGTAGAACTCCTAATATTCCTATTCGAATGGGTAGGGGGACATCGGGTTTCTGGCAGCAGCGTCTATGCTTACAACTGGTATCGCGTACTGCAGAGTCACATCTAACTTCTCCAGCAACCGAATATCCATAGCGGAGCTGTGCAAATGCGAGAGCCAGTATGAACATAAAATATGCATTGTTTGATAGCCCATACTTCTTCGCAAAAACATTTCTCGGATCAGAATCATCGTCTGGATCGTCCTTTAGAAGTTTAACTCCATTCGCATTTACGAAAAGCTCAGTGAGATCGGGCTTAAGCAGGTCAACTATCGGAAACTGGAGAAGGATATAACGCTGTATATCATCATTAGCACCCCATTCAGGACACTCACTTCCGTCGTCTTTTTGGGCTTTCCGGGCAGCTTGAAGCTTGGTATGAAGATCGTTGTGCTTCTCTATGATGTTGTCAGTCCAACCAGTTACATCCGCTGTCATACCACTCGCCTTTTGGGCTATCTTGAGAAGACCCTCAAAGTCATCGAATATCATGTCTAGTTTCTCTGCCTGGGCTGCTTCGGTTCCACCATACGCTAAACGAAGTATGTCCTCTTTCGGCGATCGCTTATGGTGAGACAGAAAATCGACAACATCTGATGGAACTACAACAGGTTCCGTTTGTGTCTTGTCAATAGCAGTAGACATATTACTGCCGTCAAAGACCTCAGATAGTGCTACGCCTGCTGTCGATGGCTCGTAGTTCGTGACTTTAACGCGGGCTGGGACTTCTTCAGTCACTACTGTGTTCGTCGCACTCGAATTAACCGATGTCATATACTACTTACTAAGAACATTCCTATCACAAGAATTTCTATAAAGAAGGCGTATATATACCACTTGGTCGCCTTGGCCTACAGAAACGATGATAGACGCATGTTCCGGCAGCACCAGTGTTGACATCGTAGCCTTGTATCCATCGAGCTTACGAAGCTTTCTTGCCGCATCCTCAAGATGCATACTCGAACACGGTGTCAAACCTTCTCTCCATCCTAGAATCTCCAGAAGGAGGCATCTATCAACGCGGCGGCCTTGATACTCATAGTTCCATAAGTCTAGAATAGGATCTGTTCTTATTCGTAAAGCCTCGCTGAGCTTCTCAGGGTTGACGGGACAGCCGAGCCACTCGAACACATATTCTCGAGTTTCTCTCTCCTCGACTGGAACTTCGAATGCACTGGTACTTGCTGCGACTGTAATACTCATTGTATTCTGTGTATGTTCTTACGAAGATAAACAGAACTAGTTGCTTTTCCAAGGCGAGAACGGAAAGTCCGACTTTTCAGTAAGCCGATGCTCATTATGAGCTCTCTCTAGAATATCAAGTGCCTCTCCGATCTGCTTGTTTGTCACCTTGCTAGAAATCCCATTGGACTTATCTGGATGGTACTTCCCGGGGATGATAGTGTAGTCACTCTCTTCGTGGAATAAGTGATGAATCAATATAAAATACCCAAATGTCAACCCGAGCGATATCCCAAGATCTCTCGTTGTCGTAAAGGAAATAGTAAATACAAATAGGAGGTCTACATATTCGAGTTCTAATGCTGTCCTCTGTAGTCCAGAGACCTTGATACGCTCTGATTTGGACAATATTGGTACAAGCAATGCCGCAGCACCGATTACCCACTTGCTCTGTTCTATAGTTCCTAACACACCGATCGGAGCGACTGTTCCAGACCTTTTAGACATACTCTAAGCCCAGATAATCATTATACTTTAGAAGATCCTGAGTCACATGGTGCACAGTCAGTCTTGCCACATGGAGTATTTGCATCACCTTTAGGGTTATTTGGTCTTTGACCCTTCCACATTTGTTTGTTCCATTCATAACAGGACCCTGCCATTACTGCTTTAGAAGAGGACGTCCCAGCTGGAGCTTTACCACTCTTAACTTGCGGTGGCACCGGTAGTGAATCAGACGGTTTAGCACGGATAGTCTCTTCAACTAGGATGCAGCTCGGTCCGCTAGACACTGTAGTTTTTTTGGCTTTGCCTTTCTTTTTCTTAGATGAAGAATCGTCATTAGAGCTATAACTGGATTTCAGGTTGGACCCAGAATCACCGTCAGAATCACTGTCAGAATCGGAATCACCGTCAGAATCGGAATCACTGTCAGAATCGGAATCACTGTCAGAATCGGAACATGCATTCTCTAGACCTTCCTTTGTGCTTGATAGAATATTAACAATTATGGCGAGTGCGATTCCAGAGAGCAGAGTACCGCACGTACCCATCGACTTAGGAGCTGCAGCTATGGCTACCATTCCTACAGCGAGTACTACACTTTGCGAGGTATTGTGATGTCCCATTGTCATACTCCAAGCAATCACAACTAGAATAGTTATAGCGGTCTTCACATTTGCCGGAGTAACCTTCACAAGCATTATATACTATTAGCAGAGGGAAAATCCCGCAGCTGACACCGCAATATTATATCTGACCGATCTATAGTAATGAGTTCTGCATTCTCCAGTTATGCTGCATCGCCGGCTAGCCTAACCGATGCATATGGAGTACAGCAGCCCCCAGCAGTGGCAACTAGCCCACATACGAACAATGATGCGGAACGCACTGGTAAACTAAATGAACTCAAAGCACGAATACACAACAGCGTTAGTAAAGCTAGTAATAAAATAAGCATGGGTGAGTTTAACCCACCAACACATGCTATGGCTGGTTCTGATAGTCTAGAAGATACTTCAGTTTCTCCTGGAGAAAAACTCCCAGAGCAAAGTATCGCAGGATTTCCATCAGATTACAGCACGAATGCGTACGGAACAGATTATAAGAAACCAGACGAACATAAACACTTGCTCGAAAAGTTAAACTATGCAATACACCTTCTAGAGACGCAGCAGGACAGACGTACTGCTACTGTAACAGAGGAACTTCTTCTCTACGGATTACTTGGGATGTTCATAATATGCGTTCTCGACAACTTTGCACGAGTTGGAAAGTACGTTAGATGAGTATAGCGACCTTATCACAAGGGTGGGGATGTTCAATGTAATTATATAGGTAATAGTTTGCATAACCTTTTTCTAATGGGACTGAGACCTTTTCGGACTCCCGCAGGAGAATAGTATTATCACCAGTGCCATCTAAGACTATGATATACTTACCGGCTCTGTGTACTCTGATGACTGCACAGTATTCACTGAAAAAATCTGATTTATTAGCACTATTGCTCTTGAGAGAAAATACACATTCCTCAACGGGTTGCTCCGAACTAACTTCTGTGCTTCTGAAAACAAATAATGACCCGCTAATAGTGCGGTATACATTATATATACCATTCTGTATAATTGATGCTATAGCCAATGGTGGCATATATGCTACACAGTTGTACTTATTCATGCCAAAAATATTTTTAAGTAGCCCAATCGCATCACCAGGTTCCAGCTTACTTACATTGTGAGTTAGTTTAGTATGTCCAATTGGTGCTTGGGTTGCAGTTGTCTCTACACATGTTAATGGCACAATAGGAGTTGATGCACCTTCTCTTTTGAAAAGACATGGCACGTGCCCTGTCTGTTCACGAACAACGGACGCGATAGTAGTTATAAGTCTTGGTGCCACCCCCTTACCCCGACTATTCCTCTTGACACATAGATGATCAATATAGTTGACATAGATTGTAGTATGTCCAATCCGACAGTATGCCGGTCGCGACGTAATACACCCTATCAGTTCACCATCCTTTCCGCATAGGGTTGCAATATAAGAGCTATCCGACATGACAAATGTTGCATTGAATGTTTCTAATGATGGTGTGTAAGTGAATGTACTAATAGGTGAGTAGTTTTCTTCTAGAAGCTTTAGTACGAGAGAGATATCATTTTCTTGACATTCGTTAATACTGCGGACTAAAACCGAAGGATCATAGAATTTATCATTCTTATTTGGTCTCATACTATCGACTTGAGTACCCGTACGAAACCACTGTGACAGGTTTGTGTGAAGAAATACTGGCTGCTTGTTCCAGAAAGGATTACATACAGCATGTGATATTTTGCCTATAGCAACGCAGACTATAATGCAAAGAGTGGTAATAAGTACCCAGGTATTCATTTGGCTCTATTATTAGGACTTCTGCAATATGTATACTTGATTATGATAATATCCAACTGGGTCGAGACTAAACCGACCAATAACAGTAAAACCAGCATCACTTGCAGATGCAAGCACATCCTTTTGACGAGGCATATGCAATGCATGTCTATTTTGTGTGGGTTTACCCCCGTCTTTGGGTGTTATGGTCTCAATGAATGTATATGCATCACCATTAACAGGTTCTTCAAGATCGGCTACATAACTACATGTGTCAAAAACCACTTCTGACCGGGTGATGCGTGTTTTCACATAGTCTTGAGGTGAAACACTTTGTATGGGATTGGCTGCTGGAACTATGGGGTCAAATTTGGTTCTGTCTACTAAATGCACAGCAATCTTTCCTCCAGGGACTAGCATTCCATTTAGGACTCTAAAAAGTCTATGTTTGTCTTCATAACGATACACCTCGAAATAAAGCATGGTTATGTGTGTGTACAGCTGTTGATCAATTAGTTTAGAAGGTTCAATAATGCTGTCGTTGGTGAAGTCAACCGAAGGATACAACTGCTTTGCTTTCTTTACCATATTCACCGAACTATCGACGCCTTTCACGCTCGGTGTTATTTTCTGGAAAAGTGCTGTTCGGTGCCCGGTAGAACAGCCTACATCAAGAACACGTGAGTCCTTCCCTATTTCAGCATGTTTGGCTAACTGGACTACCTCGAAATTATCTTTATCACGAACTCTGAATAGCGTATCAAACATGTTAACATAATGTGGTGTGAATATCTCATTACCCACTAATTGCTTGAATTTGGAGTTAGAATTATTGGTCATCCCTTCTCTCGATGCATATTTTGTTACAAGGAGAAGAGCTAGAACAACACAAATCCATAGTAATGGTGGTATATTGAATATTTTCAAACGGCTGAACATCATGTATATAAACCTGCGATAGATTATCCATACAATAGTTACATATGCAGATATCCGATGTGCGATTGCAGAAAGACTTTAATAAAATTACATTCTCAGGATACAAGAAGAGTGAAGTAGCAAAGGCTCTTGATCGGTGTATGGTATCTGGCTCTCTCGAAAGAGCATGTTTTTGGGCAGCTGAGCTCGTTTGTTCAGGGAGGTTCTTGGAATTATGGGAGATCATAATGGTAACTTATTCCCAGAACTGTTTCTCTTCAGCACCAAAGGTCGTTATGATACTATCTGAGTTTCTTAATAAATTTGGATCACTTGCAAATGGACAGTATGCTGGTAATGAACTAGAACTTCGCAATGTTGATCACATTAGAACTCTTGTAGCTCAGTCTGTAGCAGCTGTAGCTTGTTCGCAGAAAACACATGCAATTAAGAGAATTAAGGTACCTACGTCGGAATTTGATATTGTAGCTATTCCTCATAGAATGAAAGCACCCGATACGAGCTATGCATCTGAATACAGAGTAGGTGATCCGAAGGAGCTTTTTATTGCAGTTAATGAATTAGCATTCGCGCTTGGTGGTTTATACGATGCTACTCTTGCTTGTTATTGGATAGAATGGATAACTGGTTACATAGCATTCTGCAAAAAGAAGAATGTTGTGTTAACATGTGCAACAAGGCACGATATATCAGGCGGTAATAGATCTAATGATGCATCATGGATGTTGTGGGAAGCTATTATTAATACAGTTAAAACCGAACATCAAAAAAAGGCGATAAATGCATTACTCCGGCTATTCAAAATGCGATATAAGGCTAGTACTATGTCGAAGAGGATCTATATATTGTATGCTGCTGTAAAAGCATCCAGTCCCAAATTTGTCCTCGTTGGACCGTTAGATGATGTTAGTAAAGGGATGAAAGAAGCATGTTCATATACCGACCGACTTTACAAGGTTGTATCAACATCGAGTATTGCTAGAGAGAAGAGATCACTCGATTCTGAGAACCTTAACATGCTTCTCAGTGTAAATGCATTTGTTCCATCACGCTAGACATAGCATACGCCAAGTTGGATCTCTGTCTTTCCAGAAACTGCTGTGGGTAGTATTGTTTTACTTTCTATAGTGTACTTGTTCTTCTGGTAAAACTTCAATCGCTTCTTCCACTGTCGTCGGAAGACTTCGTGTTGGTCTACAACATCATACACAATAGGTGTATGCTTTTCTGTCCGAAGAATCCGCCCCACAGCTTGTTCTACAGAAGTACGTGGTGAAGCGAGAATGAGCGTAGAGAGACCCTTAATATCTAATGCTTCTTCTGCCATACCATATGTTGCAAGTATGACACGGCATTTAGCAGATTCATTTAGATCCTTCTCTTTCATCCCCCCTACATAGTAACCTATATCAATACCTACTGCAGTGGCTCGGGACATTAATGATGTTAGAAGACACCTGTTTTGTGCTAACACAAGGAGTTGTCGTCCTTCCTCTTCTGTCGAGACTATCTCTGTGATAATAGATGAGATAAATTCAACACGGGGTCCAAACTCATGTACCTTACTTATCATAGAAGCATACTTCACTTGACCTCTGTAATCTAGTTCTGACCGATTGAAATCTTCATCTGGTGATGTGAATGACTTCACTCGTACAATAACACGTCCACCATCGTCTCTCTTCTTCTTGGCTACTACTCCTCCGATAAACATCTTAAATACCTTCGATAGTCCGTCCTTACGGGTCATCGTGGCTGATAGCCCTAGCATACATGGTGTAACAATTTTGAACAATGCATTACTGAAGACTTCGGCAGACATGTGATGACATTCATCAATGATAGCAAACCCGAATGATTCCCACACCTCAGGTGGATAGTCCTTTATAGCAATAGATTGTAGCATAGCAATCACAATGTCACAACCGTCTATTTCTAAGTGGGGTCCTTGAATTTTCCCTACCTTTGCTCCTGGTAGAAATTGTCCAATTCTCTCCCGCCATTGGTTAACCAGAAAATCCTTGTGTACTACAACAACCGTACGCTTACCTAAAGCGGCAGCAAGCGACAGTGCAACAACAGTCTTACCAAACCCACAGTATAGTTCGAGAAGACCTCCACCACCTTTGGCTTTTGCCATAAATTTATTTGCACATTCTTCCTGTTCTGGACGGAGAGAACCGGAAAAATTCATTGATACATCACACCCAGATGGTCTTTTATTAATCATTGCCTTTCCAAAAGACTTTTCCCCATAATATCGTGGAACATACATCTTATTCGCTGACTCTCTGTAAATTGGGAAACTGGGAGGGACACCAAAACATGGACCTGGGGCCTTTGGTGAAACGGTTAAATCTTTACGTATTCTCTCTTGTTGTAACGGTGTGAGTTTTGACTTTGGTATGGTGTAACCGCGGCGACCGAAATATGTATCCATTATGATATATTCTATCTTAATGTTCAAACCGTTTTACTAAAGAGAAAAATATCTGAGTAGGTTATACATGAAGTTCGGCCGCAAGTTCTTAATCGAGATGATGACAGACATCGCCGGAATCGCTATATGGACTGCTGTCTTGAACATTGCAAGAAATCAACCATTAGGATCAATGGCAGAAAAAATGATCCTGGGAGTGGGTCTCATTATCTCTCTTGTTCTAGCAACCAAAGACTCCAAAATACTTGGAACTGCTCTAGTTGCACTCTCTCTAGTCCAACTATTCAAAGCGTTCACGATCAAATCAGCTCTCGTAAAGAAGTTTACTCCAAGTGAGTCTAACAAGTATACACAACTCCTTGCATACAATAACCAAAGTGTTACTCTTGAGGAAGAAATGGTATACAATATGATTCCCTACGCAACGAACACCCCAGATAAGGCGAGTTACCAACCTGTTCTCGGAAAACAACACTTAGCTACATCATTATAAACTGATAATTATACGCTCTAGCACTATTAATTACCCCTATTCTTCAACCATCTTTTCAAAAAGATACCCCCCCCTAGTACCAATGGAATAAGAGTACAACAGAGGATCACCGTAAGCTTGGCATCTTTTGATAATCCCTTCTTCTTATCGTCGCTAACGTCGCTATCGTCGCTATCGTCGCTATCCTTGCAATTCTGTCCATCCGGACATGAATTACTCCACGGAGATTTACCTATTGTATCATCAACCCAACATTCTATGTATTCAAATTGGTCTGACATTACGTTGGATGGAGAAAAATAATACTTGATTGTATTATACCGAATGAATTCTGTTAAGCAACTTAATAGAATAGAATCGCGATGGCCTCCCGTAGAAGGATACCCTGGTTGGATTCTGCCTGTACAAAACGAAAATGGAATAACTAGAGGTCTTAGTTGCAAGGATCTTGGGAAACTAGACGCTCGTGAGAGAGAAATAGCTTGTGCATCAGATAAGGCATATACACCCGGTATCACTAGTCATGTACAGCCTTCAAATGTTCCCATTGCACGCATGTCTATCGAAGGGAAGACTGTCGCTTTTATGATGGGGCACCATGCATGCCCTAGACAGTGTGACCAAAATTTCATAGTTGAACCTACATATGAAGTGTACCGAGGTGTAACTATGATAATTCACCCAAACAATACTGTTAGCGTGATTGACATTAAGAATGGTGGTTTACAATCATTTGAATCGAGAGAAGCACTCGAGGAATCGGATTATTTTCTCAATACCGTAGCTTCGCTAGATCCCAGGAATGTTGATAGCAATATGGATAAAGAACTTGAGTCCATGAGGGATGTTCGTAAAACCTTCTCAGATCTCAATACTAAAGAAAGGTCATCCGTGTTTGATAAGATGTGGGAGAATGGTTCCCCTATTGAAGGAGATATTGCTACCGTTGCTACCGTTGTCGCAGACGCATTTAAGAAGGATTGTTCTGTAGAGTCTACTTGGGCTATGAATCAAACATTGCCTGGTTTAGAGAAACAACCTACGGAACTCACGATTGCCACGGATTGTAATGTTAGAGATATGTGAAGAATATAGTTGTATTAAACGAAACTTGTATCTCTCACAGGTAGAGTTGAGTTAGTAAATGATGAAGAGAGGGACGCAAATCTTTGACAGCCTTTCGCAAACATATCAATAGCTCTGGAAAATCTATCTTTAATAGCGACAATATCAGTATCACTGTCATATGTATCAACTAAATGTTGTAATCCAGCATCAACCGTCATAACTACTTCTGCAATATTAGAGTACAAGGTACGAGCCTCTTCAGTGACAACATGCCACCGAATGTACTCTATGTAGTGATCAAGATACTGTTGTAGTCCTACGATTGCTATAGTCGCATAGCTAATACATGTTTCTTTGGATTCACCAAGAGCATATCTCCACATACCTTGTGTCTTGCCAGGGTTACCAACACATATTTCACCTGTTAATCTGTCTGAGTATGGTTTGCCACCAGGGACCATTTCAACCAAGAATTTGCAATTAGCCTTGATATCATCCAGTTCTGTATTCAGTCTCTCCATTCGTATACCTTTGGTTGCGATTGTTATATTCTTATACGAATGGAGAATATGGAATCCCATTTCTCTCATACATTGTCACCCTAAAGAGCTGATTGTAGCCTTCAACATATACTTCGTCGCCATTCCAAACACTCTGACATCCATATTCACCTGTACATGATTTACCATTCTTCGATATAGGTAATCGGATACCGTAGCCAGTATCGCTGGCTGTATAGTATTGCCACGTATCGCGACCCGGTGCTAAAGGTCTACCCATTAGTGGAAGAATTTGCCCCCCTCCCGAGAGAAAACCTACCTGCTGATATGACCCCCTACCAGGTATTTGTGATGTATTGCCATAGAATACTGACGTCGGTGGTGTCGGTAATGTTTGAACCATTGGTTGTGTATATGACATTATCGGAATACTGACTTCGGGTATGTTCTGAACACCTTCATGTTCAATTATTATTGGTTGTGAATTTGCTTTTGCGAATTCTGAATAGGTGTAATATGTAAGTGCAATTACGACAAATACCACAAGTACTAGAACTGTGCTTTCTACACAAATAACTCCCGGTGGACATGCCTTCATTACATACAAGGTTGATAATAAACTCTTACTAACCACTTGTCCCATTTAGAGTTGCCATGAGCTTTGATGCATGTTGCATCAATGGCTTAACATCATCCATAGCTTTGAGGAGTGATTTCTGTTGTTCGATGATGGCATGTGTGTCTTTGGCCATTGCACCAGTCGCTTCAGAACCGAGCTGTTTGGTGATATTCTCAATCGCTGTTGCATTGCTCTTTGCGTCAAGCTGTGGGACATTAACCTTGTCTTCGTTTTCATCAATAGGGCTGGTACCTTCGGCTCGCTCCTTTTCCTCCTTTCTTTCATTTTTCTTTTGATTGACACGTTTGACCTTTGCTACTGCCTCCTGAATACTATTTGCATCCACAGTAATACTGGCACTATCATCATCAACCATCCCTTCTTTCATAGGGAGGAAGTATGATACCAGCAATCCGGCAATTATAGATGCGAGTAGTACATAGATCATGTTGCTCGAAACTGCACGGATCATAATGCCACCCACGACCATAGCTTCAGCTTTCTTAGTATTTCCTACAGCGATCGATCCTATAAAGCAGTAAGCTGCTATGGCTGATATTAAGTATAGCACACGCTTATCGGTGAGGACACTTGCAAGCTTCATTTATATAGTGCATTTACATTAAAATTGATGTGACTATTATGCACAATTATAAACTAAAATGAAGATTGGTATAGTATCACTCATCCATCCTAGATATCATGGTAGTCATGAAAAAAATGCATCATACCTCGTTGAACAAATCCATTGTGAGAATGAAATTCCATGGGATTCACTAGCTAGATGCGAGACTGAGCAACGGTACACTTTTGGCAAAGAGAGACATCCAGATATCCGCAATTACTGGACTTACACTCGTACTCTTGGTATAGAGCTTGTAACCGAGTGGACGAGTAATGATGGAGCTTGTTATGCTGTACTGCATACATGGGTTATACGGATGATACAAAAAAAATGGCGTGTACTAATGGATCAGAAATGCAATCGGCTTGTTGAACTCTCTACATATTCAGCACTTGAGTATCAAAAACGACACGGGTCATGTATCCCTACTAAACTCCATATATCACCATGGTGGAAAAGTCGTTACCCATGGATGGCTTAAAGAAGTATCACGTATAAATTCTATATTATGTCTGTTTCAGCCGCCTTATACTCCGCCATCCGCCACGATGCTCAGGCCAAGATCTCTAACGCTCGGGCGACACTTTTGATCTACTTTACAAATCCAGTAGGCATTGGCGAGCATCCTCAACACTTGGAAGAGATGACAAAGTTGCTCGACGAAATCTCACAAGCCGAAGACAGACTATCTGCTCTTGATAATCATTTTT
>Ga0209533_1003533_pt1 | contig 13811 bp, 9 predicted proteins | sample COG_04_FD_184748 | JGI IMG/M metagenome (GOLD analysis project Ga0209533, IMG submission 184748) | Pelagic Microbial community sample from North Sea - COGITO 998_met_04 (SPAdes) (version 2) | ecosystem: Environmental > Aquatic > Marine > Neritic zone/Coastal water | place: Helgoland, sampling... | reverse complement strand
TGTTTTACTTTCACCTGAAGAACCTGCATCTCCTGAAGTTCCATCATTACCTGTTGAACCTGAAGTACCTGATGTGTTACTTTCACCTGAAGAACCTGCTTCTCCTGAAGTTCCGTCTACACCTGAGGAACCATTTGTACCGCTTGTATTACTTAAACCTGATTCACCTGCGTTTCCATTTGAACCTGAGTCTCCTGAGGTACCTGATGTACCTGTTGAGGCACTTGCACCTGATGAACCTGAAGTTCCGTTAGATGCACTATCACCTGAAGTACCACTAGTACCGCTTGATGCACTATCTCCACTTGAACCATTTGTTCCTGTTGAAGCACTTGCTCCTGATGAACCAGCTTCACCCGAGGTTCCGTCATTACCTGTTGAACCTGAAGTACCGGATGTGGCACTTTCACCCGAAGAACCTGCGTCTCCTGACGTACCTGATGTACCAGTAGAAGCACTATCACCACTTGTACCAGATGTACCTGTTGATGCGCTATCTCCACTTGTACCTGAAGTACCTGTTGTATTACTTTCTCCTGAAGAACCTGCTTCACCTGAGGTTCCGTCATTTCCGGATGTACCTGAAGTACCTGATGTATTACTTAACCCCGACTCTCCTGCATTTCCATTTGAACCTGAGTCACCTGATGTACCTGATGTACCTGTTGAGGCACTCGCTCCTGAAGAACCTGAAGTACCTGTTGAGGCACTATCTCCACTTGAACCATTTGTTCCTGAGGATGAGCTATCTCCACTTGTACCATTTGTTCCTGAGGATGCACTATCACCTGAAGTACCACTAGTACCGCTTGAGGCACTATCACCTGATGATCCTGCGTCTCCTGAAGTACCTGAAGTACCTGTTGAGGCACTATCTCCACTTGTACCTGAAGTACCTGTTGAGGCACTATCTCCACTTGAACCTGAAGTACCTGTTGAGGCACTATCTCCACTTGAACCTGAAGTACCTGATGTATTACTTAAACCTGATGAACCTGCTTCGCCTGATGTACCATCATTACCTGATGAACCATTTGTTCCTGATGTATTACTTAGACCTGATTCACCTGCGTTTCCGTTTGAACCCGAATCACCTGACGTACCACTAGTACCACTTGATGCACTTGCTCCTGAAGAACCTGAAGTTCCTGTTGAAGCACTGTCTCCACTTGTACCTGCTGTACCTGTTGATGCACTATCTCCACTTGTACCTGAAGTACCTGTTGAGGCACTATCTCCACTTGAACCTGAAGTACCACTTGAGGCACTATCACCTGAAGAACCTGCTTCACCTGAAGTTCCATCTATACCAGAAGAACCATTTGTTCCTGATGTATTACTTAAACCTGATTCACCAGCATTACCATTTGAACCAGAATCTCCACTTGTACCTGATGTACCTGTTGAGGCACTTGCTCCTGATGAACCTGAAGTTCCGGTTGATGAACTGTCACCTGATGAACCATTTGTTCCTGATGAAGCACTATCACCTGAAGTACCTGAAGTACCACTTGAAGCGCTATCACCAGAAGAACCTGATGTACCACTTGAAGCACTATCGCCTGAAGAACCTGCTTCACCTGAGGTTCCATCTATTCCTGATGAGCCATTTGTACCGCTTGTATTACTTAAACCTGATTCACCTGCATTACCACTTGAACCTGAGTCTCCACTTGTACCTGAAGTACCACTTGAGGCACTATCACCTGAAGAACCATTTGTTCCTGAAGATGAACTGTCTCCACTTGAACCATTTGTTCCCGATGATGCACTATCACCTGAAGTACCTGAAGTACCACTTGAAGCGCTATCACCTGATGAACCATTTGTTCCTGATGAAGCGCTTGCTCCTGAAGAACCTGCTTCACCTGAAGTACCATCTACACCTGAAGAACCATTTGTACCACTTGTATTACTTAACCCAGACTCTCCTGCGTTACCATTTGAACCTGAATCACCTGACGTACCACTAGTACCACTTGAGGCACTATCACCTGAAGAACCATTTGTTCCTGATGAAGTACTTGCTCCTGAAGAACCATTTGTTCCTGAAGATGAACTATCTCCACTTGTACCTGATGTACCACTTGAAGCGCTATCACCTGAAGAACCATTTGTACCACTTGAAGCACTTGCTCCTGATGAACCTGCTTCTCCTGAAGTTCCGTCTACACCTGAGGAACCATTTGTACCCGAAGTATTACTTAAACCTGATTCTCCGGCATTACCATTTGAACCTGAGTCTCCTGAGGTACCTGATGTACCGCTTGATGCACTATCACCTGAAGAACCATTTGTTCCTGAAGATGAACTGCCCCCACTTGTACCTGAAGTACCTGTTGAAGCACTGTCTCCACTTGTGCCTGATGTACCACTTGATGAACTATCTCCACTTGAACCATTTGTCCCCGATGAAGCGCTTGCTCCTGAAGAACCTGCCTCACCTGAAGTACCATCTACACCACTAGTTCCTGCTGTACCTGATGTATTACTTAAACCAGACTCTCCTGCATTTCCATTTGAACCTGAATCTCCTGAAGTACCTGAAGTACCTGTTGTGGCACTATCCCCACTTGTACCAGAAGTACCCGTTGTATTACTTTCTCCAGATGAACCTGCTTCTCCTGAAGTTCCATCAATACCACTTGTACCTGCTGTACCTGATGTATTTGAAAGACCTGATTCTCCTGCGTTACCACTTGAACCTAAATCACCACTAGTACCTGAAGTACCTGTGCTACCTGCGGTACCACTTGTGTTTGAATCACCAGACGAACCTGCTTCACCAGATGTGCCATCTACACCACTTGTACCTGAAGTACCAGATGTATTTGATAAACCTGATTCTCCTGCATTACCTGTTGAACCTGAGTCTCCTGAGGTACCTGAAGTACCCGTTGTATTGCTTTCTCCTGAGGTACCTGAAGTACCTGTTGTGTTACTTAAGCCTGAAGTTCCTGCCTCACCAGAGGTTCCATCATTACCTGATGTACCTGCAGTACCGGAAGTGTTACTTAATCCTGATTCTCCTGCATTACCTGTTGAACCTGAATCACCACTTGTACCAGAAGTACCTGTTGTGGCACTATCACCACTTGTACCAGAAGTACCTGTTGTATTGCTTAAACCTGAGGTTCCTGCTTCACCTGAAGTTCCATCTTCTCCTGAAGTACCTGCAGTACCTGATGTATTTGATAATCCTGATTCTGCAGCATTACCACTTGAGCCTATCTCACCACTAGTACCTGAAGTACCTGCACTACCTGCCGTACCGCTTGTGTTTGAAGCGCCGGCCGTACCTGCCTCACCAGATGTACCGTCTGCACCTGAAGAGCCGTTAGTACCCGATGTATTACTTAGACCAGATTCACCTGCGTTACCATTTGAACCTGAGTCTCCTGAGGTACCTGATGTACCTGTTGTATTGCTTTCACCACTAGTACCTGATGTACCTGTTGTATTGCTTAAACCTGAAGTACCGGCTTCCCCTGAGGTTCCGTCTGCACCACTTGTACCTGCTGTACCTGATGTATTTGATAATCCTGATTCTGCAGCATTACCACTTGAGCCTATTTCACCACTAGTACCTGAAGTACCTGTTGACCCTGATGTACCACTAGTATATGATAAACCCGATGAACCTTCTTCTCCGGATGTTCCATCTTCACCAGAGGTACCTGCTGTACCTGAAGTATTACTAGATCCTGAAGAACCTGCTTCTCCTGAGGAACCTGATTCTCCTGAAGATCCACTAGTTCCAGTTGAACCTGAAGTACCTGCTGTACCACTAGAACCTGATGATCCCGTTGCCCCAGATGTACCTGAAGAACCTACACCTGAAGTACCTGAAGTTGAACTTTCACCTGAGGAACCTGCAGCTCCTGAACTACCAATTAACCCTGAAGTACCGGCTGTACCACTTGAAGCGCTATCACCGGATGTTCCGGCTGTACCTGAAGTGCCGGATGTTCCGGCTGTACCTGATTGTCCAGCTGTTCCTGATGTTCCTGCAAACCCGGATGTACCACTTGTTACACTTACATATCCTATAACTCCTGTACTAACATCATATGTTACTATTGTAGGTCTATCTTGTAAAGGTAAAGGTGTTATTACAAAATCTTCACCCCCGCTTATATCAAAGAAACTACTACCAGTAATACTAAGATCACCTAATATTTGTGCAGATCCAGTAAATGGAAAACCTTGACCACCTCCACCACCTTCTATAGTAATATCAACACTTGTAGGACCTGTGGATACTACACTAGCAACACCACTCCCTAAAAAGTTTAAACTATTAACACCTGTCTCTACAACTACACCATCATCTTCTACATTAATTCCTGAAAACCCTGGTATGTTATTTAGATCAAGACTATGTGTTACACTACTACTTGCAAAGTAAAAAAGCAGTTCAGAGCCTGCCACAGAACTAGAATAGTAGAGGGACTGAAAATTGCCATCTACTTCTCCAAAGGTCAATTCTGATCCTTTATTCTGTCTTAGTATTATACCCATCTAATTTTGTTTATAAATATTAATAAAAAATTTATTATTTAGATGAATCATCAAAAGAAGTAGGATTATTACCACTTTGTATTTCTGTTCTAGGATTTGGTTGTGGGGGTGTTTGATTTATTTCATTTACTTTTTGGGTTGCTTCCATATTAAATATAATTTTTGTTTTACTAGAAAACTTCTTAAGAGAAGATAACTGTTTTTGAACTGTGTCTGGTACTAAATATCCATATAATTTTAGAGTAAAAGTTGATTTAACTACTCTTTCACCTTTTGCGGGGATTTCAACAGGTGTTGCGAAACTATCTATCCTAGCTCTAAATTTAAATCTTTCAGGATTACCCCAATATGAATCGGATGCATAGTTAATTGCTTCTATAATTTTATTTAATTGTTCAACATAATAAGTTGAAATAATAAAATCATATGTAATATTAACATAATCTGGTACTACAACAGCATAATTTATTTTTTCGGGTTTCCTGTTATTTAATATATCAAAATTATCATAAGCATTATTCACGCTATAGTTTTTAGTCCAAACAGCTACATTATTAGGACTGTTAGCATCTAATTTATTTGATATACTTCTAATTTTTTCTATGTTACTACGTTTAAAAGTAATTAAAGGTAACATTATTTTACCTTTTTTATCTCTGTAGTATCCATCTTTTTGAACTTGCTTCCATCTTTCAGGAGAACCATAAATAAAAGGGACTTTTTGAACTACCCCATTTTGTTGGACTGTAGGTTTAATTACTTCATCCATATAATAAGCTATGGCTTCATCTATTTCTTTAAAACCTAATGAAAAAGGTTTTGTATTATCATCTCTAAAAGATACTTGATCGCCCCTATTAAATTCAGGGGTTTGATTTGGGTTACCAGTTCCAGCAAACCCTAAAGCACCTTCTGGAGGGTTATAAGGTTGTTGTTGAGAAATGCTAATTTCTCTCTGTGTTTTAGGTCTTGGTGTTTTTCCTTTATCTGCCATTGTTTCCAGTATATAATCTTTCTTGGGTAATTCCAAGTTTATCTGCAGGAACATAGTGTGTCTCACAAATAATTGAAATTGATGATCCAAAGTCTTCTAATCCTGGGTTTATAGGATTAACATCATTAGGATAATCTGGGTTTTTACCCATGAAGTATTGGTTTGCATTAGTAACATCTATTTCATAATACCCGTCATTATACATGATAACATCACCTACTTGAGGTACTAAATTAGCCCCATATTGATAGTTTGTAGGTGAAAAATCAGCATTAAAATCTTCCATTTTATTTAATAAATCATCCCTTAAAAATTTAAAGGTAGCTCCCCAAGTAAAATCAGTACCTAAATCAGTTTCCGGATAGTCCTGGTCTGTTCTTTCTATTAAACAGTTTAATAAGACAGGACCCATATAAAATTTTTCTTCAGCGGCTTCCCCGTAAATATTTACTTTAGTTTCTTCTAATTTATACTTGTAAAAAGAACATTGTTGAGTTATAATATCAGCTAATAGTTCTCTATTAACGTGTCTAAATAAACTTATGTCTCTTGATGATCCGAATAGTGCCATATTATCCTATGTAAATTGGAAATGGAACTTTTGATAATTCTTTTTCTAAAAAATCACCTTCTGTAGCTCTTCTTTCTAATAATTTTTCTCTTGATGTTTCATCTAAATATGCTCTTAATCTATCGATTAATCTTTCTTTTTCTGATGTTGCAGCTGTAATTAAGTCATTTTGGTTTAATGTTACAGTATCACCTGGAATTGGTACTGTTTGATATTTACCACGAACATAACCTAACATTTCTTTACACAATGCTAAGGCATATTCAAATATCCAACTTCTACCTACTGAATTAATTTTATCATAATCAGGATTAGTATAAGGTACTCCTGATACTTGGTTTATTCTTCCAGTTGAATCTTCAAAAGATGCTGAGGATCTTTCTGAGTTTAAAATATATTCAAACTTCATAGCTGTTGGGGTACCATCGGGTATAGGGAATATTCTTAAATGGTTGTTGTGCATTTCAAAAGAGTAATTTGCTCTTCTGATCATATCATTAAATTCTATTTGTTGGATAACTTGTAAATCATAGTTAATAGGCATCAACATAAAATCTACTCCAGCTGGTGAGTAACCTCCCCAACCAAAAGAATCCATCATATCCATAGTACCCATTCCAGATCCTACATAAGGATCAAAATATCTTAATATAGCAGGAGGTGCTTCATAAAACACTCTCATAATTTCTATATCATGATTTCTATAATGAGGGATATTTTCTTTGGCCCATTCTTCTAAATTATAATCTTGAACAGATGCTGTTAAAGCAATTGAACCCGTATGCCAATCTACATTACCTCCTGTTCCTGCTTCAACACCATATTGTTCTGATATTGCTATAATTCTTCCTAAATTAGGAGTTACTATAACATTTTTAATGTCTATAGTGTCATCCGCCCCTTCTAAAGTAAGATAATTCTCTCTAATTTTGTAAGCATATATTTCATTACCATAAACAGTAACTGCTTCTTCAAAAGCTGCGTAAAAGTTAAGGTCTTGTAATTCCACATCTACAATAGGATAACCTAAACGACGAGCCGCAAATGTAGTAAATTTATCAGCATCTATCTGAAATTCTACATCATTATCATAAAACCCAAAAGGTGTGTCCCCTGGTTGGAAAGAGCTAGATCCTGGATATATTGGTATATTTGCCATATTTTATTTGTTAAGCATTTACTACTACATATTCTACATCTAAACTTGAACTTAAAGAATATACAGAAATGTTTGTTATGTCATCATTAAAGGTTCCATTAAATTCACTCCCTGTTACATTAGGACTTGAAAATATAAGAGAAGAAGTAGGTAAACATTCCATACTCCAATTATCACTATTAGAAGATGTAAATGAAACTGCTAATGAAGATGATGTATCTAAATTAGAAATTCTAACATATTTCATACTACTAGATGGGAATGTACCTGCTCCTGGGTCTACACCATTAACATTAATTAAATCAATTGATGTTGTTGGTGGAATCGTTACAATTCTTCTATCAACATTAGTTACATTACCTATAGTAAAATAAGTTTCATTCAAGGTTTTAACCCCTTTAACTATATGTTCTTCCTTAATTTTAATTTGGAAATTTGTAGGAGTAAGTGATGATGCCATATTATTTTTGTTATAAATATATAAGAAAATAGGTTGGATTAGAAATCTATTAAAATATATAAGTTTTTATTATTTTCTTGTTTTACCACTTGTACCCGAAGATCCCAATTTTATACCTTGAGCACTTGCTTCTTCATATACTTTTATCAAGTCATCAACTATTGGATCCCTATGGTTTTGGAATAATGTTATACCAACTGCATTTTTAATAGTACGCATTGCTTTATATAAAAATCTAAACCCAGATTCTCTTTTTGACTTTAAATCAACTTGATGATCATCACCACACACAATCATTTTAGAACGTAAACCAATTCTGGTTGCTATCATTTCCATTTGTTCATGCGTAACATTCTGAGCTTCATCTACAATAATACATGAATCTAAAAATGTTCTACCCCTCATAAATGCTAATGGGACAATTTCTATTTTACCATCTTCAATAAGTTTTTCTACTTTAACTTTATCATATAAAGCAAACATATTTTGGTAAATTGGTTGGATCCATGGATCCATTTTTTCTCTTAAATCCCCAGGTAAAAAACCTATTTCTTCTTTTGAAACCGTTGGTCTTGTAATTATTATTTTTTCATAATGTCTTCTAAGAAGACCATCTAATGCAACTTGCACTGCTAGTAAAGTTTTACCAGATCCGGCTTTACCAGCTAACATTGTTATAGTATTTTCTAATATTTTGGCTTTTGCTTCTTTTTGCTCTTCATTTAATGTGATTTTGAATTTAATTGGATTCTTAACTACTCTTTGCTTTCTATGCACTTCATCAGTGTGAGGTTTTGATGCCATATCTTTCATAATTTTAAATAATAACTTTTTATCATTTATACATATTGAAAAAAAAAGCCCCGCTTACGCGAGGCTCTTTAATTACTAATTAAATTTATGACTATAGAGTGTTCAACCCTTCAACATAAATCTTACCATAGAATTCAGGACGAACCACTTTCTTAGCATAACGAGTAAGTAAACCTTTACGTGGTGTAAATGTTTCTGGATCGTATACTAATGGAGTCATAATTAATGGAATGTATGGGGCAAATACTGCACCTGCTTCCAAGAATTGTCCACCTCTAAAGCCCATTAGGATTGTATTTTCAGTCATATATGGGTTTTTGTAAACCGTATATCTACTGTTAATAGTACCTGCTTTTTGTACACCAAATGCGTAGCTCATTTTAGCAGCATCACCATCAGAAGTACTAGCAAATCCTGGGATTGATTCCAAAATTGTAGCTACTGTTGGAGAACATACTAAGAAATTAGCTCCACCTCTAAGAGTTTTCTGGTGAATGATGTTACTTAACTTCTGGATTTTAGTTCCTAATGTTTGGAACCATTGTCCTTGTGAGTTGTAGAAACCTAAATCAGCATCAACAACACCTGTTGAAGCTAATGACAAGTTGTTCTGTGCACTCCAGTACTCAGTACCAGCAGCAGCAGATTCGATCAACATATCAAGAATTTCTAAATCAATCTCTAATGAGATATACTCACTCATGATTGAAGTTAATTCAGCTTCAGCATCCAATGAATGGTATGCATTTAAATCCTGTGCGAACTCTGGAGTCCATACAGCTTTCAATTTACGTGTCTTAGCAACAATTGCTTCAGATTGCATTTGAACATTGATTTGAGGAATTGTAATTGGATCGTTATCACCATTAAGGTTAGTATTACCATCTTCAAAATCACCTCTTTCGTTATCAAGAGTTTGCATTAAGTACTCAACTTTTAAAGTTCCACCCTCTGCAACATCAGCACCTACAAAGAATTCAATATTTGCACCGTTGATTTTTGTAAATTGAGGATATTGTACTGCAGAAGCTGGTAAATCAGCTGCTGAACCTGATAGGTAAAATGCTCTTACTCCTCTTGTATCAAAATTAGCTAATGATGAAGAAGGAATAGATAATTTTACGATTTGAGCTGGATCAATAGAACCTGCAACGTAAGATTGAGAAACTGAAGAATCAGCATTCAAATCACTATACCAATCAACAGAAGCAGAAGCTACAGTATAAGCTGCAGATTGAGTATTGTTAATAGAGTAACCGAAACGACCTGCACCGTAAAGACCACCTGTGTTTGAGTTACCGAATGGAGCACTTCCGTCAGCACCTAAAGTACCGTAAAGTGATTCACCAGCACTAAATGGATCTTTGTCAGTACCATATTGGAAATCTAGATAAAATACTAGACCTGAAGGTAAATTCATTGGTTGAACCGAAACGAATTCTTTCGCTGCGATTTGTCCAAATACCTTTCTTACCAATGGTAAAGCAACACCTGCCCACTGAGCACCTGTTCCTGGTTCAAATGTACCTGAACCTGCACCACCACCTGTGTTTGAAGCTTCAACAACTAATTGTTTAGCTTGATTTTCTAGGATCATAGACATATTGTTTTTTTCAGTGTCATTTCCGATACCTTCTAACAATCCTGTCTTACCCCACTTGTTTGCTAATCTCGCAGCATCACCTTGTAGTGATTTGTACGGGTTAGCGCTTTCTAATAGAGAATTTAATTGACTCATTTTTGTTTTTTTTTATTATTAATTTTTAAAATTTGTGATTTAAATTAGACCTGCTAATTTTTTAAATCTGTTCACCATTTCATCTGATTCAACTATAGGTTGTTTCTTAGTTACATTTGATACATTTGAAGCTGCTGAAGCACTACCTTTAGATCTATAGCTTTCGCTTATAGCGTTATTGGTTGTTTTTGTTTTAACACTATTATTAATAGTTTCAAATACAAGTTTTACTTCTTTTACAGTTTCTGCTTTATCAAAGGCAGTTAATACTTTAACTTTTTGACTTTCAGATAAATTCTTACCTCGGAACACTTTGTTTGTGTAAAGAAGTTTAGCGTTTAAGAGGTTGATTTCATTAAGTTCTGATTTTAAAGTTGCAACAGTATCCATTGCTTCTTTTAAATCTTTTTTAATGTCTTCTTTTTCATCTTTAATACCGTCTTTGTAGCCTTCTTCTTCAGCGTCAGTACGTGCATTCTCATCCATTGTTACTTCTACTTCGTCTTCAACTTCGATTTCTTCATCATCTTCAACTTCTACGTCTTCAGATTCAAATTCATCACCAGCTTCTAACTCACCAGCTGTAACCATGTCTTCGATTACATCTTCGATAAACTTTTTAAGGTCGTCTTCAGACATGTCTTCGATGTCGATGTCTTCATCTTCATCTTTGTCTTCTTCGTCCTCTTTTTCGTCTTTTTCTCCATCTAAATAGCCTTCTTCTTCAGCGTCAGTACGTTCGTCCTCTTTCAAGTCCTCAGTTTCTTCTACTTCTTTTTTGGCTTCCTCGATTTCTGAAACTTCTGAATTTTCTTCAAGTTCATCTAATTCTAATTCTGCTAAAATCTCATCTAAGTCCATGTCTTCTTCTTCACGCATTTTTTCGGTTTCTTTTTCGGCTTTATTATCGCCTTTGTCACCTTTACGCATTACTGGATTTGACATTTTCTCTTCCATTTTTTCAGCATCATCTTTTGCTTCAGCTACCTCGTCTTTAGCTTCTTCTACTTCGTCTTTTTCCATTTCTTCTATTTTACTAGAAAACATAGCTTGGACTTGTGGAGAGAATGCTTCTTCGAGAGCAACTTTAGCATTTGCTATTGCAGATTCTTTGACTGCTTTAGCATCAGCGATTGCTTCTTTTAAAAAAGTTCTGTTCATTTTTCCTAAATTTTTTGTTGGGAAACTACGTTTATTCAAGAAACGTAATAGGGATTAATTTTCTGTGAGATGTCATATAAGAGATGACATATTATGTTGATACGTATATGGGAAGAAAGTAAAAATGCAAAAAATGCAAAAAAAAACCCATAAACAGTTCTTATGGAGTGTTTATGGGCACCTTAATCCTTCGGTAGCGTCCGAGGAAATATTATCTAATTTTAGATTACTGGGCAGTAACCGTGAGAACATAATATTTCACCTAATACTACATTCACTTTCTGGTATTTGTCTTGTGATTGAAATTCTTTATTTTCTTTAACTAAATGCATAAATGAATCTGGGTTTGAAGGTGTTGAAACAAAGTCCCAACATAATAATTCGAAGTCATCTTGCACTTCCATCAACCCACCTACATCTTTAAGTGAACCCATTCCTCTAGAAGAAACACCTACAGTAATTCCACTTTCAACTAAAGCTTTAAGTATATTACCATTTGGAGTAGGTAAAATTTCTATCTTACCCATTACTTTATCTCCATCCCACCACATATCTGATATATTGTGAGATACATTTTGTAAGTTAATAACAGAGGATTCAGGGTGATCTAATTCTCCCATTGCTCTATTTTCATCAACTAAGGTTTGATATTTGTTAATTTCTCTCTCCCACAATTCTCTAGAATAATATCTACCATTACCATTTTTAACTTCGGCTGTTGCTAAAATACCTTCTACTAATGGAAGACCACGAGATGATTTATTCTCAGTTAATCTTATTCCCTTAGGTTTAAATATGTGAGTTTCTATTAGTAATTGGTTATCCATTTTATCCTTGGAATTTATTCAATCCTGAGTATGATTCTGGGTTGTCGTTAGAATTTTCGTTGCTGTTATCGTTGCTTCCTTGGTTACTGTTATCATTGCTGCCTTCATCAACCACCCTTTTATATGCCTTACCACACATTTTTTCGTATAGTTTTTCCATTTGTGCCTTACGCTTTTCAAGTAATTTTACTTCACGTTGCATCTCTTTCATTTTTTTCTTATCTACTAATTCAGATAAGTTTTCATCTTCACTTACCATAGAAATTCTTTGATTCTTACTTTCAATAATTTCATCTAAAGCTTCAATTTGTAACTCCATAGTAGCTATTTTACCATTTTTTTCTAGTTCAGCTAATTTTGAATCTGTTGTTTCTTTTTTAACTTTTTTCTTAACCTTTTTCTTTGGTTTATTTTCTCCTAATGGAGAATTTTCGAACATTTCTACTAATGATATCATATTGTTTTCTATTTTATTTTCTTTTATTTCTAAATAACCAGTACCTACTTCTCCTTCTGGGAAGTCTTTTTTAGTTTCTTCACCATAACCTCCACCTACACCAGGGTCTTTAACCATTTTACCTTTACCCAAAGCTGGTTGGTCTTCACTGTATCCTATTCCTTTAATTCCAAATTGAGCTTCTTCAACATAGTATAAAGGATTTTTATCAATATTTTTAATAACTAAATCAATTAATTCTTCTTTAGATTTATCTTTATTATCAACATCAGTAAGTTCTGTAAAGTATCCTTGACGGAATTGTTCACCAGAAACATTATTAAGCATTTTATCATCTTTATAATCGTACCCCTTTGTTGGTGCTTGAAGATCTGTTACTTCCTTTGATGTTTTTTTCTCAATTGCTTTTGCTTCCTCAATAGAAATTAATTCCATATTTTCATCAAATATTTTAAACCAATCTGGTTTTTTAGTTGATGTACTAGCTACGCCCCACATACCTTCAGATATAACTGAGCGTTTGTTTAGAATTGCAGATGCTTCTTCAAAGCTAGCTGCGTTACGGATTAAATTTGGGAATTGCTTTTTTGCTTCTTTAAGGAAAATTTCTTTATTTCCTTTACCCTCTTTAATAAGATTGTATTGATTTTGTAGTGTTTTCATTTATTCTCCTTTTAATAAGTCTTTTATATCTTTTATATAATCTAAAACTAAATCTGTAGGTTTAATTACAGAATATGATGATGGGTTATCATTATAATAAGTTGAAGTTTCGTTTTTAGCGTTACTCAACATCTTATAAATATCATTTAATTCTTGTTCAATAACATCAAATGATGCTATTCTTTTTTTTTGAAACTCTTCTGCACTTTCAGCTTCAAATAATTGTTTAACTTCTAACCCAGAACCCTTAATTTTATCTGGTACTAGTTTATATTTAAATTGTTTTACGTAAGCATTGTCTTTAACTCCTGTTTCTCCTGCTTTAGGACCTGGGCCTAAATTAGCTCCTACATCTTCATTTACTTTTTTCTTTTTCTTTAACTTAAAAGCAAATGGTGTTGCATATTGCATCCCAGTACCAGGTGTAAATGATGCAGATCCAGCTCC
>Ga0209533_1003532_pt1 | contig 13811 bp, 8 predicted proteins | sample COG_04_FD_184748 | JGI IMG/M metagenome (GOLD analysis project Ga0209533, IMG submission 184748) | Pelagic Microbial community sample from North Sea - COGITO 998_met_04 (SPAdes) (version 2) | ecosystem: Environmental > Aquatic > Marine > Neritic zone/Coastal water | place: Helgoland, sampling... | reverse complement strand
TAGTAAAAAACCCGTATGAAAAATTCCCCGACGCTGGAAAAGATTTAGCAACACTTTTAGACACAGCTTATAAACGGGGGCAATCCGTTGTAGTGTGTGTCAATAGGGGGATTGTGGAAAAAGCACTGCAAGTAGAAGGTGTAGCAAGTCAGCCGTGGTATCACATATTGAAAGCAATTCAATCAGGTGATACGAGCAAATGGAAAGACGGAAAATCTATATCGTTTGACGCTAAAAAGAGTTGTTTTGATAACGCTATTTTAAAAACGACTTCACTAGATTCCGGCAGCATAATCGCTGACGGCAGTTTTAAAAAGATTCTAGAGAAAGCCACGACTAACAAGAATTGGGATATATGTAATGACTGTAGCTCAAAGGTAATGTGCCCGTACTACCAAAATAGGGAATGGTTAATCAACGAGGAAAACAAGGAAAAATTTGTAAAAAAAATAAGATACGCTGAACTTCTAGGAGGACAAGCGCTTGTATTTAGAGAGGCAATAGCACTAATCAGTCTGATTCTATCTGGATCCCCACGAGATTATATTAACATTAGTCCATGCGAATGGGTGCATGAAAAAATTGAGAAAAGCTGGTTTTTTTCATTACTTTCTCGAAGATTATATATGATCTTATTCAAATCATATGCGCCTTACGGACTAAAACATGATGAAAAAGCTAGAGAGTCACAAATAAGAATATTGACTGAGAATTTGAATAGCTATGGAAACGAGACAAAGAATGCTTTGAAAGGAATCAAGGGTGACAATCTTTCGGTGGATTTAGGGCTTACCCAATTTTTAGCCAGAGGTGGAATTTTAAATAGAATCGATCCTGTTAGAGAAAATCAGGGAAAGAAAATAGAAAGACGGTGGAACGTATCAAAAGAAAAATTCGATGCTATACAAGATCAAAACTTAGTATCAAAGATAGAAAATGCGTGCTTCAAAGTATGGTTTGAAATGGAAGATAGCATTTCAGAATTAACTGAAGAAAAACAAGGGGATTTCTATAAAGAGCTAAGAAGATGGATAACAACAGTTTCTTATCGTCTTGGATTTTTCGCAGAAGGTAGGATGCTTTTTGAAAATGAACTTATTGAATATGAAGAATTATTATCAAATAAGGAGCAAAGAAATAATCAAGATATAGCTAATCGATCACATCAAATAGAAGAAAGTTTTGAAAAATTTGTTTTTGGTGAGAATGAACTTAAAGTGAGAATAAACGAATCACTGACTGTCTATGGAAGTAAGATAACAGGCATGCTAGAACCGGAAATCGATTGGGATCAAGCCGATAACAATTGTTTGAACATGAAGATAGGGGAAGAAATATTTATTATTAGCCCCATGGCATATGCGTGGTTAAAAAGGATGCAAACAACAGGCTTAATACCAAACTCAGTACCGCAAGAAATAAGAAATTTTAAAGATGACGTCAGGCATAGGGCGGCTGCTTCTGTTAACTATTCGACTATCCAAAGGGGAATTAAGCTTGAACTCAAAAAGCCTAATGGTGACCTTATACGACTATCTCGTCACGGGAATCTTCTTACCGAAATTACAGACAGTGATCGAATATGAATTTATTAGATGACCTAAATCTTGAAACTTCTGGCCTACAATCAAACTGGCACGGTCTTATACAGAATAGCTTCGTTTATCTATCCGGAGGAACTATGCGTTCAGCTGGGGATGATTTAATACTCGAACTTTTTAGAGAAATATTTTTTGAGAAAAGAAGTGAGGGTTCAATCGATAGGCCAGTTGATCCCGAGATCATGGAAGGCGGCTCTTTTTTACTTTCAGAGCATGAAAGATATTCTCTCTACATGTCTAAAGGAAGGAAAAAACAGGGCGCACAGCAAAGGAAAGAGTCTAATTTTTATACGCCTTTATATCCTTCTCTTGCAAGGTATTCATGGTTTAGGAAACCAAGTGAACGAGTCACGCGGGACTTTTTCTTGCGTCCTTTGGCACAACACATACATGGAATTAGAAACGCCGATTCGCAGAATATTTCTGAAAGTATTAGTATTTTTCTACACGCGATGATTGGTTCTAAGCGAGGTGAGGAGGATATTGCAGCATTACAAATTGATCCACTACTTGGCTGCAATGGTCAAAGTAACGAAGATAAGATTCAAAAAGCACTTGAAAGATTAGAAGACTTATGTGGAGTAATGTCCGATAAATCAAATTCCATTAATAATAAATCGGGGTCAGAGAAATACGACACCATATTTACGTATTCAGATGGTAGCTCTGACCCTCTGGCTGATCGAATTTTTAATGATTTAGTTTACTTATGCAGATTGGAATCTAAAATAGATCGAATTCAATGGATTGGTTTATTCAAGACTTTTTTGAGAGTGAGTAGCTCTGTCTGGCTACTGGCTCAAATGCGTATGACAATTTATCTGAGAGACCATTTGCTTGAGTGTCTTTGTAATGACGCTTACAATGATTCCGGCGAAGAATTTGAAATTAAAATTAAAAATCGATATAGAAAAATATTTAGAGCAACTACAGGTAAAACACGTCAAATAGAGAACTCTATACAAAATTATATCAAAGCACGAACTGAAGTTAATATCCTGCTGACTCTCATTGAAAAATACTCGCCTTTAGATCTTTCACGAAAAAAACTTACCTTAAATAGCGATTCTTCCACCACCGCAAGTGTCGACTTTCTAACCAGAGCTACAAGAGAATCAAGGAATCTGATTTTAAAAAATACATCACTTGAGAAAGATGCATTCAGGTTAAGTCTCAGTCGATATTGTGAAAGATTTCCAAGTTGGTTAGAGGGCGTTCCTGCTAAAAAAGGGCCTGCAAAAGGGTATGAAGAATATCTACTTATGCTCCGAAAAATGAACAAAGGAGACGAAGATGGCGGGTATCTGGTCGTTGCTGGTAAACAAAAAAATATGGGTTACGAATTATTTCCAGGAAATTTGTTACTAAAACTCATAACATTTCTATCATCTCGAGAGTGTCAGAATCGTCGTCTAGTGTTAGCCGATGTTGAATCTCATTTCAGTGGGTATGGAATTGATTTTGGAGAAGTGGGCGGTATGAGGCCAAGATTAATCGAATCTCTATCAAAATTAGGTATTTTACAAGGGTCATCAGATGCAGGTGTTAGCGCATTAATTTACAACCCTTATAGAGGGTTTAAATAAACATGTCGCTGATCAATACAGCAATAAATTCTTCGATATTAGAGTTTCTTAAGAATCGAAGTAATGAGGAATCGAGATTAATTGTACCGTGCTTAACTAGACGCCTCGGCTATGAGCTTCATCGGGAACTTTCTTCACTGTTAATCGGAGGGGGTATACCAGTTTATCTTGTTATAGACCCCTTAGTTGATGATCCAAATGAAGAGCTAAAATGGATTACTGCAGAAGGTATAACAACAAAAAGAAAAGGAAATATGGTTGTATTAGTTCAACCAGGAATGTATTCATACTTACCAGAATCTTTGTTGCGTGCATCAAACTTGTCGTTTGATGACGAATGGCCATGGTCGTCGGAGAAATGTGATAGTTATTTCAATTTTAAGAACGCAATTGTAAAAAAAATACTAAATGCTACGAATCTAAAAAACGATTCAGAGATTTCGTTTTTTCACAACGTGATATCGACTCAGTTAATTGCATCACTTACAGAAATACCAAATAGAAACGAAGTTCTTTTTGAAGAAATAATAGATGCAGTACTACCGAAAGCATTAGAAAATCCTGATTATATTTCGGATTTTCTTTACCGAATTGGAGTTCCAAAGAACAGCATTTCGTCAGTCGACTATACAGTAAAAAAAGATACTATATCGATAATCAACAAGATATCAAAAATATTCTCGGACAGTAGTCGAAGCCAATTACTTGAGTCTATAGAGATTTCAGATAAAGCTGAGTTAATCGAAAAGCTCTATGATAACTATGTGGCAAAATCTGATAGTTATAAGGGAATTTTGGCTCTTAGACCCATCTTGGGGTCTTTGGGATGCGAGGATTGGAACCGAGCATCTCTAACGGAGTTGGTTGGTTTATTTGATTTAGGAATAAAAGACGAAATAGAAGTAAATTTGATCGTCAATACAATAAATGCATCTGATAAGGACTTTTGTCTTTTTTCAAAAGATAAATCAACGCTAATTGTTGATCAGAATACTTACCTTGATTTTGATATAAGTGTTTTTAATAAGAATCAGTCAAATTCATCAGATAGAAACTATTTAATCGAATTAAAATGCGGCAATAAGATAATATATGAGAAAACAATAAACTCAGAAAATAGTATAAATTTTTCCGATTCTATTCAGTTCAATGTTTCTGATGAAGAAATATTTGGATCTAAAAATACAGGTAAGCCAAAGAAAATATCCGCGGTTTTAAAAGAAGATAATAGAAAAATTACGAATTCGAAGCCGCTTTCGCTTTTTATGACAGACGACCTTTACACAACGTATTTCGTGGTTCGTGAAGGTTTTAAAGTAATTCCATTGCTCGATATAAAAAATCAAGTTGCTGTGCATGAAGTCCAACTAAATGGCCCAACTGAATTAATTATCTTCTCAACATTAAACATGCCTGAGTATTCGATTTTTGTTGAAGATAAAACATTCCTATCTACGAAGCGAAACAACCCCAATAGTTCTATTTATAGATTCCCTGAAATTCTCGATCCGGCTGAAGTTCCTACCGGAAGAATTTCGGTACACTTCGGCTTGTCTCCGACAGAATATCTTGATGTCGAGTTATATTCGAATATTACTAAGAAAGGGCATTATTCAGTAGAGGATGCTTTTAAGTACTCGTTCAGAAGGTCGTCAAAAGAATTTGAAGACCTGTATGGTATTTTTAGTGGGGATAACTCAGACCCATATTCGTCTTTAGGTGCAATCGAAGAAAATTCTGAAATTAGAATTTATTTAAGCAGACTTTTCGAGCAGACAAACTCTAATAGCAGTTTCCCAATCCTAATAAATTCAAGCACTCGTTTGGAAAACGTAATTTCATTAACGAACGGGATCAGAACCTTAGGTAAGTTTAATACAAGTTTTAACGAGAGCCTCGAAAAACAACTTACTGCTAGGTCATTAGAATCTATTGCCAAATATCAAAATAAAAAAAATAACTTAGTCGTATATTTTGATTCTTACTTTGGGGAAAACCAAATAAACGTGCGTAACCCCTTGTATGCTAATACCCCTACATTTATCGATTCTGAGCAAGAAAAAATCGAAGCTCTGATTTCGGAGTATTTGAAAAGCTTTGAAGAGATAATTGATTTATTAGAAAGTAAAACCCTGCCTTTATTCGACCAATTCATTTTGTCTCTTCTCGACTGCGTTGCTGTATACATGGATTCTACCTCTGACATGGGTTTGCTGGGTCATTCATTTACTATGATTTCACCGTGGCATCCCATTCAAATATACAATAGATTTCGACGTCAGAGGGCAATTTTTAAGTCAGCAGAATTTCAAAATTCTAATGAGATAAGTCTCCATGAATGGGGTGGATCTCTAGATAAAATTCGAGGCTTGACGTCTTTTTTTGGCGTCAGTACTCAAAATGTATTCTTCCATAGTTATGTATTAAAAACTTCAGACGTTGACTGGGGTGTCGCTTTAAAACTTAATTCGAGTAGTTCTATCAATAAAATAGTGATTTCAGTAAGAGCTTTGTTCGATATAAAGATCGACTATCTTGAAAATACATCTGCTTCTCAAATATCTAAATTTATTTCTAAGTTTCTACAAGCAAACCCATCTGAAAGGAGACTCGAAATTTATATCAGAGATGGGTTTAACCCTCATGATGTGATATCTGTAATCTCCAAGTTATTAGCTAACAATATTAACGACATTTCTAACCAGCTTACGGGTGGAATTCATATATATTTCCAAAACATTGGTGATCTGAGTTCAGATGAAGAAGTAATGTTTGACGGAATTTGTGTTTATTCCGCACCTGATGAAGCAAAGTGTTTAGCTGCTAACCATATTGATATATTAATGCTTGCTCCTCAGACGGATCTTAAATTGGAGACAGTTCAGCCACATGATTTCGTGGTTGTTCCTTCCGGTGAAGGCTTGTCGAGCGTCATCGAAATTCCGTTTCCTGCTCTTAGTGAAGGATTGACTTCTAAAATTTCAAGAATTCAAGAGACAAATTACTTAAAGACAAGCTCTAAGTATGAGAGTGAAAGTATTTACTCACAATGTTTATCTAAGTTTACGAGCATAGTGGACGGAAACGGCATTGAAGTGCACACAGATATTAAACTACCTGATAGTATTTCAGCGTCTTGGGTTGTTATGCCGGGTGGACGGTTTGATCCTGCTGTCCTTTCATCTATTGTGAACAATTCGAATTTGGATAGTTCGCAAAAAGTGTTGTGGGATTACAACGCAGACTTGACTCAGCCAGATTCTGAATTTTTTATCATTTCTGAGGTCGCAGATGGATTTGATATTGCTCTTTCTAATTCGGATTTTTCTAGAATAGATAAGACAGAACTAATCAAAGATCTTGGTAGAATAGGGATTGCGATTGGTGGTGAAGCGCTGAGAAACGGCAGCAACGCGTTGGGTGTTCTGGGTCAAGCCGGTGCAGTATGTATGTTCAGTGCAGATGCGGTTGATTCACCTTTAGTAAACGATAGAGAGAATGCTGGCTTAATTATACCGGTTGATTGTTTCGATACTGTATTGGGTTCCAGTAGCGCTGCCTCTGGTATAAGCAAAAAGAGATCAGATCTACTTGTGTTGCAATTAAGGATCGATGTTTCTGAGCAAAAATTATTAATATTTTGCGTCTCTGTAGAAGCTAAATTTTCCTCATCAAAGTATGCTAGTCCGACTTCAGCAATTAATCAGGCTCAGGAAACTCTAGATAGACTGCATGTAATTATGGAGAATGCTCGTGCTGAAGGCGGAATTATTGAGCGGTTTATACTTTGCAACTTGATTAAGTATGGTCTGCAGTTACGGTACGAATCTGATGAATTTGAAGATAGAAATCGTGCGATTCTGAACTGTATCGCAAACGGAAATATAGAAATTGGCAGACCAAAATATTCCAAAATCTTGTGTTCAACTGATGCAGATGCAATCTCATCAACTTATGATGACGCTACTTTAAATCAAATACGAATCTCTCTTTCTCCGAAGGAATGGCCTTCTATCGATGAGAGTTCATCGGGGCTTATTCGGATAAGAAATATTTTAAAATCACTATTTGCTTCGCCGGTTGGTCCTGAGGAGCCATCTAAAAGTCTTGTTGTTCAGCCGAATACGTTTACTCCTGAAGTTGATCGACCAACAGAAATAGTTGCAATTGAATCGGAACTACAGGCTAGAACTGAGTCTGCCAAAGGTGAAATTTCTTCAAAAAATTCTTTATCAAAAATATCTGAAAAAAATCTTTTAGAGAATTACAACGATATCTTAAGAATATTTCGAAATCAAAATATAGAAGCATCTAAGCCTGACAACATCCCAGATGTTTATGTAGAAGGTCCAAATTCGGTCATTTACACGATTCGTCCAGGTGAAGAAAGCAATCCTAAAGTATACGAATCCCAGACTATTAAGGATAGGCTTCATCTAAAATTTAGATTAGAGGAAGGAGAATCTGTTCGAATTTATAAATCTAAAGGTAATTTTTTCTATGACATTCCGAAAGCTAAATCTGACAGATATTCGGTTCAGTTATCTTCGCTTTGGGAAAATTGGAAAAAATCAGAAAATAGTTTTGCAGTTCCTTTCGCGATTGATCAGCAGTCAAATGTCGTTTCTTTCGATTTTTCCGGAAGTACTACTCCGCATCTATTAATTGCAGGTACGACTGGTTCTGGCAAAAGTTGGGCTATAAGGGCTTTATTGGAAGGGCTTGTAAACTTTTATTCTCCTAGTGAAGTGGGATTAATTCTCATTGATCCTAAGTTAGTAGCATTCACAAAATACGACAATTCGCCTCATCTTTTATATCCAACTGCGTTCGAAATCTCTGAAGCCAAAGAACGGCTTCGTATATGCTGGAACGAGATGGAAGATAGATACAGGAAGTTTAAAGAGCTTGGTGCGCAGACCGCTAAAAACATCGTAGATCTTGATTCCTATAATAAGCATGTAGACGCATCACAACGCCTCTCACGGTGGATAGTTGCTATTGATGAGTATTTTGACCTGATTGGAGACCCCGTTGCAAAGAAAGAAGTCGAACCTATAATTGTAAAAATCGCCGCTAAATCAAGGGCTTCTGGAATTCATCTCATTATCGCGACTCAGTATCCTACTGTAGACGTTATTAACAATGTATTGAGGGCGCAGCTTCCGGCACAGCTTGGTTTGAGAGTTCTAAAAAGTCAACAAAGTCAGGTAATTATCGATCAAAGCGGCGCAGAATCTCTCGCGGGCAATGGTGACGGCTTGTTTAAAACTGGCATGGCGCCCGTTCGTGTCCAGTGTGCTGATCTTGCTGAGCTTGACTAATATTTTTGTTTTTAAAGTTCTCTTTTAAATTTTGAAGGAAATATCCTTGTCAATATCAAACATAAGATTTAAAGAGCTGTTTATAAGCAATGCTCAATCAATTACTGGAAATATTTCGATTAAGTTAGATGGCATAACTGTTTTAGTTGGTCCTAACTCTGCTGGGAAAAGTGCTATTAATGATGCTTTTGAATTTCTGAGTATGATGGATAATCCTGACTTTGCTTGGTTATTAGAGCAAAAATTCGGTAAGAATGCTGAAATTGGTATACGCTTTTTTTATTCTAATAGTTATGGACGCCATAAATTTAGAATCGATGAAAACGATAACACCACTTTTCTAAAGAGATTTGTAGGTCATGAGATTACAATAAAAATTTCTTGTTTTCGTTATGTAATAGAAGTCGATGGAAAGCAAAGTTTCGAGATATCAGAGGGCAGCGTAGACGATGGATTTTCCGGAGTGATAAAGTATCTCTTCGGGAAATCAATTTTTATGGAAGATGTTTTAGAGAGATTTAACCTTTGGGATGAAGATTTCCCAGCTGTGGTAACAACAAATATAACAATGGATGAGGGGTTTTTTGATCTATTTATTGAAGGTTTAAATGCTGATTTCAATTCGGCCGATGAGTTCAATTCAGTAATTTCGACAAACAATATTCTAGCTAAAGGCCAAACTGAGTTTAAAGACGGCAAGCTATTTTTAAAATCGAATGATCTTGCAAATTTTCAAAGAGGCTTTTTTATATTGAATGCGAATGTACAGAGAAGCCTTAATTGGGGTCATTGGAATGAAGATACAGGATTATCGGATGAATTGATTAATCATGTGAAAGGGATCGTTGACCTCAATCTTCCGCCTGGATCAAAGAGGAGACATTTATTCTACGAACAAATCGTTGACCAGAAATATAGAATTAAAAATACTTCTGAAGTCGATGAGTTATCAGCGCTGACTAATGAAGTAAACCAATACTGCAAATCTATTGGAGTCGAATTCGCAAGATTACTTAGAGATACTATAAGTGAAATGACACATTGTGTACATGGCGGGCGGACGATTATACAGTCCTCAAAACCCCAAGCTACTATTTTTCCTTTCTCTTTCGAAGGCGAAAAATATAAATTTTCTAAATCTTTACTTGAACAAAATGGACTTGAATTAGAGAGATCAATTGCTAGTTATTGTTTTGAATTATACCGGACTCTTGAGACGTCGGATTGGTATCATAATCCTCATTCATCATTTTACAGTCATGATAAGAAATATTTACCTCCGGCTACTTTAAAGAAATGGATGGATAGCTACCTTCCGTCACTTTCGAAGCAAAAGGTCGTTCCGCTGTTTACTAGTACCTCTTTAGTATTTGAAAGAAATTCAAAAATTGAGAATTATTTTTCGTCTAAAGCTCTGTCAGCGAAGAATAAGTCTGATAGTAATCTTCCGATCAAAATAGACGTATATTTAAAGATAAAATCTCCTGATAACAGATTTCAAGATTTCGCCGATGTTGGATCTGGTTATAGCTTTATATTTCCAATACTTACCTCTCTTTTGTCTTTCCGGCTTTCTTTCGTGGAGCAGCCAGAATTACATCTTCATCCTAAATTACAAGGTGAGTTAGCTGATGTTTTTATAGCAGCTTCAAAGCATTCTAGAAATTGTGTTCTGGAAACGCATAGTGAACATATCCTGTTGCGCTTTTTAAGAAGAATTCGAGAAACTAGTGCGGGGAAAAAGATAAAAAATGAACTTCGTCTCGTTCCTGATGACCTTAATATCTATTTTTTCGAACCTAGAAAGCGAGGAACCGTTGTTAAAAAAATTCGAGTAGATAATGACGGCGATTTCCTAAATTTGTGGCCAGGAGGTTTCTTTACAGAGCGAGAAGTAGATATTTTATGAATAAAACCTATCTAGTAGATCCAAAAGCTTCAGATAATTTTCGTGATTATAAAGCTTTACTCGAACTTTTTGGTTATGCCAAAGGTCGATTTATAATCGAATTTCCGTACGATTGGAGCTCGATAGTTTTGAATTATCTTGATGCTTTGGAAATCGATGGCGTTCTAAGAACACGAGTTATTGAAGAATTTAAAAAGAAAAAACGCGAAATGCTCAAGCCTTCTCAAAATCTTAATGAATGTAAAAACTGGTCTGATCTTACTACTTCTGTCTCATCTCTGTATTCTCCGTCACCTAAGACCATCGGAAAAGAAAATGGGAAGGCAGATTATATATTTGAAGACGTCGTGCTTACAGGTCTTGACGATGGCGCAACTTCAAGAGCGACTTTTTCGGAATCAATCGATAATTATAGAGAACTGATTCGCCCTATCTTTGAAATGGGTACGGAGGTGTTCATTGCGGACAGATACTTTCAATTACGTAGATTTAAAGAGAAAGATGAAGCTAAAAATAATATTTTGCAATCTAAATCTTCCTTTCAAAGTTTAAGTGCGTTGAAATCTGAGTCTTCTATAAATCGCGATCTGGATAGAAAGTACCCAATAAATCGTGATAGCTTCAATTTTTTGGTCGAAATTCTTAAAGATGCTGACAAATCGTCTAGGACTCGGAAGGTTGTCGTATTTTTCGAAGAAAAAAACTTTGTAAAAAATCTTACAGAGAACGACTTTTGCTACCTCTTGGAAAAAGATATTGCCGTAGTGGCAGAGAAAGCATCATTACAGAATGTTGTGCTTGAATATAGGATAATTCCCCAAAAATCATTTGCTAGGAACCATTGGCGTCTCGTTTTTTGTACAAAATGCGCTTTACATTTTGATGCGGGCATCAGATTTTCTACTAAAGCGCTCAAAAATTCTGCTTCTTGGGTAGCCCCTAGCGATTTGTATGATCTTATTTCGCCTTACGAGAAGTTTTTCCCTGATTAGTAATACCGTAACTTCGTTTTTTCCTATTTTGAGTTCTTTTGGTTATTTTTTTGCCAAGTTCGATTGAGTTACCGAGCAGTAAATCGCTATTCTAGATGTATTTTTACTATCATATTCCCTAAGTTGTAACCTTTTAACTTATGAATGCCATGATTGGCTCACTAAATATTTTCATTCAAGATATCCTCCAGATCGATTCAGATGTTATCGTGTTTTCTGCACATCCTTCACTACGTGCTGGCAGCGGAGTGTCTGGTGTTATTCACAAGGCGTCAGGGCCTGAATTAGAGGCTGAGGCGGTCAAATTTGCACCCGTCAAGGTTGGTGAATCGATTGTCACACAGGGTTTCCGCCTTAAAGCTAAACATGTGATTCATACTGTCTGTCCGAGGTTTATTTACGGTAACGACGAAGAAGAATCACTACTCTCACAATCGTATAGATCGGCGCTTTCGCTCGTCAGAGACGTTAAAGATGCCAAGAGTATAGCTTTTGTATCGCTGGGAACGGGGGTTTATCGTTGGCCTGTTGCGAAGGCAGCGCGTATCGCGATAAGAGAGTTATTGCAAAGCGAATTTGATTCCACTTCGTTATGTCTTGCGGACAAAGCTACGTTTTCGGCCTATTTGGAAGAATATAACAAGCAAGTTCTGGAGTAAGCTTTCGTTTTTTTAAGGATTCCTAATGTACGATTTAATTGGTGATATCCACGGTCATGCACAGGAGCTTAAAGCGCTTCTTCATAAGTTGGGTTACGAGCCAACTGATGATGGTTGGGCGCACAGAGAGAGAAAGGTGATCTTTCTGGGTGATTACATTGATCGAGGCCCAGAGCAGCGTGAATCAGTGAATATCGTCCGTAGTATGGTTCGAGCTGGAAATGCACTGGCGATAATGGGTAATCATGAACTCAACGCGATAGGGTTTTCCACTCAAGCTTCTAGCGGCGAGGGCTTTTTACGTCCCCATACAGAACAGAACCGGAGACAGCACAGAGCGTTTCTCGACGAGTTTCCAGCTGGGTCTTCTGAATACCATGATGTGATTGACTGGTTTAAGACCCTTCCGTTGGCTCTCGAATTGCCACAGTTAAGGGCAATACACGCCTGTTACGACCCGCGCGAGCTGGCAATTCTTCAAAGATATTTAGGCGACAGTTTCCTGTTAAATGATGAGTCTTTGTTAGATGCTTTCCTGAAGGATTCTGAGCTTTATAAGGCTATTGAGGTCTGTTTGAAGGGTATTGAGATAGATCTGCCTGATAATGCATCCTACCTTGATAAAGACGGTATTCGGAGATTTAACGTTCGCTGCAAATGGTGGGAAACAGGCCTAAAAACGATTAAAGAAGCGGCGCTGGCTGGGTCTCAGACAAAAAGCCAATTTAAAGACTGCGCTTTGCCGGACGGCTTTATCCCAATTTATGACAATAAAAAACCGGTATTTTTCGGTCACTATTGGGATAGGAAGGATAACCCCCATTCTTTGACTGACTATGCAGCTTGTCTTGATCTTAGTGTTGCGAACAAGGAGATTGATGATGGAAAACTTTGCGCTTACAGAATGGGTGATGAATTAACACTACAAAATGAAAATTTCGTCTACGTGGAGTCAAGGTATGCTGCGAACCGAGCTAGTGCATAACGAAGAGTGTTGACAATGTCCTAAAATGAGCTAACCTTTACTCCAACATTAAGAGAGGGCTGACGCCCCGCCAACCTGCAGCTGTGCAAGGTGGTACCCCGAAAGGGAATGTGGCCTTAAGGCAACGACAGCGTCAGCCTCCATTGGATAACCAACTGGGGGTTTTTTTATGTCTGCAACTATCACATCGATCGAATCGCATCGGGACTTTCTGAGTGGCCCTGCCTTGCGCACTCGTAAACGGGTCTTTGATTTAGGTCGTCATTCCTATTCCGGTGCGCCTGGACTCAGCTGGACGACCAATTATTGGATCAAAAGGCTAGGTAAAGGCGAGTACTGGGAACTCTACGGCTCTATTGAGCCAGCATTATCACGCAGGGAATACGCTGGAACCTTCACACCTGATGAACTGCGTCAGTATTTTGAGGAGGTTGGGTTTCATATGGATGATCAAGACTGGCGTGAGTATGGGCTGGGGTTCTCAGCGGAAGTTTACCGTATCGAAGACTTGTGGCCTGACATTGCTGATTCGCTATGAATGAAATCAACTCAATCAATACAGTTAAGGCTGCGGTTAGCTGGAGTGCAGGTCGCAGTAAGTCAGAAATACCATTTAAAGATGAGCATGGGAAAACTGGTGCTGATTACCTGCGCGACAGCATAGTTGAGGCGACGATCAAGAGACATCCTCTGGCTTGCCGTGAAGAGATACTGCAAGCAATGGATGATATGGGATTCTGATTTCTCACTTTTAT
>Ga0209533_1003530_pt1 | contig 13815 bp, 8 predicted proteins | sample COG_04_FD_184748 | JGI IMG/M metagenome (GOLD analysis project Ga0209533, IMG submission 184748) | Pelagic Microbial community sample from North Sea - COGITO 998_met_04 (SPAdes) (version 2) | ecosystem: Environmental > Aquatic > Marine > Neritic zone/Coastal water | place: Helgoland, sampling... | reverse complement strand
GCGTGCATATGCCACCATCAACGAAGCACCACCAAAAGTTTCGAACATATTTTTATTGGTAATTCCTAGGGAGAAGGCCATTCAGTCGGTCATGTTAGCTGCTGACAAAGAGTCGTTACCGTCGGGACATTTAAGAGTTTTAAATTTAAGTAACAGCGAGATCGTTTTGGGGACGGGGGCTGAGGACACGCTGATTCGAATCAAACCCGGTAAAACCGAAATCACCGAGTATGAAGTGGATGGTGAACGTTTTGCTTTTAATTTGAAGGTTGCGGCAGCGAATGAAAGTGGTTGGCGGATGGTTCACAGTTCAATGGTGACTCAAGTGAATGAAGATCCGCTCTTTGCCGTGGTGTCTGGTGGCAGCGCTGGCAATGAACGTTTACGTGTTCGTTTTTTGAATCTGGCGAGCTTCTAGTCAATTGGTTCATTGAATATGAAGGCAACAAAGTCGTTTTTGTATAGATATCAGGCGGTAAGAAGGCTCTGGTTGCTTCCCGCTTTCCTTGGCGGATGGCTTTGTGTTACGAGCGCTTACGAAAGGCCAAATGTCCTCTGGATTTTTGTAGAGGATCTTTCACCATTCATGGGATGCTACGGTGATCCTGTAAATCAAAGTAGCACGCCCAATTTAGACCGTTTAGCAGGGCAGGGTGTCCTATTTGAGCGCGCGTATGCGACCGCCTCGGTATGCTCAGCCAGTCGATCGGCAATCATCACTGGTGTGATGCAAACCAGCACGGGCACACATCAACACCGTTCAAGTCGCACTGTCGAAGGCGTGATTGTGCCAGAAAACCTTCGAATTTATCTTCCTGAGGGCATGCAAACGATTCCCGAGTTAATGCGGGAAGCGGGTTACTTTACCTTTAATAGTGGTAAAGATGATTATAACTTTCATTACAATCGCCACGAACTCTATTCAGTAGGCACCGCGCATGACTATGAACCAAGCATGAATGGCTGGCAGGGCAATAAAGCTACACATAGCACCACGCATCGTGTGCCCGAGAGTGCCTGGACACGAGACGTGTGGGACTCCCGCCCAAGCAACGAACAGCCGTGGTTTGGGCAGATCATGCTTTGGGGCGGCAAGGCGGGAAACCGATACACGCCAAAGTCGGCGCTGCTCCAAGCTGACGCGGTGCCGCTGCCTCCGTATTTTCCAGATACTGCGACTTATCGTGAAGCGTGGACGAATCACTACAATGCGGTTCGTGGTGTGGATGCGCAGGTCGGAGACATTCTAGCGGAACTCGAAGCCGATGGCGAATTAGACCAAACTGTAATATTCTTTTTCTCCGACCACGGTTCGAATACCTCCCTGCGACATAAGCAATTTTTGTATGAAGGCGGTGTTCACATTCCATTGATCATCGCGGGTGGACACGAGTGGATTGAGTCGGGCAAGGTTTTCGATGGTTTGGTGTCTTCGCTCGATATTTCAGCAACGACACTCGCACTTGGGCACGCATCGATGCCAAATTATTTGGATGGTGAGAACCTTTTGTCGCACGAGTTTAAAGGACATTCTTATGTCTTTTCGGCCCGAGATCGCTGCGATTATACGATCGATGCTATTCGGTCCGCTCGATCCGAGAGCTTTCGATACATAAGAAATTACCATCCTGAGCGTAGTAGGCTACAAGCTCAGTATCGGGATCACTTGCCGATTGTGACTGAAATGAAGCGTTTGCACTCCGAAGGTAAGCTCACCGATTACCAAGCTGCGCATTGGTTTGGCAAACGTCCATTGGAAGAACTCTATGATTTGTCCAAAGACCCGCATCAGGTTGAGAATCTGGCTGCGGATCCTCGCTATACGTGCGTTTTAGAGGCACATCGTCTAGCGCTGGGTGATTGGTTGCTCGCTTCTGGCGATAAAGGGCTGGCTCCAGAGGACCTCACGCAACTCAGAGCTACCTATGAGTTGTGGAAAGATCGCCCGATTTTTCGAGACGCAGACATAAATCCAGAATATGACGCCTTTCTTCCGGTCCCTTAGAGTCTCTTTATCCCGCTTAAACACTGTGTTAAGCTCACTAGTAAACGTTAAACAAACTGCAGGTGCGACTTACTTGACGAACATCTGCCCCACACCATCCTAATGTTATGAAATATTCATATCCCCTAATTACCACAGCAGCTCTTTCACTACTTGCCGCTACACAAATTCAAGCACAGACTCAACGCGTCTTTAACAACAATGATGGCGATAACCTTTGGAGCAATTCGCTCAATTGGACAACTGAAAGCATTGCTGATACCAACAGCGAGTTCGCTCAGCTTAATGGTCAGCCTATTGTTGACGCTAATTTTACAATAAACCGCATACAAAATAATTTCAATCCTAGCGACCAGGTGGTATCTAGCACGAACGGAGGAGTGCTCACTATTGATCTAAATACAGCAGGTAATACTGGAGTCGCCATTCGCAATGTTCGCGGGGGCGTAAATCCAGTAAGTAATCTGCAGTTTTCCGGAAACGTAACGATTGATAACACACTCGGTGGGTTTTCTAATTTTGGTTTCAGTAACAGTTCGGGTGACTCGATTACTTTTACCAATACGAGTGTTCTGAGTGTAAATTCTATCATCCAGACGGATACAAGCGGCGCAACTAACAGCGTTACTGGATTTATTAATTTCAATGGCGCGATCACTGGTGGTAACGATGGATCTAGTGCGGGTATCCGGATTGGAGCTGGTGACACAGGCGTTACCTTTGGTGCAACTGCAGACAATACTGGTTATGAAGGCGACATCGCGATTTTTGCTGGTAGTTCTGTTACCTCCAACACGATTATTGCAGGTGGTTTCTTAAACACAGGGCATAAGATTCAGGTCAATGGAGACGGGGCTTCACTCGTTCTTAATGGTGCGGGCGGCATGCAGGGCAATGTTGTCATTGCTAACAACAACGGCTTTACGCTCGATGTGAATGCAAATCAGTCGAGTCTTGGTTTCCTTAACTTGGGCACTGGCTCAAGTCTCACTTTAGACATCGATGCATCGGTTACTGAATTGTTTTTCACTGACAGTGCGTCCATCGATTGGCTCACAGGCACGGTTGCGATCAGCGGCTTTAAAGAAAATACTATTCGCTTTGGCACAGACGCTTCTGGCCTCACCGTAGACCAACTGAATGCGATCGACGGTGGCGCTTACTCAATCACCGATCAAGGTTTCCTCACGGCTGTTCCTGAGGTCGGTGCATTCGGAGTGATCCTTGGCATGTTTGCACTCAGCCTCGTTTCTTCACGTTCTAGAGCACGTAAGACTCAAGCGTAGTTTTTTTATAGGGTATAGCGCTCGGCACCAAATGTGGGTTAGGTTCATTGGTGTTCGAGCGCTATTTTTTTATCCATTTTCTTTTGATACTCAGTCTACAAGTTCAGGATTCGCTGATTCACTTGGGCTTTGAAGTCGCTTATACCTGCACAACTGATTCAGACCCTCAGCATTCACAATCATTGCGATGTTCAAGCCCTCTTTGATCGGAGGAACAGTGAGCGCACTGATAACTCTCCCCCATGAAATCTCTCCCCCTTGTCGCTCTAATTGTTCTCACATCAGTATGCGTATTGCGTGCTGATCGTCCTAACGTTATTTTTATAGTATTGGATGATGTCGGCTTGGGCTGGATTCCCCCCTACGCTCAGCACCTTACCCCCGAGCAGATAGAGCCCGAGATTGCTGAAAAATATCGGCAAAATCAAGGGCACCAGGGTGCCATCGACCTGCAGGCGCACATCAAAGCGGCCAGTGAGTGCATGCCCGAGCTGTCAAAGCTGTCGAACAATGCTGCAATCTTTAATCGTGCTTTCGCGACCGCCGCACTTTGCGGGCCTAGCCGAGCCGGTATACTGACGGGTAGTTTTCAGCAAAGCTGGGGTGCCTATAGAAATAAAGATGTGGATGACTTTGGTATACCTGCGGATCGAGTGGTTCTCGCCGAGCCCTTAAAGGCAGTGGGTTACCGCACAGGGGTTGTCGGAAAATGGCACGTAGCACAACAAGACTTTAGGTATGTCGAAGATGCATGGGTCAATGATTTAGGCCAAGAGCTCCCAGTTCATGAACACTACAATGGGCTGTGGCCGCAATTGTCTGAAGCGCTCAAAGAAACGCCGTGGAAAACTTCGTCGAAACCAGGGCAACATCCACTCGATCGCGGGTTTGATTATTACTTTGGTTACAACAGTTACGACGATCAAGACTACAACTCGCGCACTCTGTGGGAGGGGCATGAGCTGTATCCGCCTCGTCCCAAAGGCGAATTCTTGACAGATCTTTTCAACGAAAAGGCAGTGCATTTTATTGATGACGCACTTACGGATGATCAGCCATTCTTTTTATACTATGCACCGAAGACCTTGCATGGTGGAATACGTCGCCCGCCCGAGCATTACATCGAGAAATTCAATACTGGCAATCGATTCACTGACTTGTATGCGGGGCATCTTTTGGCTCTCGATGATGGTATCGGCAAAATTATGAGCACTTTGCGTAAGCACGGAGAGGTCAATAACACGCTCTTTATTTTTTCCGCAGACAATGGCTGCACATTATACAATGTTCCGCCCTATAACGCACCAAACCGAGGTGGGAAGGGCACTGGCTGGTTGGGGGGCCTGAATGTTCCCTTGATCATTTCACAGCCAGGTAAGGTGGTGGTCGGAGTTAACGACGAGATCGCAAGTTTGGCTGACATCATGCCAACTGTCCTCGAAACTGCGGGCGCTGAAATCCCTGCAGGTATCGATGGTAAAAGCCTGCTTCCGTATTTGACTGGCCATACAAAAGAAGGTCCGCGTGATTCGCTCTCGATTGCCAGTATACAGTCTTCTCGCTGGTCCTATTGCTATGAGGCCAACGGCGAAAACAACAAGCAAGATGCAGGTCAAGTTCCGCTCTATGCTTGGCACCTGAAGGGAGACGATCTGTTGATGCTTACCACCGAGGTGAGCCCAGGATTGTATCAGAATTTACCTGATGGCTATCCAGCGCAGACGCTGCTGTTTAACATCAGAGAAGACCGCCCTCAGCGGGTCGATGCCGCACCATCCTACCCCGAAAAAGTTGAAGCATTGAGTGGCAAGATTCATGAGTATCTCAGCGAGATGGAAGTGCCGATATCGAGTCAACAAGAAGACTATCGTAAACTCTTGAAGCGCACGATGCCTTGATCCTAAAAGATCAGATAGTCTACACTGTGATCTGCGTAGATCGTTTCTATAAAATCACACCCAAAATTCTATGAGTCTAAAGTTGAAGCACGCGCACGAAACACGCCCCGAAGACCGTGTCGGATTCTCGTCGAAGTTACTCTACGGGTCGGGCATGATTGGATATGCGCTTCTGATTCAGGGCTACATGCAGTTTTATAACCCGATCTTCAACGATACCTTGGGTCTAGATCCGGTTCTGATTGGCTGGGTGATTGCAATATGCCGACTGTGGGACGCAGTTACCGACCCTTTTATGGGGCATGTGACTGACAATACTCGCTCCCGTTTTGGTCGCCGTCGCCCATGGATTGCTCTCGGTGCGTTGTTATGTGCGGTCAGTTTTATTGGTGTCTGGTGGTTTCCCAATGGGCAGAGCGAGAATTTTTACTTTATCTGGCTACTGCTTTCATCACTAATCTTCTACGTCGCGTTTACGATCTATTCGGTGCCTTACATTGCTTTGGGGATGGAGATCTCTCCAGACTATCACGAGCGTGGTAGCGTCATGGCGATACGAACTGTTTTGCAGCAAATTGGCTTTTTTGCGATTTCCAGTCTCTATTGGCTGACGAGCTTGGATTGTTTCGAAGACCGGGCTGAGGGCATGAAGTGGAATAGCCTGTGGGTAGGGGCACTCGTATTCGTGGTGATCATGGTTCCAGCAATCTTTGCTAAAGAGCACCCGAGCTTGGTGCAAGGAGAGGTTAAATCGTCCAAGAAGATACCACTCTGGCATAGCGTTAAAGAGACCTTGTCTTGTTGGCCCTTCTTAAATCTAGCGCTGATTACCGTAGTTAGCTTGTTGGGTCTGATGATGGTTGGGTCCCTCGGCTATTACGTCACGATCTATCACATGTATGGTGGAGATAAGGGCGATGCTTCAGGAAAGCTGATGTCGATCGTCAACTACACTATACCGATTTCAACCGTTTTGGCGGTTCCACTGTTGCAAAAGCTGTCTACCTTTTGGGGTAAACGAAGCACCATGATTTTCGCGTTCTCCATCGCTTTAATTGGCACACTCTTAAAGTGGCCGTTCTATACTCCTGACAATCCCTACCTATCGATTATCCCTTCTATTTTATTAGGGATCGGTAGTGCCGCTGCCTATGTTTTTGTAAATGCCATGATCCCGGAGGCAGTGGATGCTGATGAGCTGAAAACAGGGGAACGCCGGGAGGGGATGTTCAGTGCGGTTTACAGTTGGACCTTTAAGATTGGAGCGGCGGTTGCGCTTTTAATGGCGGGATATGTGCTTTCGGGAACAGGCTTCGACGCGACTCTCGAGGGTCCCCAGTCAGAGGATACTCTATTTTGGATGCGTGTATGTTTTACCGGAATTCCTGCGATCTCGCTCGCCGGCGCTATTCTTCTAGCATTTTATTATCCCATAACAGAAGCCAAGGCTTATGAAATCCGTGAGGCACTTGAGGCACGCAGAAATGCTGAATCTAATTAAAAAAAAGACGGATCACTTGTTGCCTTGGCTGTTGCTGTGCATCGGATGTTCCGCGCTGTTGCTATCGACCACAGCTTGCTCGCAGCAAGCCTCAGCGGTTCCATCGAGAGAGCTGCCCGAGATGATATGTGCTGCCATTGAACGAGGCGATCCCAGCGTTCGGATACCGCCCGGTCGCTACTTCGTGCAACCCGAAGATGGCACCCACTTACTCTTGGAGAATATTAAAGATTTTACGATAGAAGCAACAGGCGTTGAGATGGTTTGCACTGAGACGACGCGCGCTGTTTTTATCGAGAATTGTGTGAATTTGAAAATTCGTGGGCTAACTATTGATTACGATCCACTGCCATACACCCAAGGAGAGATTGTTGAAATCTCGAAAGACCGAAAGTCTCATATCATAAAAATTCAAGAGGGCTTCCCTCATGCTGAGACAGCAATCGTCTTTAAGCATTCGATTTATACAGCGGAACGTGAGCTTAGATTTGGCAGTTACTATCGTATGCAGATTGAGGTTTTACCCGATAACCACCTGCGTATATACGGCTTGAATCCTGCCAAAGACGGAGGCGAGCAAGTCGGCGATTTTGTTGTGATCTCTAGTGAGTCACTAAAAGGTCGCTATCATCCGCATGCGGTCCATCTCTATGATTCGGACAGCACTGTGCTGGAAAACGTTACACTCTATGCGTCGCCTTGTTTTGGTTTCCTTGAAGAACATTCCACTGAAAGTGTCTATCGGAAGTGTGTGATTGATCGTCGCGATGGCCGTCTGCATTCCCTCAACGCGGATGGTTTTCACAGCAAATTTGCTGAGGTCGGACCTAGAATTGAGAATTGCCGCGCGATGTGGATGGGGGATGACGGTGTGAATATTTGTGGATCTTACCACATGGTCGTCGCATCAGATGGTCACTCGCTCCGTGTGTTGGCCAAACGAGGTCTTGATATTGAGGTCGGAGACTCTTTGCAGATACTCGACGAGGATGGGCACTTGATGCCGCAAGCGAGGGTGCGCTCTATCCAACCAGTGGGTAAACTGAACGCCTCAGATGAGGCAGCACTGAAGTCGGTGCATCTTTTGCCGCGGGTCATGGAGTTTCTTCAGGACGCATATCGAATCGAACTGGATCAATCCATGGACATAGGTGCTGGAAGTGTCATTGCCTCTATGAATAGGATGGGAAACGGCTTTTCTGTGGTCGAAAGCGAGTTTGGGAATCTTCGCTCGCGCGGTATCCTCATCAAGGCGAATAACGGTGAGATTCGTAACAACCGCGTAGTGAATTGCCACATTCAAGGTATTAAAATTGCACCCGAATATATATGGCTAGAGTCGGGGGCTAGCTCAAACTTACAAGTCACGGGTAATACGGTGATTGGCTCGGGGGCAGAGAGCATTCTCATCGATAACATAGGCGCTGAAACCATTCACAAAGATATCAATATCACTCGAAATAAGCTACAGTCGGATCGTTTTCCACTGATTCATATCCGCGGGCTGGATGGTGGCAGATTAAGCAACAACGAGTTGCTCCGAGCCAATGGCAAACCTGCACCCGAATCCGCTGTTATCATCGAGCACTCTCGGGGTATTGTTCGGTAAGCTGACTGCGACAGGTCTACCCTGAGACGGAGCACCTTGCCTATCTGATTGCAGTTCTGGGTGCCGCGAAATCCACCGCTAGAGAGCCGCTTGATTGACTGGTGAACGTTTACTTTCTGAGTCGTAGATGTTTTTTGCATATCATCACGTTCTGGGTAAGTTAGCATCTCGTTTAAGTTGTAAAGACAACACCTCTAAAGTTTTACCCAGTCATTAGATGCGCCCTCCGTGCTTTTAAACGAAATCTAATGTGACTCAAGTGCCCCATGAAGACATCCGCCTATTTTGGAATCCTTGCCTTAATACTTGCAGCAATTTTCGGATTGTTTCGTGTAGAGCGCCAGCCAAGTAAGTCGCTCGCAGCCAATGGCTATCTGCATACCGAGCCGACATCAACTGCTCTGCTTGATCCCTCCCTGGTGAGTGACGCGAGGGCTCCAGTGCAGGCGCCCACCTTAGATTCTTGGACCGAGCAACTGGTTCAGGCCCGCACTGCCGACGAGTCTAAGATCGACCTATCTGCTGTTCGTGAGTTCAACCAGTGGGCACTCGACGAGTTGTCAGGCAAAGCGATTACACCACTTCGTATTCAAGAGCTCGCGCAGGCGAGACAGGAATCGCTGAAAAATTTAATCAAAAAAGATCCCCAGCTCGCATGGGAGCAAATGTTACCTCCAGCGGTGCTGGCCTCGTTGCCGACTACTTTGCAAACATTCCTAGAAGAGCCTATTGAAGGGGCAGGCGACTGGAATGTATTTTCAGCATGTCATTGGGAGGCGTCTACCTGTGGGCATAACCGCACGGAGAGTCATTCATGCCCAGACCTTCCATCAATTATTCATAAGGCGACTATCGGCGATAAGACTTACGATGCGTTTCCCATTGGCCACTTGGTGCAAGTCACTTCAATCAAAACTGTTCAGCTAGAGGGCTTCGCCATCGATTCAACTGCAGTTTTTAACGCGATGCCATTGGAGCAAATCGAAGCTGAAAGTCATCGACTAGCTGGAAATGTAAGCCATGTGGGCACGGATAGCTTTGATTCACCCGTAATCAATCCAGAGGAAACTCAGACTGCAGCATCGCTGTTCAATGGAGGGAGTTCGGGTGCACCGTCTGAGAGCGAACTCATGGCTGCGGCTCCTGCATCCTCTATTACGGGGCAGCCAGACTCACTGCCACTGACGAATCGAGAGGGAGGTGTTGCGACTGGTGGTCAATCGACTGGTTATCGAACACTGCTTTACATGCGGGTTACGTTCGCGGATCAGCCCAACGACGTTGTGCAGACCGAGGCCAGCGTCTATTCCAACCTACAAACGGTAAATGAACACTTGTTAGAATCCTCATGGGGGCGCATGCAAATTCTGCCTACTGTCACGCCCGTAATCGTGCTTCCCGAAAATCAATCCTACTATGCCAATGCCAGTCAGGGGGTCGCACTACTCGGCAGTGATGCTAGACAGGTCGCAATTGATATGGGGTATGACCCCAGCCAATACGGGCATCGCGTGTATCGCTACAATGGTTCGCCCGGGACGTTTGGCGGTTTCGCTAATATTGGTAATAATCCAGGCGACCTTTGGGTCCGTTTTAGCACCGAGGGTCTGCTCGTGCATGAGCTAGGGCATAACCTCAAACTCTTTCACTCCAATGGTTGGGATACAGACCTCAAAGCCTCCATTGGTCCAAGCTCCAGCATTGAGTATGGGCACGGGTATTGTGTGATGGCCGAGAATTACAATTTAAATGATACAGGCTTCTGTGCGTTTCAAAAGCAGCGCTTGGGGTGGCTCAAGGATTCCGAATACGTCGAAAGTTTAGTCAGTGGACGGCATCGTATCTATGCCATTGACGATAGCACGATTGACCCAGACAAGCACTATGCAATTCAAGTCCCCACGCCCAACCGTGGGAGCTATTGGCTCGAATACCGCAATAACTACAACAATACCGCATTTCGAAACGGTCTTTTGCTCCAAGCGCAAGGACCAGGGTGGACGATCAATCAGGGCATACCACACCGTATCGACGTCACCTATTGGTCTAAAAAAGACACCAGCGATTCGCCCATCCCCATCGGTTGGACCTTCTCGGATCATGAGCAAGGGGTGCACATAACCCCCGTCGCACGGAGCACCGACTACTCTTGGATCGATGTGCAAGTGCACCACGAGCAGGACTTCAGCACGAATTCACCGCCAACGGCAATGTTGACTGCTTCAAACACGAATCCAGCGGTCGGCGAATCCGTTGATTTTACTCTATCAAATATCTCAGATGCGGATGGCGACGAACTTTGCTATTATTGGTATTTTGACAATCAAGTGTATCAAAACTTCAGTTGGTCAACCTTCACGGCACGCAGTCGAAGTTGGAGTGCTGCAGGTGTTTACAACGTCATCGCGGTGGTCTCTGACATGAAAGGCGGCACTTGTTTTAAGTCGATTCCTATCACTGTTGGAACGCCTACGGACTTTTCGATTTCAGGCCAAATTATCGATCATGCTGGAAATGGTGTGGCAGGAGTCGCGGTGAGTAACGGCCTCGGATTGAATGATTCCGACTACCGTGCCACACTTACCGACGAAGACGGAAATTACGTCATCGGGAGCCTACCTGCTGCTAGCTATACGGTGCGTGCGCGCAAGGATTTTGATACCTACGGGACACGCGGGTTCACGAATCCAGTCGTCGTCGGCCCAAGTGCTGTTGACGTCGGTTTTCGCGCCCGTGCGCTCCAAGTGACGGCGACCGGGGCACCAGCAGAGGGTGGCGCAGTCGGGCAGTTCACCATTTCTCGGGTCAAATTAGCCAATAATTTTGCTAGCGATATCAGCTTTCGCGTTTCCACTTCTGGCGATGCGATCGAGAATACCGACTACACTCTAAGCCCAGCACCAGTGAACGGCGTCTATTTTATGGCAAGCAACATTGATAGCCTCACGTTGACCGTGACTGCCGTGGATGATTCCAATGTGGAAGGCCCTGAAGACGTGGTGCTCTCACTCGGTATGCTGGATAATGTATCAGTCGTCAACAGCACCACAACCAAAGCGACTCTATTGATCGAAGATAACGAGAGCGCAGACCCACGCGTGCGCGCCATACCTATGAGCCGCGCCATGGCAGAGGACGGCGGCAGTGCAGAGGTGCTCTTTATTCGCTACGGTGATACCACCAACGCGCTCACTGTTAATATTGGCACGGACGCCGCCCCAGGGCTTGCTGAATACGGTGTCGACTACGCCTTTGATACCGGGGTAAAGAGTATCGTGATTCCAGCGGGTGCAAGCACCGCGGTTCTACAGGTCCTTGCGATCAACGATACAGAACTGGAAGGCTACGAAAAGACGCAGTTTCGTCTCAATAACGGCACTGGCTACGTCCGAGATCGGGATCCTTCCAATATCTTTATCGATATTCACGATGATGAAATTCCAACCGTTACCGTCGATTTGACCGATAACAACACAGGGGAGGGCAATAACAGTGTCGGCACGATTCGCTTCACACGTGATCCTATATCGCCGCTGCCGCTATCAATCAATTACGGTGTCGCAGGTGTCGCACTACACGGCACTGATTACCAACAACTCTCAGGGCAGATAACGATCCCTGCGGGCGCTGCGAGCGCCGAAGTGACGATCGCTGGACTACCTGATGCGCTGATCGAAGGGTCTGAGTTGGCCACGGTTCGTGCGTCGGTAAGCGATCAGTTTGATTACTTTCTAAATAGTAATGCCTTCGAGGAGTCGGTCAGCGTCAACGACAAGCCCATTCTCAGCCTCGAGGGGCCCAGCGCCCCATTTTCTGAGCTCTCGCCGAGCAGTGCCCAATTCACCATCAATCGAGTAGGGCCGACTGGGGCCATTACTATCACGATTGAAAGCATCGGTTTGGCTCAAGGTGGATTAGACTTCACCTTCCCCGCAAGTGTAGATCTGCCTGCAAACACTACTTCAGTATCTTTTGACGTCACACCACTCACCGACTCAGTTGCTGAAGGCCTTGAGACGATAACGCTGAATCTAGTTCCCCAAACCGCCTACGGCGTAGACACCAGCCCATCTGCGTCACAAGTCATCGAAGACCTGCCTGTGGATGACTGGCGCTTCGATAAGTTTGGCGCAGATGCCAACACACCTTCGATCGCTGGAGACCAAGCAGACCCAGACCAGGATGGCCTCGCCAATCTTTACGAATTTGGCACGCTCTCCGAGCCGCTAATTATTAATCTGGCCGATTTGGAGCCCGACCTAGCGTCTGGCGAATTTTCCATCGAGTTTAAGAGACGCAAGGATGCTGGTATTACTGTCCAATGTTTGCAGACAAACTCGCTAAGTCCAAATGTAGTCTGGTCGTCAACGGGCGTAACCGAAGAAATTTTGGAGGATACAGCCACCTACACACGAGTGCGTGCAAGTATTCCAGTTACGAGCAATCCAGGCTTTTTAAAAGTCGAAGTGGCTCGTTGATCCGTAGCGTCTATTTCAGGCATCGTCGAATGAACCATGCCGGCGGTTGTTTTTAAGGCTTTGCCCTGAATCCTATTGCTCAAAAAGTCCGTTTGCATAGTTCGGGTTCAACTCAGCAGCCTCGTCCAGCAAGTATCGCTGGCCGTCCTTTTCGATGTAGGGAACCGTTGGCTCCAGTTTTGAAGCAGGCCACTCGCGCACGTAGCGGCGACCATCGCGCTCGATGGACTCCGGGCCAGGTGGCGGCGTGCCGAATAAGGTTGGAATAGTAAAATCGCTCATGTGGATGAACCTAAAATCGGCAGTTGGGAAGGTTTGCCGTCAATACAAGGCGCAAGACACTTAGCTGTGGTCCCCACTGCAAGTGGCTTGGAACGCTGGATTGGCGGCAAGACCTCTCAACCCATTGCGGTCATAAAATGAGAAAAAAATCGTCGCCATTTTGGCGAGAGCTCGCTTGAGCGTAACTGATTCATCTACAATTGCTTTAACCTTTTTCTCATTTTTGACTGCCGAATTTAGGATGAAACGGAGGCGATGCCCCTCTCATCCGGCTTGCGTGAACATTTCTGCGAAATGACCGCAAAGCGGCAAAATCTCCCAATAACGAACTTTGACATTTTTGACTGAGTCCCTAACCTGCCAACGAATGAATGTCTCACTGACCGATAAGCTCGAAGAATTCGTCAACCAATTGGTTGAGCAAGGACGCTATCGCTCCGCCAGTGAGGTGGTGCGCGAGGGACTTCGCCTTCTGGAGATCCGTGAATCCCAACTTCATTCGGCTCCCAAAAAGAGCGCGAAAAAGAAGTCACCTAAGAATCAATAATTTTATGCCTGCGAAAAAGAAAACCGCCAAAGCCTCCGAGCCGTTTGAAAAACAGCTTTTCAAAGCTGCCGACAAGCTGCGCAAGAACATCGACGCCGCTGAATATAAGCACGTCGTGTTAGGACTGATCTTCCTGAAATACATTTCGGATGCTTTTGAGGAATACCGTGAGAAGCTGAAGGCAGGCGAAACGGACTTTGGTGAGGGTG
>Ga0209533_1003516_pt1 | contig 13860 bp, 11 predicted proteins | sample COG_04_FD_184748 | JGI IMG/M metagenome (GOLD analysis project Ga0209533, IMG submission 184748) | Pelagic Microbial community sample from North Sea - COGITO 998_met_04 (SPAdes) (version 2) | ecosystem: Environmental > Aquatic > Marine > Neritic zone/Coastal water | place: Helgoland, sampling... | reverse complement strand
AGCAAAGCGATAAAATTATCCAGAACGTCTTTTGGATAATCATGAGAACTCCAACAACTATCCATAACATTGGCGGCACCCATTCCGAAAAACTCACACGAATCATCTTCAAACACATCACTTGCTTGCACAGAAATACCCAAAAGTTCCATCTCGCTCTTTTTTTTGCGCACATTTTTGCGCACATTTTTGCGCACATTTGGACGTCGAAGCTTCCTCCTCCACAGTCCACTGTCCACCTTGGCCCGGTCACCAACGACTTTCTTGACGAATCCGGTCTGCCCGCAAGCAAAACATCTGTTGGCATTGTTGCTGCGCTGCATTGTACTACATTTTTCATCTGCACAGACTTTATTATTCTTTCCACGCATATCATTTTTTTTAATTTTCATAGGAAATAGATGGTTACACCCCAAGCAATGTGTAGCGCCATTCCAAGTCGCCTGTTTTTTACAATGCACACATCTCTTCCAATTATACACCTTACGAACTTTAGAATCGCATTTCGTTAACTTTGGCATGACTATCAAACTCTAAAACGACCTTTTAACTTTTTTAGAATGGGGCAGGCGAAAAAGGTATGACAATAAAAAAAGAATGTGTTTCTTTTCTGTTCCCAGCCAGCAACAAAAATATTTCCTGGCCAGCAACAAAAATATTTCCTGGCCAGCAACAAAAATATTTCCTGACGAAATTCTTTCAATAATTTTTTGGACTATAAATATTCAAAAGAGTGTTTTAGATGTATACATTTTGGGATTATTGTTCCGGTTTGCGTGCCACATTTAATGATAAAAATGCTATTCAAACTCACACAGATGAAAATAGAAAACTTCCCGTATCACCGCCAGCACTAGATTTTTGTTATGATTGTAGAAATAATCTCTGTGTGAATACAACTGAAGATATTTCCTATTGGATAACTCTAGAAAGAATAAAACGAAATCGATTAAAGCGAAAGTTTTATTTTTGTAAAGAAGAGTGTTTAGAAGACTGGTTGGAAGAGTGTCGGGCGTTGGGCTTGTGGATAAACGACACTTTTTCAAAGAATAGCCCCCAATTAGAACCAAATTCAACTCCGAAAAGTCCGGAAGAATTAAAGATTTAGTGCAATGTGTCGATTGGCATGCCTCTTTCATTTGTAGAACGAATTTCCATCTCCACTTCTTCGAGAGCAACTGCTTCGACATCTGAACGTCTATTTGATACATAACGTTCACGAATATTTATCATTATAACAGTACTGAGTGTTATTACAATAGTGATGTTACAAAATAAAGTTAGAATTGGGAAAAAAAAGGAAAGCAGTGCACTGCCCCATGCTAATACTATTAATGTACCACGTGTATATTTCATTTACAATTACATGTTTCTACTTAAATAATCATTCTGGAAACTTCACGCCATTTGACACCAAAAGGCAGATTATCTCGGAGCCACTCTTCTCCATGCATCTCGACTTTTTCTTTCAATTGAACCACAGATGTTACAGAAACTGCAGCCAATGCCGCAACACTTTTTGGTCCAATGCCTTTAATTTGACGCAATGTTTTTGGTATACATTTCACGACTGAATGACTGGAGATGCTTGGTGAATGACCCTTCTTATTTTTTTTAAAGATGAGATTCATTTTTCTTATTTTTGTTGTGTTTCCAACAACATTCGTCTTTTCATTCGTATTATTTGTTTCATTCATTTTCCTAAATGTCATCTTCATTTTATTTTTCTGCATTGATAGAACAGCGCTTTTACTATGGTGCGACGATTTTTTCTTTGAGCTTTTACTATGGACATATCTACAAATTTCAGAGAGAGCTTTAGCATCATCAATAGCCACATGTGCATTATATTTTTGATTAAAAATATCGCCATACAATTTTGGCTGTGAATATGAATTATGTCCAGGAATCAATTTACGAAACAATTTCAATGTATCATATTTACAAATCGACGACGGTATTGGCAAACCAGTACGCAAAGCACAACCTTCCAATATTTTAAAATCGAATGAATTACCATTATGTGCCAACCAATCTTGACCACCACTAAAAAGAATCAAATCCCTCAACGCCTTTTCTTCAGAGACAAAAGTTGGACCATCATTCGGATGATTATGCCAATGAACAAAGTCAACAGCCTTATTACGCGGCGTTCGACGCAACCAAATCATTGGCGATTCATCGTGACGAAACATTTCGGAAGAAACAGATTTGCGCTGAACAAGAACACGAGACCAAAAATTAATAGTTGCATCTGGTTTCTGATAATTAGATTTCAACCATTTGTACATGTCATCGACCGAATTTAATTGAATGTCCATTGGAATTGGATTCACAAGACAACCAAATGTTATTTCCGGTTGTTTCCATTTCACTGCTCCAACTTCTATGATGCGTGTTTCATATCTTTTTTGACCAGATGGGCGGATATCGTCGGGAACTTTACCAGATATAGTTGTTTCTAAGTCGACACAGATTCCGTCTGGAATAAAAGACATATAACGAATGACATTCTCTTTAAATAGAGTTTTTTTGGAGATGCTAAACGATAATTATATTTTTTGCGCATTGTCATATTCCGTTACATTTTCCATGCATATATTTATTTTGAAACATAAAAGGAATATCCATCATTGACAATGCGAATTCAATGATGGATATGTTGAATATCAATGATGAAATGTTGGATGAAATCTGTACAATCCATCCAACAACTCAACAGCTACAAATATTAGATGGACAAATGTCAATCCAGTCTTTAAAAGTGGCCGATTTTTTAGGACGTCAATCATACATTGACAGCTGGATTGAAATGTGGATGACTTCTGATGAATGGCAACGCGATTCATTGCCACTGTGCGTCAAAGAATCTATTCGATGTGATAAGAAACTTCGAAGAAAATATCACAATTCGGTAACAAAAGCAATCTTGAGAAACGATATATTTTGGATGCGTAATCATTGCATTGTAAGACCACGTAGGATATGGTCCATTGTAGAATTTAATACGTTGTGCTGGGAGTTATTTGAATATTTATGGGAAATAGAACCGGTCCCATTCGAATTGGGAATGTTCATGGCACACGACCGCGACTTGGACAAATGGAAAAAATTTGTTGATTGGTATGGTCCAACCAAAAGTGCCGACCATGCTGCTCGTCAACAGTGGTTTGAAGGTTTGCAGTACTGCATTGAAGAGGGTGCCGAAAAATTGGAGGAGTTGATGCCTCAATGTGTTCGCTCTTCTGCATTGTTCCGTTTGATGACACTGTATAACCCACAAGCAACTGCAGAAGCATGGGAGGAATTTCAACTGCAAAAAATGTTGAAACGTGTAGAAGATGTACCGTTGGTTGAAGAATGGTTTTGGTGTAATGGCTTTCAAGATATTTTTTAACTGTGGTCGTGGTAGAAAACAACATTGTAGTTTGAAATTGTTTCGTACTATAAATAATTGTACTCTGTGACTAAAATGCAAGTTGTTCCTTCGGATGCAGGATATTTTTTATATACAAAGTCTAATTGTAAATGGTGTCAAAAAGCAAAAGAGAATTTGCCAAACTGTGTTGCTGTAAATGTGGACAAAGATATTGAGAAAGATAAGGAAAAATTTCTTGCATTTATTGATGAGATTTCGTATGCATCGCCAAGAACATTCCCCATGGTTTTTTACAATGGGATTTTTGTAGGTGGTTGTAAAGAATCCTTAGAACATTTACTCGTAATCACATCAAAATAAATAACATGAAATATGACAGTATATAATAACAAATTATCTATTCCATCAAATGTATCGTTTATTACAAAGGGAGCAATTCATACCCGCCGAACCAATGGGACCCACCACCGCCGAACCTGGCACTGAGACCGATTCAGAGTCCGCGTCCGGACATGAAAGATACGTTTCCAATCTCGAACAAACTCTGGATGCCAACAATGTTGTTTTCTTTAAAATAGCTTTGTATTTTATTCAGAAACTGAATACATCGCTAGTAGAATTTGCAACAAATAAACGTCTCAATGACGACATCAAAATGTTAGCAAATGCACATCTTGTCATGCCTCTGTTGTGCAGATTAAATGTGAACGACTCCTCCAAAAAAATGATTATTTTCTGCAGTGAACGACTGTATGAGAAGACTCGGAAAGATGTAGAAAAAAAACTCCGAGATGAATATAACCTTGATGAAAACGATTATCGATTAGATTGTTCTTATGGCAATACTGCTTATGAGAATGACGGGGAAACAGTGAGTGAATTTTTATACCACTCACCCACACAAATAGAATACAAAAGCGCCAATCCAAATCACGTCGGTATATATCATATTCAAAATATTTTCGGATTCTCTTAACTCATTTCGTGCCAGGCACAAATGTAACGAGAAGAAGAGTAAATTAACTGCAGGGTATTGCTCTTGTAAGAAATGGTAGAAATACACTTTCAATCATTTCCCCAGCCGCTTTTCAACCTCGTAAAGCGGATACTCTCATCTAATATAAAAATGTTTCTTCAATGGGGACGTCATAACACCTGAGTCGAACTCCATTCCATATGACAATATTATCGATGTTCAACTCGACGCTAACTGGTATAGCCATTTATACCCAAGTAGCTTACAATTATTGGTATAAATATGCTTTTGAAGTCAAAAAAAGTCAACCAAACAATGTTTTGTACCTGTGTATGAAAGATATTCAACGAAATATACCAGAAGCCGTAGCGAAAATAAAAGCATTTCGTGATGGCAAAACATATCCCAATGATTCTAATAACAAAAAAAGGAAGATTTATAACGGTAAACATTCCACGTCCAAAAATGAAACGTTGCGGCAGAAGATAAGAGACATAGTACAAAAGGTAGACAAAAATGTGATGGGTTCTAAACTTGCAGACGGTCAACGATTATACAATTGTAGCCCACCACAAAGACCTGAATATCATAAGTTGGAAAATTAGCAGTATATAAATAGTACGCATTCTTTTCAATGTCTCTAAAAAAATATTTTCAGCAAAAACCACACCGTACACAATTATTAGTAGTGATTGCAACTTTATCATTGGTGGCTCTATCCATTTCAATAGGTTCAGGCCGCGCGCGCCAGGAAGCCGCATCACCCAAACTCAGGTATACGACGTCGTGGCCTTTAAAGTATCATAAAGGAAAACCTATAACAACGCCAATCCTGTATTGTGGTGACAAAGGAAAGGGCCCGGGCTACTACGCCACAAACGATTCCTTTACACCTTATGACGCCACCTCGGATGATTTGTGCGAATCTATACCTATTTGGCGTTGGATTGGCTCGCCCATATTACTTAGCTTTGGGGCTGTCTTTCTGGTCGCTTTGTACAGTGTTAGGTTAGGACTAACAAATGGCTTAAGACATATTGTTGTGTTAATTATAGTGTTGGGAGCGCGTTACTATTATTGGAGACAGACGGACGAGCCGGATGGAGCAGATTTCGATTCGTCGGACCACGTTTTGTTATTGTCGGTCTATATTTGGGCGTTGCTATGGGACGCTTGTCATTCTTGGTTATCGTATCCCAAAACTATAAATGCGGCATTTCTTGTATTTGATGCGTTTTGGAGCGTGGCGTTTTTAGTGTCTTTGGGCGGTACGGCGGGCATTTTCCACACTGTGGATGAAACTTGGGCAGGTTGGCGCGATGCCACTTACTTTTTAGTGGCGGCGGGGTTGCTGGCCTCTTTTATGGACACGTATACGATTGTGGTCGAGCGCGGGCGTTATTCCGCGCTCTCTGAAGAAGACCCAACTCACGAAAATTTAGAAAATGGAAATACAATACAGTTTTAGGTAGAATATTATTATAACCATTTACCATCTTAAGCCCGTATTTTTATTCAAGTATAATTCACCTATTCCACTCCATGCATGGTTCATAATACCATGATATTGTTCCGGTGCAATTCATGTTATCTGCAATCTTTGTACTACACTCACTACAATTTATTTTTTTTCAAAACAAACTGAGGCGATACACCCATGGACATTAATTCCTGCATCAATAATTTACCAGCATATGTCATAGGGATTTGATGTATATGTTGCTCCCGACAAGATGCACATATCAACTCACCCACATTGTCGGCAATCACAGTACCAATCAAGCCACATTTTTCACAAACGGATGCCGTATATGCATCCGACGACAGCATCATTCTTTCATGCAATACAGCCGAAGCCCCCGAAGCCACCCCACAATCTCTTTCCATTTCCCCCCACCTCAAGCCCCCACCATTCGCTCTACCATCAACGGGCTGTCTTGTCAACCCAACAATTTTTCCTTTAGCTCTTGCATGAATTTTATCGGACACCATATGTTTCAATTTCTGATAAAATGTGGGTCCAATAAACACCCGACATTTCAAAGCTTTCCCCGTATGAGGATGATACATGACTTCTTTACCATCATCCGAATACCCAGCTTTTTTCAACATTTGACATATGGCATCGACAGGCTCATGAGAAAACGCCGTCGCGTCGACCCTCTGCCCAGTCAAAGCGGCCAATTTGGACGAAACACATTCAAAGACATGACCAATCGTCATCCTGCTCGGAATCGCGTGTGGATTCACGATGAGGTCCGGCACAATCCCTTCTGCTGTAAAGGGTAAATCTTCTTGGCTGTACATCATGCCTATCGTGCCTTTTTGACTGTAAGAAATGTAAAAAGTGAACAATTACAAAGTGGTTAGTTAAAGAAGAGTGGAGAACATCATTAAGCGAGCAACAAAAAACTTACCCATGACGCTGTTATAAAAGGTAAGAATGAAATGTAAGAAAAAAAATGTCAGTAAAAAAGAATCACAGATATACAACATGACAAGAACAATAAAGACTCACCGAACTAAATTTGTCACCGACCTGTGGTATTCTTTGTTCACGAATGCGCGTTTTGGCAGTTTGACCACCATTCGTATTTTGAAAAAGAATAGTTTTATCCACAACCCCCGATGATTTTTTATTTTTGACAATGTGTGGATGTTTTTTCCCCTTGGTCACATTGCAAAAAATGGCATCACCCTTTTCGATGGGTGTATTCAATCGTGGCAAGCCATCGTCATCCAAACAACTGGTCACATTTCCATACGTGTCCTGCTTTTTAAATTCGGATGCCGGCACTTGTCGTGTCGATGAATTACTTTGAGTATAAGTTCGATATGTAGTTGACCGGCCAAAGCCTCGTTCAATTGCAGAGCGATTAAATAACAACGAATCTTCTTGATTGTATCCACCGAAACACATAATAGCGACAATAGCTTGCATTCCCGCTGGCAACTCATCCCCCTTCAATGCTTTTGCAACACGAGTAGTGACCAATGGTTTCTGAGGATAATGCATGATGTGTCCATTAGTATCGAATCGATTTGCATAGTTGGTAGCATAGACCCCCATGGCCTGTTTTCCCATGGCTAAAAACAAAGAAAATGTCAGTGGGCCCTCGCGCAGAATACACAACGGAAATCACGGAAAAAAAAACAAACTTACCACACTGATAGACATTTCTGGGTGATTGGTTATGGTCTGGATAAGGGATTGTGGATGCCAATGTCCCTAAAATAAGAGCTGGGTCCAGTTCACAATGTGTATGTTCAATGGTCAACTCTTCAGGTTTGAGAGCTATCAAGGCACTTTCTTCTTCATAAATGGAAAGATTTTCCACAACACCAAGAGAAAACAAATCATCCCATCTTAAACGCCCTGCTTTTAAATCAACCACTTGTTCCTGTGTAATAAGAATCCTACCTTCATTTGCCACAAAAACTGGTCGTGAGACTCGGCCTCCATCAGTCCAAATATGTACATTTTGTGCATCTACAGCAATGCAAGTATCGGACGGAATAGTGCGCGAACGTCTTTCTCTTCGCAACATCGCCGCAAGAGCGAGATGGTCACTAGTACACCCAATTGGAGCACCATTATGAAAAACAAAATGGTTTGAATTCGAGAGCAAATATTTTGCGACCATTTTCATCAATGTTGTGCTCTCACATTGAGTTGTAATATATGTGGATAGTGCCAATTGTTTGACTAATCCACATGGTCCGCCTTCTGGCGTTTCTGATGGGCACATATAACCCCATGCATTGCCGTGTAACAGACGTGGAGCAATTATCTTTTGTTGTGAATCAATACCAGTATCGACACGGCGTAATTGTGAAATGCAAGAAATATAAGTATTTCTATTCAAAAGTTGTGAGACACCCACTCGGCCAGCAAATGAAGAACCTTTTATTTTCCAATTACCAGTTGCTAATGCGTACTTAATCCCATCGGTAATGTGTTGAGGTTGAATCAAACGATGTGCGCGCAATTTCTTATTTTTGTTCAACAAAGCAGTGGCAGATTTTCGAATATTGCCTAACATTTGATAAAATAAATGGACAAACATGGTTCCTAGCATAGCACCCGCTGTATCCAAACGTTTAGCATTCATATGGTCACGGTCATCAAACGCTTTTCGCCCATTAAGACAGTCCAAATAGGATGCCCATTGAAGACACAACTGTAAGCATTTCATATTAGGGGGCATATTTGGATACACTTTTCGTGCCAATAATTGAACAGGTTCATCACAAAAATCAGAAAGCCATTTCAATGCAGACTCTTGACTCTTCGCCACCGACGCATCTTCTACAGATTGATGAGCATCTTCCGGGTCAATATACAGTTGCCAAGCATCCTCATCACCACCAAGAGCTCTCCACAAAATTAAGATGGGTATCTCTGTCTCTACTCCTGCGAGTGTCACGCGAAATGGCGATGAACCAAACTTGCGGACAGTTATGCGCATGGTAGAGACCCGATGGGTGATAGAATCGTATTCGGCATGGTACACACAATCTTTTGGAGAAAAACAGAAAATGATATTCGGCGATATTCGCTCCTGAACAACAAGTGTCTTCTCACGACCATTCACGATGAAATAACCACCTGGGTCATGAGGGCATTCGCCATTTTTATAATCGTCGCCATCTTTTAATGTACATAATGAAGAACGTACCATAACCGGTATTCGTGCAAAAAAAACATCTTTGTGGATTTTACTGCCATTTGGAAAGGTATGATGAACTTCCACATACATTGGAGCGGAATACATCAAATCGCGATTTCTGGCCTCCATTGGAGTGCATTGACGAATATCGCCATTTTTTTCTATGCAGGATGGAATGCCAAAGCGTGGTGATTTTATCTGAATGACATTTGCATCCACTGATGAGTCAAAACAATCCAACTCCGCTTTGACCGTCACGGGACGATGATTATTAATTGTTTCTGGGATAATACGTGAAACCCAATCGTCATATGAATATAAAGCCTGACGAGTCAATGATACATCACGGAACAGTGCATTCACAACATCCTGTTGCATACTTGGCTCGGTACTCATCTTAGTAGTGATATAGTAGTTGTTTTGATATTTAAAGTAATATATGTGCTAATTATTTTTATATTGTTTTCTATTATGTCATAGTCTTTCCGGTTCTCGTTTCTTTCTTGTGCTGCGTCGTAGTGGTGGGGGTTCTTCGGACTCTTCTTCTGATTTCCCCTCCGATTCTACTTCATTTTCATCGTCGTCGCTGCTGGCATCATCATCGCTGCTGTGAATGCTGCTGGCATCGTCATCGCTGCTGGCATCGTCATCGCTGCTGTGAATGCTAGTGACCTCTTCCTTTTTTTGTGTTTTTTTGGCCTCCTCTTCGCTCTCTTCTTCGTCGCTCTCTTCGGCGCTTTCTGCACTCTCGCTCTCTTCGTTGCTTTCCTCTTCGCTCTCTTCTTCGTCGCTCTCTTCGGCGCTTTCTGCACTCTCGCTCTCTTCGTTGCTTTCCTCTTCGCTCTCTTCTTCGTCGCTCTGTTCTTCGCTTTCCTCTTCGCTTTCCTCTTCGTCGCTCTCTTCTTCGTCGCTCTGTTCTTCGCTGGAGGAGTCGCTGGAGTCGACAAACTCAATGTCGTAATAGGCCACTCCGCCTCCCTTCTTTGGTACATCTTCTGTCACATGGCCTTTCGCGTTCATGGCGGCCACGAACTGCTTTCGTACGATTGGTTTTTTACCTTCTCCTTTGCAATAATTTTCGTATGATTTTGCATCTTTGACCCTCAAGTCCATTGCTTTGATGTAAATGCGAGGGTCGGTTTTGACAATGCGCCATGTGGAACACCACTCTTCAAACACTTTTTTTTCATCTGGTGTGAGAGGCTTTGGTGGTTTCATATTGCGTTTCGACGATGACTTTTTGGATATATCGGATTTTTTGTTGGAGTTTTTAGTAGATTTTTTGCGCGTCGTAGTTTCATGTGCCAAATATTTCCAGCTATCACCGTACTTTGATTCAAAGAAAACGCTTTTGTGAAATTTACCATTAGGCCTTGTATGGTCATCCCATCTGATTGTAATCCATAAGGCATAAAAATTGGATATTGCGACTATTTGACCATCGGACCATTTAGAACTACCATCTGCAATCTTTTCAATTATTGAGATGCGGTCGCCCACAGATGGACGGTGATATGAAGTCATTTCAGACAACTCTTTGTCAGTGTCGCTGGAGTCGCTGGAGTCGTCGGAGTCGTCGAAGTCGTCGGAGTCGCTGGAGGAGTCGCTGGAGGAGTCGTCGGAGTCGCTGGAGGAGTCGCTGGAGTCGCTGGAGGAGAGAAGATGGTCGCTGGGGGTGTAATCAGAGTCGCTGGAGTCTGAGTTGGCGGACTCGTCGCTCGAAGAAGAAAATCGCGTTGTGCCTTTTTTTTTATGCTTCTTCAACACAAGAAACTCGTACCACGTTGCCCCACTTCCCTTTTTGTACATTATGTGTTTTTCAGCCAAAAAATCCTTCAATTTGTCTTTGGAGCGGTGCTTTGGAAAATCGGATTTAAATTCGGCAAACCGTTCTGCTCTGTATTTTTCAAATGATTTTTTGGCAACTGAGTTCTTCGTACGGTGGAATTTGTGTGCTTGACGTCCAACATTGGTCAATTCAGTTTTGTTGACTTCACAGGTTTCATCGTACCACGCTTGCATGATGCCAATTTGCTCGGGCGTTGCTATCTTTTGACTGTTTTTGTTTGATTTTTTGTTGGAGTTTTTAGTAGATTTATTGCGCGTCGATGCGGTGCCCGCAGGCGTATTTTTGTTTTTTTTGTTAGATTTTTTAGTAGATTTTTTGCGCGTCGATGCGGTGCCCGCAGGCGTATTTTTGTTTTTACCTTCTGCTTGTTTGGAGTTGGCATCGTCGTTGTTGGAGTTCGTCCAATGACGAAGTGTTCTCATCTCGAGTTCGAGTTGGGCCTTGTCAATCGGGTATATTTTTAAGTAGTTTGCTGCATTTTTGGGGTTCTTTAATATCTCTATCAATGCCACAGGCAGTGAGTATTTTCGATATTTTTTTTCGTCTTTTGTACGATTGGGCAATGCGTTCAGTTCGTCCATAATGGATGCATTTTTAGATGTCTTGGATTGACCAAAATCGATGATGAAAACGCGGCCTATATCTTTTTTCAGCCCGGATGAAGGCTTTTCTAACACCCATACATTGCCGTAATTGAGGTCACCATGGATGATTCCTTTTTTGTGAAGCCGCAATATTTCGTGAAGCGCATTGAATTTCCATATCTTATTATATTTTGGTTGTTTCAAGATTTTATTCTTTGCATAGCGACCATGTATCGACGAGTGTTGCCAGTTTTTTCCAAAAGAATGAATGTTTGTCATTATCATTAGTCCCAATTCCTCCCCCTTGTCCAAATTTTGTCCCAACGATTCCATTGTTGTCAGCAGCAGTTTTTTTTGCGATTCTGCAACGTCTGGCCCCAATATATCTTTGAGCTGTTCCGATATGAACGTCTTTGTATTTTTTGAAGTGCCAGAACGAGCTGTATAATATAACTTGACGTCGGTTTCCAAATATGCTTTTTCGGTCAGTACAAATTCATTCATAACGGTTTTACTTTTGAAACATTTGATAATTGTGCTCTTTTCGATTCCATTATTGAACTTGATTACGCTTTCAAAAATGGACCCCGTGCTTGATTTCGCTTTTGTTTTCTGAACCTCAACAACAAAAAATTCATCATCAAATAATGATTCTTCTTCTGATGATTCTTCTTCTGTTACTTTAGGCCATGGTATTTCGTCATCGTCGTCGTCCAGTTCTTCTTCGGACGATTCTGATGATTCCGACGATTCTGATGATTCCGACGATTCTGATGATTCCGACGATTCTGATGATTCCGACGATTCGTCTTGTTCCAAAAGCTTAGACCAGTCTATTCGTTTTTTAGGAGCTAATTTGCCAAACACTGAATTGAACCGAATCAAATCATCGATGCCAGCAGTGTTTGAGATGTTTACAACACCATCTTCGATAACACCATCATTTTTTTTATTCTTCCGCATCCGTTGAACAAAGCGCTTATTCTTTTCCCTTCTCAATGGTGTATAAAAATACTCTTGGAATTGCGCAGTCAGAATATCACATATTGTCTGAACTTTTGTTGGAATTTTTATTTTCTTTTTTTTACAGGCGGCAGCAATTCCGGCAATCATGGACGCCATATGCCAATAGTCTTTTTTGTTTGGCTCGGGCAATTGTAAGTGTAAGGGTACCTTTTTGCTCTCACGTGTCCATTTCATTGTCACTGTATTTTTTGTAAAGTCATACGACTTACTGGCAACAGCTTGTACCAGCGATGCCAATGCACACTTAGTATATTTCATCAAGTCGACTTTTCTACGAGTCAGTGACATGCCACGAAGTCGCTTATGCGATACACAAAACACTTCTGCCACATTTCCCAGTGTCGCATTTGTATCCCACTCGTACGACCATACATTATCTTCCATCATCATTGTTTTAGTATAAAACAACTGACCTTTCCATCCTGCCTGTGTACTCTCTTTGTCCACGACTTTAAACGTTGTAAACTGTGCCATTTTCTCAGATTCCCTGGTCTCCTCACGAATGGGCTCTTGGTTTTTGAAAAATCCAGAATTATGTGCCCTGCTGGACGATATTCCAACAAGTGTCGGTTTTCGGTTGTCCAAAGCATGCCACAAACTTTGTTTTGGATTTTTTTTGTCGAACATGGTTGTCGTGAAAATAAACTTCTTCAACCCCGAACTTTTCCCTAACAAACTCTTCCCTAGCTTCACACAATCCTTCTCGAAACTTTTTTGAGAAGATTGGAATTTTTTTTTGATATTTTTTCCAGAGACTACATCTTTAACAAGCCCCACTACTTTGAACCCGTATTTCACTCGGAAATTGTCAAGTTCTTTATTTTTCATGGCTATTTTAAGATTGTTCTTCTTCCATTTTGTTTTGAGCTTTTTTTTCAATTCAACAATGTTGCCTAGGCCATACATAAACCCGACGATTCTTTCGTCGGAAATGGTACAAGATTTAAAAATTTCTTGGAATTTCAATACGAAATGAAGAATAGCATTACGGGATTCGCCCACAACCATCGAATTGCCACAAGTTTCTGGTGTCACGGTGTAACCAACAACACGAACTTTATCCTTCCAACGTGTCTCCATTTCTAAACAGTCCGTATATTGTGAATAATTATCCATCGGGACAAAGACAAGTGGGTACCATCCGTTTTTTGTCCACATGTCCAAAGATTGTGTAACCATATTTTTACGAGTAAAATCAATCTCTTCAATATCTGCGCGCTTTGCAATCAGCGACACCGACAACACACACACAATACGATGCTCGTGCTCTTCCAACCATTTTTTACGAAGTGCGCTGTCCCAGTTTGGATAGTTGTACGTCTGCTCGATTTCCTTATCAGACGAATGTTTCTTGGATTTTTTTTTTTTTTTTTTTT
>Ga0209533_1003508_pt1 | contig 13886 bp, 13 predicted proteins | sample COG_04_FD_184748 | JGI IMG/M metagenome (GOLD analysis project Ga0209533, IMG submission 184748) | Pelagic Microbial community sample from North Sea - COGITO 998_met_04 (SPAdes) (version 2) | ecosystem: Environmental > Aquatic > Marine > Neritic zone/Coastal water | place: Helgoland, sampling... | reverse complement strand
TAGGCTGCGACGGGCACGCCACGGCTGATGCGAACGGATTCTTCACCTTCGGTGATTTCCAGTTCGTTGATGTTTGACTCTTCGAGTAACTCGATTAGTTTTTTTACTTTGCGAATGTCCATGTATCTCTCTCGTTCTTGGATTAATGGTCTAGCTTACTCTGCGCTGCTTGCAGGGCTAGCTGGTAACTTTTAGGGCCAAAGCCGCAAATAACGCCTTCAGCAATATCTGAAAAATAGGAGTGGTGGCGGAATGCTTCGCGTGCGTGAACATTCGACAGGTGCACTTCTATAAAGGGTATATCTACACCCAGCAGAGCATCGCGCAAGGCGACACTGGTATGCGTGAAAGCGCCGGGATTGATAATAATAAAATCGACCAGCTCTTTTTTGGCATCGTGAATATATTGGATCAGCTCGAATTCAGCATTGCTCTGCACCGCTGAAAGGCGGTGTCCGGCTGTTGCTGCCTGAGTAGTCAGGGCTTGATTGATGTCCTCGAGGGTCTCTGCGCCATAAATTTCTGGCTCTCGAGATCCGAGTAAATTTAGATTGGGGCCGTGAACTACCAATATAGATGACATAGTATTTCCCGATAACCTTCTGCGAGGTGTTCTATTAGTTGGCGAAGTCTGCCCGAAAATAAAACAACTGTCTACGAATAGATAAAAAAATACGCTTTTCGACGAAATTGACAGAAAATGTCGACGAAAAAGCGCGTTTTTAATGTTTTTAATGATTCGTTTTTTGTTGAAGTGCGACGTTTAGGCTTTTTAAGGGGTTTTTCTGCGAAAAAGCCGTCAAAATCAGCTAACTTCGCTAATATCTCTATAATGTCGCCAAATTTGGACCTAAAATGCGCTAAATTCGCTTAAGTTACCTGGAGGCTTGAGTTAAGGCCTCAATAATGATCGATTCGCTAAGAATTTGCGGCAGAATTTGTGCCGGACCCGGGCCGCGGGGATAGACTAAATAGAGCGGAACGCCACTGCGCTGAAATTTGTTTAGTAGTGCAGTTATCTGTGGGTCACTGTTAGTCCAATCCCCCTTGAGGTAGACGATACCCTGCTCATCGATTAGTTGAGTCACCTTTTCAGAGTTCAGCGCCACCCGTTCATTTACTAGGCAGGTGATACACCAGTCTGCGGTCAGGTTAATAAATACCGGTTGGCCGGATTCGCGAAGCGCAGAGAGTCGCTCGGGAGAGTAGGCTTGGAAAGCAGATTTTTCGGTGTCCTCGGAGAGGGTGCTTATTGGTGCGGCGAGAGCCGCGCCTAAAAAGGCGATCGCAATGAGCTTTCCCCCAAGTTTTGCGCTTAGTTTCCACAGCCACAGCCCCATTACCAATAAGACTAACCCGGCTATCACTGCGGCAGCCACATCCATTGAGGTCTGTCTTCCTGCGACCCAGAGAAGCCATACTGCAGTTAAATAAAGTGGGAAGGCAAGAAATTGCTTAAAGGTATCCATCCAGGCGCCGGGTCTCGGTAGCCTTTTGGTCAAGCCAGGAATCCATGCCAGCAAGATAAAGGGCAGTGCCATGCCCAGGCCTAAGCAAGCGAACACCAGCAGTGCCACATAGGTCGGCTGTGAAATAGCAAAGCCCAGCGCTGGGCCCATAAAGGGTGCGGTACAGGGGCTGGCAATAACGGTTGCCAGAACTCCGGTCATAAAAGAGGACATCAGGCCCTCTTGGCGTTTGGAGAGCTGGCCAAGTGACATCAGATTGCTACCAATTTCCAGATATCCAGATAGGCCAAGTCCCATAACAAAGAACAGGTAAACTAAAAAGATGACAAATAGCGGCGACTGAAGTTGGAATCCCCAGCCAATACTCTCACCGGCGGCGCGCAGTGCCAGCATAACAATAGCAATGACGACAAAACTCAACACCACCCCTGAGGTATAAACCAATCCATGTATATGTCGGCTGCGGTTACTTTGATGAGTTGTGGTAAAGCTTAAAACTTTAATCGACAAAATCGGGAATACGCAGGGCATCAGGTTGAGAATCAGCCCGCCAATCAGGGCGAAGAGCAAAACAAGCGGCAGTGAAATATTCTCGGGTGGGTTCTGGTTGTTAGTCTGTTGCTGGGGGGGCACGGCGCTGATATCGACAGCACCAGTTGTGAGGTCGATATCTAGCCACTGTTTATAGGGCGGATAACAGAGTCCGGCATCAGCACAGCCCTGAGATTCGATCTGTAGGTATACTCTATCGTCTGTGGAACTGAAGGGGAGTCGCACCGTTGTTTGTGAATAGTAAACCTCAAGATCCTTTTCGAAGAACTCATCCCACTTAACTACACCACTATCAAAACTTGGGGCTTGTAACTCAATACTGTTGTTGAGAGATCTAAACTCGAAGCGATCGCGGTATAAATAGTAGCCATCGCGAATTTCCCAGTTGAACACCAGCTGCTGTTCTTCAACGACCAAATTAAATTGATAGGCCTGTTCGACGGGCACAAATTCTATGCTACTGCTAAGGGAATTGAGTGAGCTGCTGGATTTCTGTCCGAACAGGCTGTCAGTCGCCGCCGATGTTTCATTGGCAAGCAGCGCGCCAAAGGGGCTGGAAAACAGCGCGAGGCACAACAAAATAATTCGTAAGCTGATATTCATAATAGATCCGAGCATTTTTACTATAAGCCATTATAGGGCAGGGCATTAGCTGAGTGTTCTAATATCTTTTGTGAGAGCTGCACTTAATGCTGTAGTTCTGAAAGGCATTTAAGTGATAATTAGCTCAGCGAATAAAAAGTGTTTACGAGAGCGATGAACATTCATATCACATGCTATAGTTTGAACAGGGATTCCTATGAAAAAAGTATTAATTAACGGTTTAATATTTGGCTTTGCCAGCTGCGTAGCAGTGTCACTAGTGACGGCCGAAGGGCTCCATGCAGAGCAGGCCTATATGCGCGCCATGCCTCCTGGGCAGCAGGTGACGGCCGCCTTTCTTAAATTGGTCAATAGTAATGACCGCGCCTGCAAGATTACTGGTGGCAGTTCACCTATAGCTGCAGATCTTCAGATTCACGAGCATTTGCACAGCGATGGCATGATGAGAATGCGGCCAGTGGAATCGGTCACTGTCGAGGCCGGACAAAGCATTCTGTTTGAACCCGGTCAGCTACATTTAATGTTATTTGGTATTCAGGCGCCGCTAGTGTCTGGTCAGCCACAGGAGTTTACTTTGACTACAGAAGGCTGTGGCTCTGTTGTGGTTGCCGCTGAAGTTCGCAGCCTGTTCAAAAACAAACCTGCGCAATCTACAAATAGTCAAAAATCTAACAATATCCATAAAGGCCATGACCACAAAATGCATAGTGATAAAAATATCCAAGGCAGTAGCAAATGAGATTCTGGCGTCGATTAAAAATGGTCGGACGAAAACCGTTTTTGGATTCTAATGAAGAAATAGCTGATGGCTATGTCGATCAGAAAAAATCCAATACTGTCCGCAATGCGCTCTCCGCAGTATTACTGGTTCTCTTGTTACTAACCGGGTTGGGTTGGTACTGGAGCAGTGAGCCGGATCTGTTTGATGTCCGTGAGCAGACGGCAAAGATTCTTGGGGGTCGAACGCCAGTGGTAGGTGCGACCACCACCGCAACTCTTATTCATACGATTGAAGTTTTGTTGCACAAACCTGGCGGGTATCTAAGTAATGATCTGATGCCGCCGGGCGTATTTCTGGATAATATTCCCAGCTGGGAATTCGGTGTATTGGTGCAGATGCGAGATTTGAGCAAAGCCAAGCGGGAATCCTTTAGCCGCTCCCAGTCCCAGTCGACAGAAGACCCTGATTTGGCGATTGCCGAGCCACGCTTTCATATTGATCATAGAAGTTGGGCGGTACCCTGGCCTGAGTCTGAATATGCAGAGGGTCAAGAATATCTTGTCCGCTATTTAGAGAGGTTGCATGACAATCAAGCCTATGACGCTCAATTTTTTGCTCGAGCAGATAACCTCCGCTATTGGCTGGGAACTGTAGAGACAAGGTTGGGTAGTCTCTCTCAGCGCCTGTCGGCCAGTGTTGGTCAGCGACGTATTAATACGGATCTTTCAGGCGATGCGGCGGGCCGCCAGTCTACCCAGTCAGCGCAAGAGATGTTGGTAAAAACCAGCTGGTTACAAATAGACAATGTTTTCTATGAAGCGCGCGGAACGACTTGGGCACTCCTGCATTTTTTAAAAGCAGTAGAGGTGGATTTTGCCGAAGTGCTAGCTAGAAAGAATGCAGTTACCAGTGTTCAGCAAATTATTCGAGAGCTGGAAATGAGCCAGCAACCCGTTCATGCACCGGTAATTGTTAATGGTGAAGGTTTTGGCCTGTTGGCTAATCACTCTCTGGTTATGGCTTCGTATATCAGTCGTGCCAATGCGGCTATTATTGATTTAAGGGAGCTGCTCTCTCAGGGTTGATTTTATAAGGACTGTTGGCGAGGCATCCCCTCAAGGTAAAAAGGAATGAATAATATTTTCCACGTAAAAGGAGTTAGTGGAGCAGGGTCTGAACTAAGTCGGGCCTTTGTTGCGGCGCGCTTAAAGGGCGGCGTGATGGTTGTGGACCGCAATTTTAGAGTGGTGATGATTGATCGCAAGGCGGCTGAGTTCTGCGCCGTTTCCCCAGGGCAATCTCAAGGCAAGCGTTTCTATGCGCTATTTCCTGCACTGTTGGGTACAGATTTTGCCGCCAGCCTACATGAAGTCACCAGTACTCTGGGAGCGAGGCGCTGTTCTCGCCCCGCAGATAATCTGCTGCTTAATCAGTTTGTTGAGGCTTTTTCGCGAGATCATTCCCTGTTGCTGGGTATTGCCATTAAGGCCTATGAGGATGACTCAAATACTTATGGCTTGATACAGTTAACGCTACAAAGCCCGCATTATGACGCTAAGCAGAATAAGATTACTCAGACTGGGGCCGATGGTTCGCCCTCAGAGTCGGCAGTAGAGACGCAGAAAAATTCCAAAAACACATTTCTTCTCGATACTAACTCGGCACATATTATTGCCGATCGATTCGGATTTATTTCTCGTGTAAGTGGGGCGGCAGAGAAGTTGTTTGCTTATAGTAATGATTTATTGATTGGCAGTTCGGTACGAATTCTATTTCCTGGGCTCGACGAGATGGAAAGTCTGGATTTAAGGGAAAATTTTGCCCATCTTAAAGATCAGCATATTCAGGGCTATGTTCTTGCGGCGACCTCTCAGGGGGAAAGTCGTTATTTGGATGTGAAGCTATTCACTTCCGCAGAAATTGAGGATGAGCTGGTTATTGTCTGCCGTGATTGGACTCATGCCAGCCAGCAAACTGATGATTTAATTAATCGCGGTCGGCTTTTTGATTTGACCTCTCAGCATATAGCTGACGGTATTTTAATGGTTGATGCCGAAGGCTTCCTGGTCGAGATGAACCCCATCGCGGAACAGTTGCTGGGTTTTGCATTGGATAAATCCAGACCGACTCAAATTCACGTGGCGATGCCGCTGGCTAATGAGGATACCGGTGTCCCCGTCACACCGGTTCACGATGCCCTAAATAAAGCGCTCAATGTAGAGTCGAATCAATCGCTGTTATTAAAGGTGCGCGGGACAACGCCGATGAGTGTTTCCGTCTCGGCATTTCCGTTGCGTGATTCAATGGGCAGGATAACCAAATGCCTAGTTATTTTTAGACCCCTGAGCGAGGCCCGCAGAGTATCCAGCCGCCTAAAGTGGCAAGCCATGCACGATCCATTAACCGGATTGCCAAATCGCGCCTCGCTGTCGAAACGCATTCAAAAGGCTATCGAAATCGCCAAGCTTGAGGGCGCAATTCATGCGCTACTCTATATTGACCTCTACAACTTCTCGGTAATTAATGACACCAGCGGCCACAATGCCGGTGATGAGCTGCTCAAGCACTTTGCTCATTTGCTTGTAAGGTTAGCGGGCCCGAGTGATATAACGGCGCGCATTGGCAATGATGAATTTGCGCTGTTACTGCACCGAGTTAATTATGACAAAGCCATGGCTTTAGCCGAGCAGATACTCAAAGAATTAAAAGAGTTGAGTATTCCCTGGGAGGGCGAGGTGCTAAAAATTGGTGCCAGTATTGGTGGCATCCTGATTGATGCAGACGCGGTGTCGGATATTGATCTGATGATCTCAGCGGGTTCGTCTTGCGCAACTGCACGAGATAAGGGCAGAAACAAAATTCATTTTCAGTCTTTTAACGAAGAGGTCGCTAAGCGTCGCAGCCTTGCCACCAGTATGCCAAAAATAGTCTCGGCCCTGGATGAAGATCGTTTTACATTGTTCGCCCAGCCTATATTGCCGATGAATCGATCTGCGGGGTCGGCCAAATACTATGAAGTGCTGGTGAGAATGCGTGACATCGATGGGAGTATTTTACAGCCCTCTGAGTTTATTCCAGTCGCAGAACACTTCTCACTGATTGATGATTTGGATAAATGGGTTTTTAAACATTCTTTAAAGTTTTTGCAGCAACTTAAATCCAAAGGCATTCCACTGCCGCTGCTTTCCGTTAATTTATCCGGCAGTACAGTGGGTGATGAAAATGCTATCGATTATATCCTCAGCGGGTTTAGCGATAGCGGAATATCACCCAAGCATATTCAGTTTGAGATTACCGAGACAGCGGCGGTAAAGCATTTGCAGGAAGCTAAAAGATTGATCGCGACGCTCAGGTCTGTGGGGGTGTCGATTGCTCTCGATGATTTTGGCAGCGGTCTATCATCATTTGCCTATCTAAAAGAACTGCCAATCGACTGTCTTAAAATTGATTCGAGTTTTATTCACACCATGGAAAATAGCGACGTTGATTATTCAGTGGTCAGTACCATTAATCACCTCGGCCACATTATGGGTATTCCCACTGTGGCAGAGGGCGTAGAGAATGAAAAACAGCTAGAGCTATTGAAAAAAATCGGTGTAGATTATCTGCAAGGATTTTTATTTCAACATCCGCAACCGCTTAACAAAATTGTTCTCTAATAGTTTATTTAAGGCCTTCCTTTAAGCCATCGTATTCAGCGCTGTGCAGGCGCGGGCCATATTGACCGACCACTGCGCTGGCCGCACGGTTGGCAAAGACTGCCGCAGAGAGACTGTTGTGACCATGGGTTATGCCATAGAGGTAAGCGCCAGCAAACATATCGCCAGCGCCATTAGTATCCACCGCAGTTATAGGCTGTGCTGGGGCGGTTAGATATTCATTACCATCAAATACCACAGAGCCATTACTCCCGCGGGTGACAACAAAGTGTTTCGCGGTGTCTTGTAATTTTTCTAATGCCTGATCGATATTGTCGGTGTCACACCAGTTGAGGGCTTCTTGCTCATTACAAAACAAGAGGTCAATACCATCGCCAACTATTTCTTGAAGGCCCGCTCGGAAATATTCAACGATACCCGGATCTGAAAGACTCAGCGCAATCTTGGTGCCAGCCTGTCGAGCCACGTCGACAGCTTCTATTGCAGCCTGTCGAGCACTATCGCCAGTGACTAAATAACCTTCTATATAAAGATATTCTGAATTTTTGATAGCACTGCCATCAAGGTCGTTGGAAGATAATTCGGTGCTAGTGCCGAGAAAGGTGTTCATTGTGCGCTCGGCATCGTCAGTAATCATCACCAGACATTTACCGGTAATCCCTTGAGATATTTGAGCGTCCGCATTGTGATCAACGCCATTCTCGGCGAGATCCTGCATATAAAAATGACCGTTCTCATCGTCGGCAACTTTGCAGGAAAAGAAACTTTTCCCGCCAAACTGGCTGAGTGAAATAACCGTATTGGCGGCGGAGCCACCACAGGCGCGCTTGGACATCACCATATGGTCGGCAAGATTGCTCAGTAAAAAATGCTGCCGCTCTTCGTCGACCAGAGTCATTAACCCTTTCTCAATACTCAGCTCATTGAGGTTGCTATCAGTGACTTCAATTTCGGTATCTACTAACGCATTACCAAGACCATAGACATGGTACTTTTTCATAATTACTCCGTGCTTTAGGCTATCTATCTTCAATCTGTGGCGCGATGGGTAACAATACCCTGCTGAGTGGCGAGGAATAAAATATCGGCTGGTTTACAGGCGAAAAACCCATTGGTGACTACGCCGGTGATCTGATTGATTTTTTCTTCGAGATCAGCGGCTGAACCAACCGGATATAAATGATGTACATCGAGAATTTGATTGCCGTTGTCAGTGATTACATTTTCGCGCCAAACTGGGTCGCCGCCCAGCTTAACTAGTTCGCGAGCAACATGGCTGCGGGCCATAGGAATAACTTCAACGGGAAGTGGAAAGGTACCCAGGTAATCAACCCATTTGCTTTCATCTGCTATACAGACAAATTCATCGGCGACTGCGGTGACAATTTTTTCTCTGGTCAGAGCTGCGCCACCCCCTTTGATAAGTTCAAGTCGGGGATTGGCTTCGTCAGCACCATCGATATAGATCGTTATTTCTGGCGCAGAATTTAATTCAATAACGTTGATGCCATGACTGCGAAGGCGCTCGGCAGAAGCCTCAGAACTTGCAACAGCCGATTGAAATTTTTGTTTGTGTTCAGCGAGTAAATCGATAAAACAGTTGGCAGTCGATCCAGTGCCAATACCAACAATACTGTCACTATCAATTTTCGTTAATGTGTACTCTACGGCTGCTGCCGCCACTGCATGTTTAAGTTGCTGTTGATCCACCCTTAACCTCGATAATTATCTGCCTATATAAGGGAGCGATTATACGGTGATAGCAGGAATAAAACAGATTCATTACTTTGAGGCTGGCGTAAATTGTTATATCAACATACCATTGATTCTTTAAACCCTAGAATCGGAACTTTAATGCCGAATAAGTATGTGAAAAAAATTCTCGATGCGCGTATCTACGACTTGGTTGTTGAGACGCCAATCGATCCGGCACCATTGCTGTCGCAACGATTAAATAATCAGGTGCTATTAAAGCGTGAAGACTTGCAGCCCGTATTCTCGTTCAAATTACGTGGTGCCTATAACAAGTTGCGACAGCTTTCGGAGCAACAACGTGCCAATGGTGTGATTGCAGCTTCCGCCGGAAACCATGCTCAGGGTCTCGCTCTCGCAGCAAAAAAAATGGGTGTAAAAGCGACCATTGTTATGCCTAAGACAACACCGCAAATTAAAGTTGATGCGGTGCGTGCGCGCGGCGCAAAAGTTGTTCTGATTGGTGACAATTACGATGCGGCCTCGGCACATGCAAACAAACTTGTCGAAGAGAAAGGTCTGGTTTATATCCACCCCTTTGATGATCCCGATGTTATTGCCGGTCAGGGCACGATTGGCATGGAAATTCTGCGCCAGTTGTCTGGAGATCTAGACGCAATATTTATTGCCGTTGGCGGGGGTGGGCTCTGTGCCGGTGTCGCTGCCTATGTGAAGTATGTTCGCCCTGATGTGAAAATTATCGCTGTGGAAGCTGATGACAGCGCCTGTCTGGATGCGGCTATGAAAGCAGGTCGCAGAGTGCGTCTAAAAGAAGTGGGCATTTTTGCTGACGGAACCGCGGTCGCGCAGATAGGCAAAGAGCCCTTTAGGCTGTTAAAAGATTTGGTTGATGAGGTTATTACTGTTAGCACCGATGAAATCTGTGCTGCGATTAAAGATGTCTACAATGACACTCGTGCGATCTGTGAGCCATCCGGTGCTATGGGGCTGGCTGGGTTAAAAAAATATGTTGATCAGCAGGCTGTTGAAGGGCAGACATTACTGGCTATTCAATGTGGCGCCAATATAGATTTTGATCGTTTGCGCTATATCTCTGAACGTACTGAAATTGGTGAAAAGCGCGAGGCGGTATTAGCAGTAACCATCGACGAGAAGCCCGGTAGCTTCAAGTCTTTTTGTACGGCGATGCAAAAGCGCAATATCTCAGAGTTTAACTACCGCTTTAGTGATGCTAATCAGGCGCATATTTTTGTTGGCGCTCAGGTGACCTGTGACGAGGATCGTCATCAGCTGGTCGAGGACCTGCGCAAAAAAGGCTATCAGGTATCAGATATGACGGATAACGAGGTGGCCAAATTACATATTCGTCATATGGTCGGCGGTCGTTCTCCGCAGGTTGGTGAAGAGCAGGTGTTTAGATTTGAATTTCCTGAGCGCCCCGGCGCACTGTTGAATTTCCTAAATCAGTTGGGCAGTGGATTTAATATTTCGATGTTCCATTACCGCAACCACGGTTCGGCATTTGGTCGGGTACTGGTCGGTGTTCAGGCGACGAAAAAAGATCTCAAAAAGCTTTCAGGGTTTCTTGATGATCTGGGTTATCAGTATGTAAATGAGACTGATAATGAAGCCTATCAGTTTTTTCTCGGCTCATAGCCTGTGATATTGCTGACCTGAAATTAGTCCGCAGGCAGGTCAGCAATTTTGCGAATTCTTAAGAGTCTATGATTTCACGGTTAGTGATAATTTTATCCAGAGGAATATCCCAGCTCTGTTGCGCGATGCTGTCAATTTCCTGACATTCATGGGCCAATCCAATCAGGGTTGGTTTGCGAGGCTGGGTGGCATGGGTTGCCAGTGTGCGATCATAAAATCCGCCGCCCATTCCGATTCTATTGCCACTGCGGTCGAATGCCACCAGAGGCAGCAATATTAAATCCAAACTCCAGGGTGGAGCAACAGGCGTCGATCTGAGTAACGGCTCTAAAATGCCAAAGCGGTTGGCTTTAAGCTGATCACCATTGCGGTACTCGCCAAAATATAGGCGGTTGAATTGCAGTGGGTGGATAATTGGCAGAAAACACGCCTTATCGGCCTTGAACGCTAGGCTCATTAGGGCTGAGGGATCAATTTCGCCATCGTTGGCAATATAGATGCCGATGCGTTTTGCGCGTTGAAAAAAAGTTTGCTGAGCGATAAGTGATGCTAGATCTTGGGCCGCAGATCTCTGTTGAGCGGGGGTTAATGCTCGGCGTTTGGATCGAAGGTTTTTACGTATATCGCCAGCATTCATAAATAGACAATCATTATTGTATTAAATCCCAAGGTGCCGCTGTCAACGTGGCCTCGAACCGAAGAGTTCAAGGTGGCTTCGCTCGCAATATATCAGGCTTTCCGACGCACGGAAGTGCACAACAATATTGACGGAGAAAAACCGGGTAATAATTATCGGCTCAGGGACTTCTTGACTGGCGCACACCCCAGGAGATGAAATTATACCAGAGCAGATTAAAAAAGGATCGACTAAACGTTATTGCAGGACAAAATTGTGACTGAAATTAGCCGTTTAGATCTGTTAGTACAGAACTGAGTTTAGAATTCATCGTTTGCAGTAGAAGTGATGTCTGTGCGTCTGCTTGGGCAGTCTTTTCACTGCGAATCAAATCATGGGCCAAGTTCAAAGCTGCCATAACAGCAATCCGCTCCACACCAATAATATGTGAGCTACGACGAATCTCTTCCATCTTTTCATCGAGCAACTTAGCCGACAGTTCAAGGGCCTCTCGCTCTTCAGGTTTACAGTTAACCTGATACTCTTTGTCGAGAATGCGGATTTTAAGGGACATGGACGACATAGTTACTCCGCATTTAGATTTCTGAGGCGATTGATCATGGTTTCAATTTTTTGTCTCGCCATCTCATTTTGTTCCATCAGCTTTCCGCGCTCACCAGACAGCGTAGACTCGCGTTCGCGCAATATCTGATTTTCGCGTTTAAGCTGCTGGCATAGCTCAATTAAGCTATCCAGTTTTTGCTCTAGATTTTCATAACTACTCATAAGCAGAGAACTTTTTAGTATTAACAATATGTAACCGGATAACTATAGGCATTGTGGCTGATTTGGTCAATTACAACATTCACAAACTGGTGTGCAGTGTTATTTATAGAATGGTAGGATGGCCGCTGTTATATAGAGGTGGTTAAATGACATTTGAACAGTTAGAAGATCTTTTTTTTAAGTTGCGAGTAAAAGCCGATCCATCAGGATTTCACGGTTTTTTGTGCGGCCGCCTGTGTTGCGGAACCATGCCCTTGGATACACTGATCGAGACATCGACCAGTTGGTTGGGACTTTCCGAAGAGCAGGCCGAAGGCGCTAAGAATTCTCTGCGGGATTTCTATGAAGAAGCCTTAACCAGCCTTGAAGATATTTCTTTTCTTTTTCAGCCCACCCTGCCCGATGACGAGCTGCCACTGCCCGAGCGGTTAGTTGCCGTGGGCGTTTGGTGCAGTAATTATATCTCTGGGCTTGGCGAAGGGATGAGCAGTGAATTTGATGTTTCCGAAGATGCCAAAGAAGCACTTGAAGATATTGCTGCAATAGGCCAGATTTCGGTGGACTTCGATACTGATGATGACGGCGAGCGCGATTACACTGAATTGGTCGAATATATACGCATTGCTGTACAGCTAATATTTAACGATCTTCATCCAGAGGCCAGTTCGGCTGAAGAGCCCACCATTCACTAATCCACATATGTTATGTGCCTCGCCAAGCCCGTAATGAAAGGTGTAGCAGACAGATGATCACCGCCAAAGAATATGCCGCGAGGCGCCGAGAATTAATGTCGACGATGCAGGGCAATAGCATTGCAATCGTCGCCGCGGCGGCAGAGAAAATTCGTTCTCGAGATACTCATTACCCCTACAAGCAAGCCACTAGCCTTAGCTATCTGTGTGGATTTTCTGAACCAGAATCTGTGTTGGTGCTGATCCCTGGGCGCAAGCAGGGCGAGTCTATATTGTTTTGTCGCGAAAAAGACCAGCTGCGTGAAACTTGGGATGGCTATCGCGTAGGCCCAGAGGGCGCAGTTGCGGATTATGCGGTGGACGATGCATTCCCCTTCAGCGATCTTGACGATATTTTGCCCGGATTATTAGAGGGTAGAGACCGAGTTTATTACGCCATAGGTAAGGATGCAGATTTTGATCGCCATCTGATGGGCTGGGTCCATGAGATTCGGGGTACCTCGGCTCCGGGTGAGTTTGTCGATCTTGATCATCTAGTCAATGAAATGCGCCTGATAAAAACCGCCTCGGAACTCAAATTGATGCGTAAGGCGGGTGAGATTTCGGCCCGTGCCCACTGCCGTGCAATGCGCGCGGCTACTCCCGGCATCTATGAATATCAGCTGCAGGCTGAGATCGAGCATGAATTTATGGCTTCTGGCGCCACGGCTCCGGCTTATACCAGTATTGTCGGCGGTGGCAAAAATGGCTGCATACTGCACTACATTGAGAATCGTGAAAAAATTAAAAACGGCGATTTGGTGTTGATAGATGCCGGCTGTGAATATGAAAATTACGCTGCGGATATCACTCGCACCTTCCCAGTTAATGGCAAGTTTAGCCGCGAGCAGGCTGCTATTTACGATATTGTTTTAGAGGCACAGATTCAGGCAATGGCAAAAATTGTGCCGGGTGTCGCTTACAATGTGGCCAACGATGCGACAGTTGCGGTGATTACTCAAGGATTGTGCGATCTGGGCATTCTCGATGGGGATGTCAGTGAGCTAATCGAACAGAAAGCCTGCAAAGAATTTTATATGCACAGCTCTGGCCACTGGCTGGGCATGGATGTGCATGACGTCGGCGATTACAAAATTGAAAATCAGTGGCGAGATTTTGAACCGGGTATGGTGCTAACCGTAGAGCCGGGAATTTATATTTCACCGGATAGTAAAAAGGTCGCCGATAAATGGCGAGGATTGGCGGTGCGAATTGAGGATGATGTTGCGGTGACCAAAACCGGTTGCGAAGATTTAACCTCTGGTGTTCCGAAGAATCGCAGGGATATTGAAACGCTTATGGCAGGTCAATTTTGACAAAACCGCAAAAGCAGCAGAGCAACCCTAGCTACGATATTGTAATTGTTGGCGGAGGCATGGT
>Ga0209533_1003506_pt1 | contig 13893 bp, 10 predicted proteins | sample COG_04_FD_184748 | JGI IMG/M metagenome (GOLD analysis project Ga0209533, IMG submission 184748) | Pelagic Microbial community sample from North Sea - COGITO 998_met_04 (SPAdes) (version 2) | ecosystem: Environmental > Aquatic > Marine > Neritic zone/Coastal water | place: Helgoland, sampling... | reverse complement strand
AGGCGGACGATTTCTTCGGTGACGATGGTTTTATCGCCGGCACGCAGTGCGGCGTAGTTCATCACGATGTCCACCTCGTTGGCACCATGTGCTTTGGCGCGCAGGATTTCCTCGCGCTTGGATTCCAAACTGGAGCGACCATGAGGGAAACCGATTACGGTGCAAACGCCTGCGCTTGAGTTATATAAGATGTCAGAGCCAATCGAGACGCTGGTCGGATACACGCAGACCGACGCATATCCAGCGTGGGCGGCTTCGTCGCAAAGAGCGCAGATTTCTCCATCGCTCGCATCGAGTTTTAAATTGGTGGCATCAAGTGTGGCCGCAAAGTCTGAAGCATTCATAAGTCGTATGGGATCTGGAGGTTCGCTGAAAGCATTTGGATACATTTGTAAATTCCAAGTTATATCTGCGTTGAACTTGAGACATTAGGATGCATGCTTTTGCTTGTTCGTATGGAGATCCCCCAAGAAATCATAGCAATCAAACGAGATGGTGGTTGTTTGAGCCGTGCTCAAATTGAGCAATTCGTCGCAGGTGTGGTGTCTGGCGACTTTAAGGATTACCAAGCCAGCGCGCTGCTTATGGCGATCGTGCTGAAGGGCATGACGCCTGAGGAGACTGCTTGGTTGACGGATGCGATGATGCGCTCCGGTCGTATTGTGGAGCTTCCTGAGATTACACGGCCTAAAGTGGATAAGCATTCGACTGGTGGCGTGGGTGATAAGGTCTCCTTGATACTCGCTCCGCTGGCAGCGTCGGTCGGTCTTTGTGTGCCGATGATGAGTGGGCGCGGACTCGGTCATACGGGTGGGACGTTGGATAAGTTGGAGGCGATTCCGGGCTTTCAAGTCGATTTGAGCGATGCGGCCTATCGCGCTCAGCTCGCTTCGATTCATCAGGCGATGATTGGGCAGTCCGCAGATATGGTGCCGGCAGATCGAAAATTGTATGCCTTGCGCGATGTGACCGCGACGGTCGAAAGCATCCCACTGATTTGTGCGAGTATTTTAAGTAAGAAACTGGCCGAGGGGATTGATGCGCTGGTGTTGGATGTGAAATGCGGGCGTGGCGCGTTTATGAAGACCGAAACCGAGGCGCGTGCCTTGGCGGAGTCGTTGGTTAGAATCAGTGCAGGCGTAGGTAAACCGACCACTGCGGTGCTCACACGTATGGATCAACCACTGGGCAATGCCGTGGGGAATGCACTGGAGGTGATCGAATCGATCGACAGTTTGAAGGGCGAAGGCCCGGAGGATTTGATGGCGGTGACTTTTGAACTGGTAGCAGAAATGCTGTGTCTCGGCGGTCTGTGTGAGGGTCGTGCAGAAGCGCAGCAACGCATGGAAGCTGCGATTGAGAGTGGTGCCGCGTTGGCAGCGTTTCGCGATCTGGTTGCGGCGCAGGGCGGTGATCCGCTTGTCGTGGATGATTATGGTCTGCTGCCGAAGTCAGAGCAGGTATTCGATCTGTGCTATGAGGGCGCGGAAGCAACGTATATTACGAGGATCGATGCGCTACTCGTCGGGGAGTCGGCACGCTTGTTGGGGGCTGGCCGTTCGCATGCGGACGCGGTGATCGATCTCGCGGTCGGTCTGGTCTTTGTGAAGCAGGCGGGCGACCGAGTCGAGCCAGGCGATGTGCTTTGCCAGGTGCATTACAATGCCGAGGATTTATTATCCCCCGCGCTGGAGCGTTTGCGGAAGGCGATTTTCTATTCGTCCAAAGCTGTTGTGATCGCCGATATTATTATTGATCGAATTTCCGAATCCTAACTATTGAGAACTATGAAGTTGCCAAAACTACCTGCCGAACTAACAGATTTTAAACCGGAGGTCGGACTGATTCTGGGCTCGGGGCTCGGTTTCTTTGCGGATGACCGAATCGAAGTGGTCGGACGTCTTCCGTATGGTGAGATCGAGGGCTTTCCGGTCTCAACCGTCCCTGGACATGCGGGGCAATTCGTTTTTGGGCATCTCGATGGACGTCGTGTGATTTGTATGCAGGGGCGCTTTCATTTTTACGAAGGTTACCGGATGGAGCAGTTGACGCTGCCGATTCGTATGATGCACAAGCTCGGTGTGCAGAGCCTGTTTGTGACGAATGCGGCGGGTGGAATTAATCCCGGCTACGTGCCGGGTGATTTCATGTTGCTTCATGATCATATCAATTTTCTCGGCACGAACCCGCTGATTGGCGCGGTCGTCGACGAAGGGGTGCGCTTTCCTGATATGTCGGAGGTGTATGATAAAGACTTGCGTCATCAGATCCGTGAATGGGCGCGCAGTCAGGGCATTGCTTTGCAAGAAGGGATCTATCTCGCCACGACTGGGCCGAGTTTTGAGACGCCCGCAGAGATTCGTGCGTTTGCGACTTTGGGGGCCGATGCGGTGGGCATGTCCACCGTTCCGGAGGCAATCGTTGCACGTCAGTTGGGGATGCGAGTGATCGGTATTTCTTGTATTACCAACGCTGCGGCCGGGATCTCATCCGGGCCATTGACACATGAGGAAGTCGCTGAGACGGCGGATCGCGTGCGTCATCAATTCGCGGATTTGCTCGCTGGGGCGATTGCACTTTCCTAGACTTTTCGTGGGTCAATCCTCGTAATAGCCGGTCAACTGCGCGAGTAGTTCCGGGACGATGTGTGGCTTGCGCGGGTTGATGATTACTTGGGCGGCGCTATGGCGGCCACTTGCGCAGGTGAACGGTAGGATGAGTGCTGGCAGGAAGGCTAGGCTGGCGGGTGCGATGAGTTGTTGGATGTCTTGCTCCAGTTGATTGCTCCAAGCTGATTTTTCGGGCGTGGCGACGGGGCTGATCGGGAGCACTAGATAATCGTATTTCTCAAAGAATTTGGTTAACGAGAAGCGTATGGCTTCTTGAATCTGTGTGCATTCATCGGATTTTGCGGGTGGGCAAATAATCCCTTCTTTGATGTGTTGCATCAGGGCATCGTCGTATTGATCGCTATATTCTTCGATCCAGTATTGGTGGATTGAATACAATTCCCTGGCTGCCAATGTTTGATACGCGGTGCCGCCCTGTGAGAGTAATTGCCGCAGACGTGTGCCAGTTGCCGGATCATCGTCGATGTCTAACTCGCGGGTGAGCCCGAGGAGCCCTGATTTAATCTCAGTCGAAATGTAGCTGGTGAGCTCACTGATTAAGTAGCCACGCGGTGCTTCAGCAGTATGGCATGTTGAGACGCGATGAAAGGCGTGGAAGGTCGTGCTTAAATCTGCGATGCAGTGGTTCACCCAGCCGACTGATTCGAGGGATGGGGCGATGGGAAAGACGCCGTCGCGCGCATAAGCATTGTTGCCCATGCGGAACCCGAATAAGCCGTGGAAGGCTGCGGGTATGCGAATGCCACCTGCGGTATCAAGCCCGAACCCGAGAGGCACGAGGCCTGAACTGACGGTGCGAGCCACTGCGCCGGCACCACCGCCACAGGCGTATTGCTCGCCCGCGTGGTGATTGCAGTCGCCATCGGTCGGGTTGCGCCCTTGTGAGTTTACACCGAATTCGGCTGGTTGGGTTTTACTGAAAAAGCAGGCACCGAGTGTGTTCAGCTTTTGATACAATAAGCTGGAGTCTTCGAGGGGGGCTTCAAACGGAGTCGAGAATGGGGCTCCGCAGCGAGTCGGCATGCCTTTTACATCGAACATATCCTGCAACACATAGGGCACGCAGGCCAGTGGCAGTGTCTCGTCTGAAGCGGCGATGTTGAGCGATTCCAAGAGCTGGTGCTTGGGGGGTGTGGCTGCGAACCATGCTTGGCGTTCGTCTTTCGAGAGCATCTGCAGGCGAGCGAGGAATTGATTCACCACACGATCGGGTGATTTCTGCACGAGTGTGCGCCATTGTTCAAAATTGAGGCGTATTGCGGACATAGCTGCTATTAATCGCTGCCGAAACGGCGTTCCCATTCCCCCCAACTCACTTCGCTGAAGGTCGGTTTACCAAAGGGCGAGGTGTGTGGCGTGTTGCAGGCGAGTAGGTCTTTAGCGAGTTGCTCGACAGCCGGTTCGGTTAGAGAGTCGCTGCGTCGGTAGCTGCCTTCGACGGCGAGTCGAGCCACGGCTTCCCAGCCCAGTGCAGTTTGTTTGCGCATGCCGCCGCGTTGACGGATTAGATCCACGAGGTCGCGAATAAAGGACTCTGCCTGCTCGGGGGAGAGCCATGTGGGCACCGCTTCGATGCGGTAAAAATTACGTCCGAATTCTTCGACCTGAAAGCCTTGTGCGTTCAACTGCTTAAGTTGGGATTTAAGCGCTTCAGATGCCAGCGGCTCAAATTCGAGTGGGTGTGGAATCAGTAGTCGCTGGCTCGGTGGTGTTTCGTCCTTAAACTCTTTGCTGATACGCTCAAAGCGCACGCGCTGATCGGCGTGTCGTAGGTGGAGCATGACGAGCCCGCGTGAGGTGTCGAATAGTGCGTAGCGCTTTTTGAGTAAGGTGATTAAGCGCCAGCCTGGGGCGGCTTTCTTCGGGGCAGGCGTCGTTGCGGGTGCAGGGATCGGGCTGATTGCTGGTTGGCTGACGACTGGCTGTGCCGCTACGCGTGTTGCAGGGGCAGGAGTCACTGGAGTTGCGGCGGGGCGAACTTGCTTACTTGGAGTCGGGAGCATTGCGACTTTTACCGCAGGTGTCGTTTTGGGTAAACTCGGCTCTGATTTCGGCGAGCGGGTCTCTGCTGCGGACTTTGCTGGAGTCGCGACAGGCAGCGGAGCGCTGGTTTGAGCGATGTCGTCCGCACGGCTTGCGGCCAAGGTCTCTGTCACGGCATTGAGCACAAAGCGGCGGATCGCACCATCATCGCGGAAGCGCACTTCGCGTTTGGCTGGATGCACATTGACATCCACTTCCTGCGGCTGGATCTCGAGAAATAAGAAAGCGGGCGGGAAGCGGCCTTTTTGAATGCGGCCATGATAAGCATCGAGCACGGCTAAGCTCAGGGTGCGGCTGTCAACCGGGCGGCGGTTCACCAGTGTGACTAGTTCACGTCGAGTCGAGCGTCCTACGCCAGGCTTTGCGGTCAGTCCAGTTAGGCGGAAGCCGGTCTTCGGGTCGCTCACATCGACGGGGATCAAATCATCGGCTAAACTGCGTCCCCAGATCTCGGCGATACGGTCGCGCAAATTTTCGCAGGCGGGTGATTGAAAGACGGTGCGACCATTTTCGAGCACGCGAAACGCGACGTTCGGATGCGCCACCGCGAACAGGCGGCAGTTGTAAGTAATATGCGCGGTCTCGGTGGGATCGGTTTTGAGGAACTTACGCCGGGCAGGGACGGAGTTAAACAGGTGCGCGACTTCGATCACGGTGCCGACTGGCATACCGCAGTCCTTTTTATCAAGCATTTTGCCACCATTGATCAGGATCTCGGTGCCGTGATCCCATTCTTTGGCGCGGGTGCGCAGGCTAAATTTTGAGACGGATGCAATCGAGGGCAGTGCCTCGCCGCGAAAGCCGAAGCTGCACACTTCATTGAGGTCGCTGGCTTCGCGGATCTTACTGGTGGCGTGGCGCTCTAGAGAGAGCAGTGCTTCGTCCGGTGACATGCCTTTGCCGTTGTCTTCGATACGGATGTAGGACTTGCCGCCGTTGCGGAACTCGACCTCCACGCGTGTTGCGCCAGCGTCGATACTGTTTTCGACGAGCTCCTTGACGACAGCGACAGGGCGCTCAATGACCTCGCCAGCGGCGATTTGGTTGGCGACTCGGTCGGATAGTATGCGGATCGATGACATGTTAAGTGGAAAAGCCTGCATTCTGTGAAGCAGGACAGCTACGCTGCAAAACAATTTATCCATTAACAAGTTTACTTAGAAGGCATCTCGCATAATTTCGGGAAAATCAAGAGCAGGGTGACCTGTTTGATACCTTTTAACCTACCATACCAAACCAGTGCAAAATCGTCTCTCTAAGGAGAATAGTCTCTATCTAAAACAACACGCCGAAAATCCTGTGGATTGGTATCCTTGGGGCGACGAGGCTTTTGCTGCCGCCGAGGCCTCGGGCAAGCCACTGCTCGTTTCGATCGGTTACTCTGCCTGTCATTGGTGTCATGTGATGGCACATGAAAGTTTCGAGAGCGACTACATCGCCAAGCTGATGAACCAGCACTTCATTTGCGTGAAGGTGGATCGCGAAGAGCGGCCTGATGTCGACCAGGTTTATATGGAAGCGGTGCAGATGATCCAGCAATCCGGTGGCTGGCCGCTGAATGTCTTTTGCTTGCCTGACGGTCGCCCGTTCTTTGGCGGCACGTATTTTCCGCCCGAAGATCGGGGGCAGGGCTTGATTCCATGGCCGCAGGTGTTGATGCGGATCTCCGATCACTACAAGCGCTCGCGCGAAGAGTTGGAGGGTAATGCTGACGCGATTCAGAAAAACATCATGGCTTCGACCATGGCCGCCAGCACTGGCGGCGCGCAGGATTCGTGGGATAATACAGTGCTGATTGCTGCGGCCAATGGCATCTGCGGCACGCACGACGATCAATACGGCGGGTTCGGCGGTGCTCCGAAATTTCCGCCTTCGATGACGTTGAATTTCTTGCGCGCGCTTCGGTGCAGCGCAGCGGTCGATGCGGATCCGGAACTCGGCGAGCGCATTGATAGCGTTTGCCACACTACGCTGCGCGCCATGGCGCATGGCGGGCTGTTTGATCAGTTTGGTGGTGGGTTTGCTCGTTACAGTGTCGATCCGCATTGGTTGATTCCGCATTTCGAAAAGATGCTCTATGATAATGCACTGCTGATCGATGCCTACACGCGCGGCTGGTTGGATAATCAAGATCCGCTTTACGCCGCAGTCGTCGAAGAAACGATTGGCTGGTTGGAGCGTGAGATGAGCGCTGAGTCTGGCGGTTTCTACGCCGCACTGGATGCTGACAGCGAGGGCGAAGAAGGGCGCTACACTGTGTGGACACCTGAAGAAATCGATTCCGTGCTCGGGCCGACTGAAGATGCCCGCGCGATTCGTCTCGCCTATAATATTACTGCCGAGGGCAATTTTGAGCATGGCAGTTCCAATCCCGCGCTGGTGGATGCCGACTTTGCGGTGCGCGAACAACTCAAAGCGGCACGTCAGAAATTACTGGCGTATCGCGAAGCCAACCGTGTGCGCCCAGGCAAGGATACCAAGGTCAGCACTGCGTGGAATTGTATGTTGATCCGCTCGATGGCGGACGCCGGATTTTATTTAAACCGTCCCGAGTGGTTGCAGCGCGCACGTAAGGCCGCGGACTTTATTTGGGATGAACTCACCGAAGAGCAAGACGGCGCACTCCGCTTGAAAGCGGTCTTCTACGAAGGCTCCGGTGCACAGGTGGATGGCTTCTTGCACGACTATGCGCTGGCCGCTGAGGCATTCTTGGCGATTGCGTCGAAGATCGATGTGATCGAACCAGGCGCATCGGCGACGTATCAGGCGCGTGCTCAAAGCTGCGTTGATAGTGCCCTACGCTATTTCGAAGATCCGCATGCGGCAGGCTTTTTCTTTACCGCAGAAGATACCGAGACGCCTGTAGCGCGCCGTAAGGAGTGGTTCGACAATGCCACACCTTCGGGCAATGCTGCATTGTTGCACGCATTGTCTGGACTCTACGCACTTACAGGCGACGGGCGCTACGACGCAGCCCTGCGGTCAACCTTGCCAGCCTTTACCGACTACGCGCAAAAGGTCGCCGCTGGCGTCGCTCACGCGCTCGAAGCTGCCACCTCGCACGCCATCGGCATCGCTGTGATCAAGGTGCGCTCGGGAGTTTCGCTGGAGCCACTACAGACTGCACTCGCAGCCACACCGTGGCGTCGAGTGTTCATTCAGACGACTACCCACACGCAAGCTGCAGACTATCAGGTGTGCATCGGGACGCAATGCCTCCCGCCGACGAACGAGCTGTCTGAGGTGCTGAATCCAGTTTCAGGATTATAGGAATTTTATTTTGCGGGCGGCAAAGATGCCCATGCGGATGAGGAGCATGCCGTCGCGCCAGCGGTCGATTTGTGGCTCGCCGTAGGTGCGGCTTTGGTAGCGGATCGGCAGGTCGCGAATCTTTAGATTCAGCTTGGCTGCACCGAAGATTAGGTCGAAATCGCCGAAGGGGTCGAAGTTGCCGAAGTAGCTGCGGTTGGCTTCGATCAGTTCGTAGTGTGTCTTGCTGAAGACTTTGGTGCCGCAGAGCGTGTCTTTGATCGGCATGCTTAGCAGCCATGAGAAGAGCATGCTGAAGAATTTATTGCCACACATGTTGAGGAAGCGCATGGCCTCGTCTTCCATCGGGTAAACGAGGCGCACGCCGTTGACGAATTCGCAGTGCCCGAGCTGAATCGCTTCGAAGAATTTAGGGAGATCTTCAGGTGGCACGGTGAGGTCGGCATCGAGGATCATGATGATATCGCCAGTGGCTTTTTCATAGCCGAGTCGCATGGCGTCGCCTTTGCCTTTGCCGGGTTGCTGGTAGGCTTTGATGCTGCGCTCGGGGTGATTCTTGATGGCGGCTTGAATGGTGTCCCACGTGTCGTCCTGGGAGTTGCCTTCGACGAAAATGATTTCGGTGGCTTTCCCCATGTCGGGGGTGCGCTGGATGGCTGCTTCAATATTACCTTGTTCGTTACGAGCCGGTATGATGACGGTGACGGTGAGGCTGTCGGCCGGTTTGGGTGTCGGCTTCGGGCGAGCGACAAAGAAGAGGCTTAGGCAGGCGAAGGGAATGAGGGGGGCGATGAATTTATTGATCAGGCTGCCGAGGCCGCAGAGCTCGTGCGGGATGAGGATGCGTGCGTCGGAGCGCACCATTTCCCAGCCGGAGAGGTCGAGTAAGTTATGCAGGTCGTCGGTCGAGAGCCAATTTTGCTGCGGGCGTTTCGGTTTGAGGCCTAGGGCAGCGCTGAGTCCGAGAATTGGGCGCCAGAGGGTGTTATGGATATTCAGCACCAGGCGGGTTTCCGGTGTCGCCGCGTGGTGGAGGTTTTGCAGGAGTTGTTGGGCATCGGCTGCTTCATTGAGCGTGTCGGAGAGGAGCAGAGTGTCGTAAGTTTGGCTGAAGGTGGCGGTTTCGCCGGCAGCACAGGAGAATTGTGCTTCGGGGAGACGTTGTTTCGCGGCGTCGACTTGTTCTTCGACGAGGTCGAGTCCCGAGAGCGTACGGTCGGGCAGGTGTTGGAGCAGTTCGCCCGAGCCACAGCCGACTTCCAGCACGCGGCTGCCGACGGGAATGAGAAAGCGATAGGTGCGGCCCAAGATGCGACGATAGGCGCGGCTCCATGCGCCGCAGGGAGTGAGTTGGGAATAGTGCGCTTTGAGGCGGTCCCAAGTGCGTTCGAGGATTTTAGATGTGGCGGCCATAATTCGTCTGTTAGATCATGAACTTTGCCGTAGGTCGAGCGTTTCATAAAGATGGGTTGCGAGATGCGGGAGGGTGCTTAGCTTTTGTGGCTATTATGGCTGAGCAACCTACTATCATTACTGTTACTTTAAATCCTGCGATCGATCAGACGGTGTTTGTTGATCGGCTAATTCCGGGTGCGGTGCATCGGGTGCAGCGCTCGCATCGCCAAGCGGCCGGCAAGGGCGTGAACGTCGGCACGATGCTGGCACTTGGCGGTGCGTCGGTGACGGTCTCCGGGTTTCTTGGAGAGAGTAACGCGGTGATTTTCGAGGAGCACTTTCAGGCGTATGGTTTGCGGGATGCGTTTGTGCGTGTGGCGGGTGAGACGCGCACGGGTATTAAGATATTGGATACGCAGGCCAATGATACGACGGATTTGAATCTGCCCGGAGCCGTGCCGACGGCGGGGCAGTGTGATGCGCTGCTGGCACAGTTGGTTGCGCTGGCTGAGCCGGGGAGCTGGTTCGTGATCGCGGGGAGTTTGCCTGTGGGCGTGGAGCCTGTGTTTGTGGCCGATTTGATTCGAGCGTTACGCGGCGCGGGTGCGAAGATTGCGGTGGATTCGAGTGGTGCGGCCTTGGCCGCTGCGGTGGAGGCCGGTGTGGATTTGGCGAAGCCGAACGAGCACGAGCTGGCGGAGCTGCTTGGCGTCGAATTGAAAGATTCGGCTGCAATTTTGCCTGCGGCGCGGAAGCTGCGGCGCGAGCGTATTCCGAATTTGATCGTATCAATGGGCGGCGAGGGCGCGTTGTTCCTTTCTGAGGACTCGGAGCTGCTGGCGTGCGCGCCGGAGGTCAAGGTCGTCAGCACGGTGGGTGCGGGCGATTCGTTGCTTGCGGGCTACTTACAGGGGCAGTCGCTCGGGGAGTCGTCGGAAGACTGCGCGCGCCGCGCCACTGTCTATGCGTGGAACAGGTTGGAAGCGTTGACGCCGAGCTTGCCGCAAGGCGATGCGTTGGTTGAGCGGATGGGGCAGGTGCACACCAGCCAACCTTAGGTCGGGTGAGGGCGGATCGACGTGATACAGGCATTTCTGCCTGTCACTATACGCTGGAACAGACAGAAATGTCTGTGTCACTGCTCACTATCACTCGCCGAAGGCGAATCACTGGGCGGCGTTGCCGCCCTTAGCGGTCAAGTAGTTTGATGAACTCGTCGTTGTTCTTGGTCAGGCTGAAGCGTTCGATCATGATCTCGGCGGCATCTTCGATCTTTTGGCCGGCGAGTGCGCGGCGCAGGAATTGAGCGCCTTCGAGATATTTACCCGAGAGGATCAGTTCTTCCTTACGGGTGCCGGAGGCGTTGAGGTTGATCGCAGGCCAGAGACGTAGCTCGGCGGCTTTGCGGTCGAGCACCATTTCCATATTACCGGTGCCTTTGAATTCCTGGAAAATAAGGTCGTCCATCTTACTGCCGGTCTGCACGAGGGCAGTAGCAATAATTGTGAGACTGCCGCCTTCTTCGCAATTACGGGCGGCGGAGAAAAATTGACGCGGTTTTTCGAGGGCGCGGCTGTCGAGGCCACCGCTCATCGTGCGGCCACCTTTGCCGGTCGCGGCGTTGTAGGCACGGGAGAGGCGTGTGATGGAGTCGAGCAGTAGGACGACGTCCTTGCCCGCTTCGACGAGATGTTTGGCGCGCTCGATTGCGATTTCGGCGAGGCGTGTGTGATTGGTAATCTCTTCGTCGTTGGAGGATGCGTAGATCTCGGCATCGACGCTGCGCTTGAAGTCGGTGACTTCTTCAGGGCGCTCATCGACGAGGAGCACGACGAGGTGGCACTCGGGGTGATTTTCTTTAACACCGTGAGCGATGTCGTGCAGAATCGTGGTCTTACCGGTGCGAGGTGGAGCGACGATCAGTCCGCGGGTGCCTTTGCCGATCGGGCAGAAGAGATCCATGATGCGGGTGGTGAGTCGGCCGTCCTTGGCGGCAAGCTTGATTTGCTCGTCGGGCGCGATGGAGACCATCTGTTGGAAAGTGTAGCGGCCTTTGCGCTCTTCCATGGTGGCACCATCGACGGTGTCGATGAAGCGAACCTTGGGGTTTGGGAAGCGCGGGTTACTGATGGCGTTGCCTTCGATGAAGTGACCTTTTTTCAGGCGGAAGCGCTTGATCAGCTCTGTCGGTACGAAGGGATCAGTCGGGCGTGTCTTGCCGTTGCGGGCAGGGTCGAGCAGTTGGCCAGTCTTGTTCGGCAGGATTTCCAGAATGCCGGATACTGCGATTAGATTGTCCTTAGGTGCTTCCTTGGTTGTTTCTTCGTTACTCATGTTGAGCGGCCACGGATGGCTAGTATTAGTCTTTGAAAGTGTCGAACACGTGGTGTTCTACTTCGCGTAAATCTACAGATAGATATCCGAAGATTAAGAGAGTGTATCGCTGTTTAAGCTCTCAGGTGGACGCCGGGTCCGCTTCGTTGCGAGCTCTGGGCTACGCGTGCTATGTAAACGATGTGTAAGGATTTGAAGGACAAATTCGGCGCTGTCAATGCCTTAGCGCGGCGAAGCCGCACGTATGCAAACTTCCGGCTCATTCGTTGTCATTACCGTAGTTGGATCAAATTTTTGTGACGTTCCAGAGGATGCCGTGACCGATTGAATGAACGCTCAACATGAAAGGTTCAACGCCGGGCACTGTAGATGGACCAGAGTGTCCATCCTCCTGTCACTCATCACTCTCATTTGCCGAAGGCATCACTCGACCGCAGGTCGGATCACTCCCATCATTCGGCTCTGCAGAATTATGGGAAGACGCCGCGGAGGTCGTAGACTTTATTAATGTGTTCAATCGCGGAGGCGTAGGACGCGATGCGCATGTTGCAGTCGAGCTGCTTGGCCATCGCTAGCACGCGCTCGGCGGAGCGGGTCATGGTCTTTTTGAGGCGTTCATCGACGAGTTCTTCGTCCCATGTCTCGGATTGGCGGTTTTGTTTCCACTCAAAATAACTGACGGTGACGCCACCGGCGTTGCACAGGATGGCGGGTAGCACTTCGACGCCTTTGTCGAGTAGGTAGCGCTCGGCGTGTGGCGTGGTGGGGGCATTCGCGCCTTCGACCAGCACTTTGCACTGAATGTGCTTGGCGTGTTCGAGGTCGACCATTTGTTCGAGCGCGGCGGGGATGAAGAGATCGACGGGGGTGGCGTAGAAGGTTTCGTTGCTGATGGCTTGAGCCTCGGCGTAGTCTTTGACCCCGCCGGTGGTTTGCACGTGCTGGGCGAGGGCTTCGGCGTCGATGCCTGCTTCGTTGAAAATCGCACCGGTATGATCCATGACTGCTTTGAGTGTGGTGCCGCGTTGCTGGAGGAGGCGTGCGGTCCAGGAGCCGACGTTCCCATAACCGATCAGGCTGCAAGTGGATTCGTTGAGTTTGATGCCCATGTCGGGGAGTAGAGCGTCGAGCACATAGACGAGGCCTTGCCCAGTGGCTTTGTCGCGACCTGCAGATCCGCCGAATTCCAGCGGCTTGCCAGTGACGACGCTGCGAGCGGTCACTTTATGGGATGAGCCGGAGAAGTTGATATACGTGTCGGCCATCCAAGCCATGACTTGAGAGTTGGTGCCGACGTCGGGTGCAGGGATGTCGTAGTCGGGGCCGATGTTTTCGCCGAGTGCTGCGGTGAGTCGGCGGGTGACGCGCATGAGCTCGTGTTGGCTGACGCCACGCGGGTCGATTTTGAGCGCGCCTTTGGCTCCACCAAAGGGGAGGCGGGCGAGGGCGCACTTCATGGTCATTAATAGGGAGAGCGTCTTGACCTCGTCGAGCTTGACCTCGGGGTGATAGCGAATGCCGCCCTTGTAGGGGCCGAGCACGTTGTTGTGTTGCACGCGGTAGCCTTTGAATAGTTGCCAAGTGCCATCGTCCATTTGGACAGGGAAGTGCACCATGATTTCGTTCTTCGGCTGAGTGAGGATGAGTTTCAGCCGATGGGGCACATTCAGCGCAGTTGCCGCTTCGAGCACGGAGCCAATGGTCTGGAAGTAGAGATTGTGGTCGTCGTAGTATTCTTCGAGTTCGTGGAAGATTTCACGGGCGGATTGGCAGGCTTGGGTATTGCAGGATTCCATGGGGATCATGGTAGCTCGTTGGGAAGTTCTGACAAGTCTGCTTGATGGATATATTTGTCTTTAGATGTCCGCATCTGTACGGCCTTTGACGACTTTGAGGTGTTTTTTTGTGTGTAGCGGCGCTTCTTGTGACGATTAAGTCAAATTGTAGCTTGCATGAGATAGGCTTAAAATTAGGGTCTCAGCGTTTTGAGGGAGTCCACTTATGGGTCTCACAATTAGCATGCAAAATACAACCATAGCTTATGATAGTAAGGTCGAGGGTGAAGTCATTGTCACTCAGGCGGATGCTGTAATTAACTGGATTCGCAAGCACTCGGTCTGGCCGATGCCGATGGGCCTCGCTTGTTGCGCGATCGAACTCATGGGTGCCGGTGGTGCGCGCTTCGACATCTCCCGATTCGGGATGGAAGTCATGCGAGGCC